>Ga0114938_1000485_pt1 | contig 29670 bp, 26 predicted proteins | sample AshMeaBigSpring_FD_88675 | JGI IMG/M metagenome (GOLD analysis project Ga0114938, IMG submission 88675) | Groundwater microbial communities from Big Spring, Nevada to study Microbial Dark Matter (Phase II) - Ash Meadows Big Spring | ecosystem: Environmental > Aquatic > Deep subsurface >... | reverse complement strand
TTTCTCCCACGCCACTCCCGTCGGCTCCCCCCATGGAAGCGGCATTCTTTTTGCCCTGCCATGCCTTGAAAACGCACCCCGTCGTCCACGAAATCACCCACAAATTTTGCCGAAGACCCCTTTATTGAGGTCCGTGGACTACCTACCCCCCCAATTCACGCGGGGCCAGCGGGAGCGGTTCATGGCGGGATTCCTGTGGTGGGTGGTTGGGGGCTGCAGGGTTGCGGCCAAATCGGTGACGGCCAAACGGGTGACGGCACACAGAGTGTGCCTACTACAGTGGTGCCTACTACGATGCCGCGCCGAGGCGCGGCACGATGTCGGCGAAGATATGGCACGGCGCCCAATCCGTCAAGCACGCGGAGCGGGGTGACTGCACATATCGTGGCGGACGATTCTCAGCGGTTCGAACAGGCCAGGACCCAGTTCGATTCGAACCGGGCAGGTCCTGGTTTTCCGCCAGCAGGTGTTGGTGTGGTGGGCGCGCGCGGCCGCAACGTGGACCGGACCTCGGGCCTGGGCGGAACGTCTGCCTCGTAGGTTGACAGACACGGCGCCGCCCCGCTGCTCCGCGCTGATTTCATCCGAGTGGGAACGTTTCGTCCCTGTTGGTAACCGTTCACGGGACGGGGTCTGGTACATTTTTCGGCCCATCCGCCCGACCAAGCGCAGACGCGCAGGCCGAAAACATGTACCTGCCCCCCCTCGAATCCGGCGAAATGCTCAGCTGGGGTGTGAACGGTTACCCCTGTTGGAACGCCATGTTCCGGCAGCCATGGGCAAGGCTTCGATCACAGGAGAGAGCACTGGCAGGGCCAGTGGCACACGGCACCCGTGTTGGAACGCCTTTTTTCCAGCAGCCAAGGACAAGGCTTCGATCACAGAAAAGACCACTGGCAGAGCCAGTGGCACACCGGCGCATCGAGACGCTCCGGCTTAGGCCGTGTAGGAAATAGATTGCCGCACTTTCGTGGGACGGATGTCCAATCCGTCCAAGAAATTGCGACGGATTCGGAATCCGCCCTACAGCCAATTCTGTACTACGTTCTTTGACAGCGCCTTAGGCAGTAGTTTCTAGGACTTTCAGTTCTAGCAAATCGCATGAATTCGCAGGAATCCGAGGTTTTCGCAACTCCATCGTGCCCGACATGACTTTGAGAAACTCACGAATCCCCTGAAAACTCAGGGTATCGGTAACAAATGTCCTGGAAACTACTGCTCAGCGCTGGGGCGACGTCTGCCGGCCGCCCTCCAGACGGGCAGCCATTTCGGCGAACTCGTGGGCGGTCTGTTCGTTGCCCATCTGGCGGTGCATCGTGGCCAGGTTGCCGTAGGGCACCGCCATCGCCTGTTCCTCCAGCTGGCCGCTCTGCACGGCCTCGCGCATGATCTGCACGCCTTCCTGGGTCAGGCGGATCGCCTTGGCGCGGGCCCCGGTCTCCCAGTAGGAAACGCCCATGCTGACGAACGTCTCCCCGTGCAACCCCTGCTCGGCCAGGGGCGAGATGGGAAGCGGACGGTTGAGCAGCGGCGTGGACTTGTCGAACCAGCGCACGGCTTCGTGGTGGTCGTTTTCGTAGACCGCGTGTAACGACCCGACGAGGAAATAGAGCTGGCCCAGGAGAAACTCCTGCTGCGGCGTGTACTGCCGGCCCTCCGCCTCGGCCTCGGCCAGGGCGATCGCGTTGTTGGCGTACCGCATGGCCACGTCGAAGTCGCCCCGCGCACGTTCGATCCGCATGGCATGAAACAAGGCCTCGGCCAGGGTCCACTGCACGTGGTACTGGTACAGCGGATCGGCGACTTGGGCGATCAACCGCCGCCCCTCTTTCAGTGCCTCTTCGGTCGCCACCGACGGGTCGAGGCTGGACTTGAAGGCGGCGAAGCAGACCAGCGTCTGGCGGTAGACATCCAGCCGCAGCGTCTCGTCGCCGCTGTCGCGCGTGATCAGCTCGTCGACCAGTTCACTGGCCCGTTTCAGCCATCTCGGCACCACCTCGTGCTTGCGCTGGAAGTGGCCGGCGGCGATGTCGTAGGCCACGGCCAGGTGGGCGTCGACCAACACGCGTTTGGCGGCGCGGCGGACGGCGAAGCCCTCGGCGTTGGCCAGCGGCACCGCCAGCTCGATCGCCCGCAGGTGGTGCTGCATTGCCTGCTGGTAGTCGGCCGCAGCGTTCAGCGCGATCAGGTCGCCCAGCTGGCAGGCGGCGCGGGCCTGGACCTCGGCCGGCAGACTCGCCTGCTGCGCGATCTGGCGGGTCTCGCTCAACCCCTCCTCGTACTGGCCCCGCGCGGCCAACAGCCGGGCACGGGTCAACCGGTACAGGGTCTCGGTCGGAGCCAGCTTGACCGCCTGCTCGACGCTCTCCAGCGCGTCCTGGACACGATCGGCGGACGCGAGGATGTCGGCCTTCAGCCAGTGAGCCCGGGCGTCGGTCGCGTCCAACCGCAGCGCGACTTCCAGGTCGCCCAGATTGCGCTGGTAGCGGCGTTGGAAGTCGTACTCGGCGCGGAGCCGGAAGGTTTCACCCCGCAGCGGCTCGAACAGGATCTGCGCGACCTGAGCCTCTTCGGACTCCGGGGCAAAACTCAGCAGTACCGCGCGCTCCGGGTAGGCTTGACCCAGGACCTCGCCCGTTTCATCCGGGATCGGCACCTGGTCGAAGTCGTCCAGGTCCAGCTGTCGGGCCACGTCGTCCAGCGGCAGCGGCGTCGTCAGGTGCAGCAGGATCGATCCGACGCGATCGGTCTCCAGCGATACATCGACCTGGCGGAACGGCTGCAGCTTGTAGCTCCAGATGGCTTGTCCGTCCTGCTCCGACACGGCAAACGGTTCACCCCATGCGGAGCGGACGTCGTCGGCCAGGCTCAGGCCGGGTTCGACGCCCAGGAAGCGAACGGGCACCAGCCCCTGGGCAGCGCCCGGCGACTCGTCGGCCGAACCTGGGTCGCGCACAGCGGCGGCCAGGAAGTCTTCTGTCTCGGCCAGCCCAAGGATCGCGGGCGACTCCGGGGCGGCGCCGGATGCGGCGTCGGCCAGAGGCGCGGGCTCGGTTTCCTCGTGGTCCGCCGCGGGCGGCGGCGGCAGCGGCACTGACGGTTCTGGCAGATCGCCCGCCGTAACCTCTTCGGTGATGGGGGCCGCCGGTGCGGGCTCCTGCACCGGCAGGCTGGCGGGCGGCTCGGCCGGCGTCGGCTCGCCCTGAGCTGCCGCAGGTTCCGTGGCCCGCGGCGTCACCGGCTCGGGCACGATCTCGCGGAACTGCCAGGCCAGGGCGGGCGCGGTGGTGGCAAAACAGGCGGCAAGCGTGAACCAGCGCAGCCCGCGGGTCCAGGCACGGAAACGAGCACGGTGCATGGCGGGTTCCTCCTGAACGCCGGCCGTCGACAGAATCCAACTCCCCCTGGCGTTGCCTGATTCCGGGAGGGCGAGGCTCCCGCCGAGCCGTCAAGTCCATGGCTCAGCAGAAGCCCCCCTCCCCAGATCGTGCAACTCTGCTCAGGGTTGACGAACCGCTGACTAACCGTCCCGCGGACTGCGCTGCCGTCCCATCCCTGGGCTGGCCCGCAGGCACGCGAAAATGGGGCCGGATCGTATCGATTGTTCCACCCCTCGTCCATACAAAATCGGTACGGGAATCCTTATGAATTAAGATGCAAAGGGAAAGATTGCCGATTGCCGCTCCCGATCGCCAGCAATGCCAGCACGGCCGGGAAAGGCCGGGCGCTCTGGGAAAGCCCAATCGCTCAAGCACGGGCGCTGCGGCCGGGCTACGTGCCAACCGGCTTCATCCGCTGCGCTGGGCGGATTCGCTCGAGGCGCGGTCCGCCGTCTCGCCCAGGCGGGCCGTGTCGGGCTGCTTGACCGGCTCGGAAGTGCCGGGCACGACACGGGCACGGGGGGAGTGTTGCTCGACGATCCGGGCCAGTTGTTCCGCGTCGATCGACTCAATGACCATCAGCTCCTTGGCCAGCGCGACGAGGGCCTCCTTGCGGGTCTGCAGGATCTCCCGGACCCTTTCCAGGGCCTGGTCCAGGATGTGCTTGACCTCGCGGTCGATCTCGCGGGCCGTCTGTTCGCTGTGCGTGCGCAGCCGTTCCTCGGCCACGCTTGTCAGGAACGGCGAGCGGCCGCTTTCGCGAAAGTTCACGCGTCCCAGCCCGCTCATGCCGAAGTCCATCACCATGCTGCGGGCGATCTCGGTGGCCCGTTCCAGGTCGTTCTGGGCACCCGTCGAGATGTCGCCATAGATCAGTTCCTCGGCCAGCGTGCCCGCCAGCAGGACCTGAATGCGGCTCTCCAATTCGGACCTGGTCATCAAGTAGCGGTCCCCCTCGGGCCGCTGGAGCGTGTAGCCCAGGGCGGCCATCCCGCGGGGGATGATCGACACTTTGTGCACGGGGTCGGTGTTGGGCAGGCTGTACGCCACCAGGGCGTGGCCGCTTTCGTGGTGGGCCACGCGCTGTTTCTCCTCCTCGCTCATCACCCGCTGCTTCTTTTCCAATCCGGCCGTAACGCGTTCGATCCCTTCGTTGAACTCCTGCATGCCGACGGCCGACTTTTCCTTGCGGGCCGCCAGCAGGGCTGCCTCGTTCACAAGGTTGGCCAGGTCGGCGCCGACGAACCCGGGGCTGAGCGCCGCCACCTCCTTCAGATCGACTGCCGCATTCAGTTTTACGTTCTTGACATGCACCTTGAGGATATCCTCGCGTCCGCGCACGTCAGGGCGATCGACGAGCACCTGGCGGTCGAACCGTCCCGGACGCAGGAGGGCCTGGTCCAGCATCTCGGGGCGGTTCGTGGCGGCCATCACGATGACGCCGCTGTTGGAGGCGAAACCGTCCATTTCCACCAGCAGGGCATTCAGCGTCTGTTCCCGCTCGTCATGTCCCCCCACCACGCTTGTCCCGCGGGACTTGCCCAGGGCGTCCAGTTCGTCGATGAAGATGATGCAGGGGGCCTTGGCCTCGGCCTGCTGGAACATGTCGCGTACGCGGGCCGCGCCCACGCCGACGAACATCTCGACGAAGTCCGATCCGGAGAGGCTGAAGAACGGCACGCCCGCCTCGCCCGCGATCGCCTTGGCCAGCAGGGTCTTGCCGGTGCCGGGCGGGCCGACCAGCAGGACCCCCTTGGGGATCCGCCCGCCCAGCCGCTGGTACTTTTCGGCCGACTTGAGGAAATCGACGATCTCCTTGACTTCCTCGACCGCCTCGTCGATGCCTGCCACGTCGCTGAAGGTCACCCCCAGGTCTTCCTGGGCATACAACCGCCCGCGGCTGCGGCCGAAGGCCATCGGCGAGCCGGCACCCCCCAATTTTCGCAACATCAGGAAAAAGAACAGGATGAACAGGGCGCTGATCAGCAGCATCGGGGCGTAGGAGCGCCACAGGCTGGGGCCGGGCGGATACGACCAGCTGATATGGCTGTCATTGAGGGCCGCGACCAGCCGCGCCTCGGCCTCGTCGGAATTGCTCTTGTGCGTGCGAAAGGTGACGTCCGGTTGCGGCTTGCGTTCCGCGTCCCGCGGCTCAAGGATCTCGCGGTCGACCTTGCCCGTGACCAGGTGGTCACCGATGCGCAACTCGCGCAGCCGGCTGTAGCGAATTGTCCGCCCACCCGCCTTGATCACCAGTTCGCCGCTGTGGCCGGGGGCCAGGGCACCGTCCTTTTCCAGCAGCCTGCTCTTGGCGATCAGGCGGAGCAGGTCCGCGTATTCAATTTCCACGGTGGCCACGTTCAGGAAGTAGATCAAGGCGAACAGCGCGGCCACGCCGAAGATGGCGATGTACAGCACCAGGTTGTAGCCCGAGGCGGGGCCCTTCCCCTCGCCCGGTTTGCGACCATGTCCGTCGTGTTGGCTCATGTGGCAGGCAACCCTGTCGGGCGGTAAGCAGCGAGAATCACCCTTGAGGCGGGCATCCGGCGCCAGCCGGCACGGCCGCGCACGCCGCGCGGCCAGTCCCTTGCCTGGCCAGGCCGGATCAAGGTGTCGCCCCGGCGCTGGCAGCGCACGGAAACCCGGCCCGACGCGACGATGTATTATAGCCTGCGGTGCCGCCCGGCGACCGATGTCGTGGCCCGAAGGGGACCAGGCGCAGCGCTGGGACGAGCTCCAACTGCAGGCGGCGTCGAAGACCCGAAAAATGGGCCCCGTCGCGGGCCAGACCGCGGAATCGGGTTGTCCAGAAATGCCGGGGGCAACTAGAATGGCCCGTGGCAAAGCGACGGGGTCGGGCTTCAACCGTGCCCAGCCCCCCTGCGGCCGCCGGGGGCACGTGAGGCCCGGCCCCTTTGCCGTTTCAGTCGGTCCCCGGGCCGCCGTTGCCTCATGAACATCCGCGCGACCAAGGTTGCCGTTCTCGGCTCCACGGGCAGCATCGGCCGCAGTACGCTGGAGGTGATCGAGGCGTCCGGGGGTCGCTTGCAGGTGTCCGCCCTGACGGCCCACCGCCATCTGCGGCAGGCGGTCGAACAGGCGCGTCGCTGCCGGCCGCGCTGGCTGGTGGCGACCGACCTCGAGCAGGCCGAGCAACTCGACCGGGCCGATCTGCCGGCCGGAACGGAACTGCTGATCGGCCCCGCCGGACTGGAACGGGTCGTGGCCGACGACGACGTGGACGTGGTGGTCGCCGCGATCGTGGGCAGCGCGGGACTGCGCGGCACCTGGGCGGCGCTGGCCGCCGGCAAGCGCGTGGCGCTGGCCAACAAGGAAACGCTGGTGATGGCCGGCCCCCTGGTGATGGAGCTGGCGCGTCGCCACGGCGGAATGTTGCTGCCGGTGGACAGCGAACACAGCGCCGTCTTTCAGGCCCTGCAGGCCGGCCGCCGCGACGAGGTCCGCCGGATCGTGCTGACCGCCAGTGGCGGCCCGTTCCGGTGCCATTCGCCCGCGGAGCTTGCCCACGTCACGGTCGCCCAGGCCCTCGACCATCCCACCTGGGACATGGGCCCCAAGGTGACGATCGACTCGGCCACGATGATGAACAAGGCCCTGGAGGTGATCGAGGCCCACTGGCTGTTCGGGTTGAGCGTGGACCAGATCGACGTCGTGATCCATCCCCAGTCGGTGGTCCATTCGCTGGTCGAGTTCGTCGACGGATCGATCGTGGCCCAGCTCAGTCCGCCCGACATGAAGCTGCCGATCCAGTACGCACTGAACTACCCCGCACGTTGGCCCGGGCCTGCCCGCCGGCTGGACTGGTCGCGCCCCTGGGAGCTGCAGTTCGAGCCTCCCGACGCAGACCGCTTCCCGGCGCTGGCCCTGGGGCGGGAGGTGGCCCAGGCCGGCGGCACGGCCGGGGCGGTGCTGAACGCCGCGAATGAGGCGGCCGTCGCGGCCTTTCGGGACGGCCAGCTGGGTTTTTCCGAGATTGTCCCCGCATGCCGCTCGGTCCTCGAGCAACATGCCTTTGACCCGCGCCCCACGCTGGAGGAACTGTTGCGTCTGGACAGCTGGGCCCGCAAGGAGACGATGCGTTGGGTATGTACCTGATGGCCGATGCCTGGTGGATGAACCTGGGTACGTGGCTCGCCTTCCTCAAGGCCGCCGTGGGACTGGGGGTTGTCATCTTTGTGCACGAACTGGGGCACTTCCTGGTGGCCAAGGCCTGCGGCGTGAAGTGCGAGAAGTTCTACGTCGGGTTCGACGTCCCGATCCGGATCGGCCCGCTGGTCCTGCCGCGGGCCCTGCTCCGCAAACGCTGGGGAGAAACCGAGTACGGCATCGGCATCATCCCGCTGGGCGGCTACGTGAAGATGCTGGGACAGGACGATAACCCGGCCCACGCAGCCGCCGAGGCCGAGCGGATCCGCGTGGCCGGCCAGTCGGGCGCTGGGACCGGCGGCGAGGCACCCGCCTCCGAACTTGATCCCCGCAGTTATCCGGCCAAGAGCGTCCCGAAACGGATGGCGATCATCTCGGCGGGCGTCGTCTTCAACCTGATCTTCGCCGTGATCTTTGCCACCATCGCCTACCTGATGGGCGTCAGCTACATCCCTTGCATCATCGGGGGAACCATGGCGGGCGATCCCGCCTGGATCGCCGCCCTGCAGCCGGGCGACAAGGTGATTCAATTGGGGCCCGAGGGGCGCCGGGACGAAGATCTCCGCTTCACGAAAGACCTGCGTCTGAAGGTCTTCGCGGTGGGCGAAGGCAACGATCTGCCGCTGCTCGTACGCCAGCCGGCAACGGGCCAGGAGCAATGGATCACCGTCCGCCCGAACGCCCCGCTGCGGAACGAAACGGGACTGCCGACGATCGGGGTCCTGGCCGCCTCCTCACCGGTGCTGGCCGGTGACTTCTCACCCTGGGCCCCGGGCGGCCCTGCGCCGGGGCCTGCCTTGCGCGCCGGCGACCGGATCGTGGCGGTGGAGGTCGATGGACAGCAGCACGTCGTCGATCGCCAGGTGGGTGTGGAGTTGATGGCCCTCCTGTCGCGTTTCCGCGATCAGCCGCTGACGCTGATCGCCGAGCGGTCCGCCGACGGTGACGCGGCGTCGCCCGCCGAGTCGCTGCGGGTCGAACTGCCTCCGCAGCCCGTGATGGAACTGGGAATGGCCATGCGCCTGGGGCCGATCACCGCCGTACAGGCCGGCTCGCCGGCCGAGACGGCCGGCCTGCAGGCCGGTGATCTGATCACGCACCTGGACGGTCAAGACGTGGGCAATCCGATGACGCTGTCCGATCGCCTGCGGGGGCGGGCCGGCGAGCAGATCACGCTGGGGATCGCGCGGCCCAGCGAGTCGGGCATTCCGCAGACCATGCAGCTGACCGTCACCGCCCGGGCCGTGGATCACCCCGCACCTTCGATCCGCGCGGCCAGCCCCGTGGCCATCAGCGAGCTGGGCGTCGCCTGCAACGTAGCGGCGACCGTCCAGTCCGTCGAGACCGGGGGACCTGCCGACCAGGCCGGCATTCGACCGGGCGACGAAATCGTCAGCGTCGAACTTCTGGGGGCGGCAGGCGAAAAAGCCGACACCGGCGGATCACGGCGGACCAGCAGCCCACCGCTGAACGTGAGCCGCGAGGAACCGAACTGGCCGCTGTTCCACACGCTCCTGCAGATGACGGCGCCCGGCGAGCAGGTGCGCGTCACCTATCGCCGCGAAGGCAAGCGGGCCACGGTCACGCTCCAGCCGCAGCCTTCCCGCCAATGGCACACGGCCGATCGCGGACTGTTCTTCCGCTCGGCATCCGACATCCAGCGGGCCAGCTCGCTGGGCAGCGCGCTCCACCTGGGATGGCGCGAAACCAAGGAAGGACTGCTGCAGGTTCTCCTGGTGCTGCGTCGCATCAAGGATTCGTTCCGCAGCCTCGGTGGACCGGGCACCATTGCCGTCGCGGCCACGATGGAGGCCTCCGAAGGGCTGGCACGGCTGCTGGTGTTCCTCACGCTCCTGAGCGCCAACCTGGCGATCCTGAATTTCCTGCCGATCCCCGTGCTCGACGGCGGCCACATGATGTTCCTGATCTACGAGGGGATTCGTGGCAAGCCGGTCAATGAGCGTTTGGCCTTCGGACTGACGGTGCTGGGATTGAGTTTCATCCTGGGGTTGATGATCTTCGTGATCGGGTTGGACATCTACCGCTTTGCCGCCTGACGCGGTGGGGCATCGTCTTGGGACGTGCAATTGCCCGGCTCGTGGTAACCGTTCACGGGTCGGGGTCTGGTCCATTTTTCGGCCGACAAATTCGACCTCGCAGATACGCGCTGGCCGAAAACATGGACCTGACCCCCTGGAATCAGGCAAAATCCTCCACCGGGCTGTGAACGGTTACGGCTCATTCGATTCGCGTGAGGACCGAGTACGGGGCACAGCGGACCGAGCAGCGGGATGGGAAAAGAGATGGGAAAAGGTGGCAGCCACCAAAACTGGGCATATTGGGAAATTCGGCTAGGATTGTTTCTGCCGGGGTCGTCCTCGGGGGCGAAGGGTCGAGTCCAGGTGAAGTCTTTCTGACGTTGCTGCTGCCCAGCTCTCGGCCCCGTAGGGCGTTCCTCGGTTGACGCACCGACGCAGCGCTGCCAATTCGGCCTCGGATTGCACCGCGTTGACGTGGTCTGACCACAGTGACGGACGCGGTACGGGCCAGTCGGAGATCAGCCGCCACAACGCGTCTTGACGCGTCGGAATTGCCAGGCTCGACCAAGGCCACGCCTCGGCTCGGGCGACGAGATTGGCCCGCAGCGCGTTGCGTTCCACATAACGCACGACCTGAAAAAAGGACTCGTCCGTTTGCACGGGAAACGACTTGTAGCGCCCCTGATAGAGATGTCCGTAGCCGATTTCTCGACGGTGCTCCTTCCACCGTTTGACGTGCGTATTCGTCAGTTGCTGCATAAACGCCGGCAGGTCACCGTCGTGCTCTGGCCACAAGACGAAGTGCCAGTGATTGCTCATCAAGCACAAGGCGCAAATCCGCATCGGCCGTACCCGCAGCGTTTCCGCGATCACGCGCTCGAAGGCCAGGGAGTCGTCGTCTTTATCAAAGAGATTGCGCCGCCCCACGCCACGATTGAGGACGTGGAAGACCATGCCGCCCGGAACATGTCTTGTTGGTCTTGGCATGACATAGGTTTACCCCATATCGCCATATTCGTCACTTTTGGTGGCTGTCACCTTTTTCGTCTTCTTTTTTGTTGCGCGGTGGCAGTGAATCAGCCCAGCCAAGGGACTCAGTTCAACGGATGCGGCATTCCAAAAGTTGTAACGGTCAGTGCCGTCAATTCGATCCAGCCGTCGCCGCGACCGGCTTCTTCAGTGAGCCGACGTTCGACTTCCCCAGATAAGCCCGGAGCAGCGACCGAAAAAGCTTTCCGTGGTTCGGAACTTTCAGGTGGAGCAGTTCATGGACGATGACTTCCTTGCGAAAGTCGGCAGGCTGGGACATCAGTTCAACATCAAACGTCACCCGGCCAGCCGTCGAGCAACTTCCCCATTTTCGCGTCATCGGTCGAACATGCAGTTCCTTCGGATCAACCCGGATGCGCACCGCCCACGCCCGCACTTCCGCCTTGAAGATGTCCTTGGAAACGACATCCTCCAGCGGTTGCCATGCGTCGTCTGCCTTGCCGTTGTCCCTCGTCCGACGCCGAGTCACTGGCCAGCCCTCCTGAGCATGTTGAGGATGTTCTGGGCGACATCCACGACGCCAGCGACGCCAGCGGTGATGAGCGCCTTGTAGAACGCGCGCCGCACCTCTTGTTCTTGGTGGCTGCTGGTCTGCCAGTGCGGATACTGCTCGAAGCACTTCGCCGCCGCTGCCGCCACCTCGTCGGCCTTCTCGACGCCCTCTTGCTTCAGCAGCCAGAACACGGCAAACGCCTCGGGCGAAAGCTCGGTCGCCTCGCGTTCCTGCCGCGCCTGCGTGATCTCGTCAATGAGTTGCCGCAAACCCTGCAAGGTGGTCTGGGTGGTTTGCTGGCGGTCCTCGAACGCCTGCGCGATCTGCTCGGCCTTGTCGCCGATGCTGAGAAGGTACGGCTCCTTGTTCCCTTCCTCGGTGGTCAACTGGTCGATGGCTTTGAGCAGGTTGAAAACCTTGACCGTATCGGGCTGGTCCTGATCGGCAATCGCCTGCAACATCTGCGAATCGAGTTTCTGCAACTTCGTTGGGGCCTGAATCTCCGTGGTGGAAGTGTGCTGCCGAACCAAGGTGGCCGTCTTGCGCAGAAAGCTCTTGTCAAGAACCAGCCCCCGGTCATAGGCGTTGCGCACCAACTCATACATGGTCGCCAGATCGCCATACGCGGGCAGGAACGGGCGCATGAACGGATCGGGGGAGATGATCTCATGAAGCTCCTCCAGTTCCGTGAAGTAGGCGTAGAACTCGTCGCGCCGTTCCTTGTCCCGGAAGTGTTCGAGAATCGCCTCCACCGCCTTGTCACCTTTGAGGCCAGCGGCAAGTTGCAGGTAAGCGCGCTCGCCATGTTCCATCTGGGTCTTGAACCGGTCCTTGAGAACATCCATGCCCTCGATGACGCCCTCAACGTCCTTGGAATCGAAGGCCAGCGCCTTCTCCAGCTTGTCGAAGATGCCGACGAAATCCAGCACGAAGCCGCACGGCTTGCGTCGCCCCTCGTCGTCCTCGTAGGGACGATTGACGCGGGCGATGGCCTGAAGCAGCACATGGTCGCGCATCGGCTTGTCGAGGTACATGCAGTACAGGATCGGCGCGTCGAACCCGGTCAGCAGCTTCTCGGTCACGATCAGAATCTGCGGCTTCTCATCCGGCTTGCGGAAGCGCTTGCGAATTTCCTTCTCTGCATCGCCGCTCAGATGGTGCTTCTGCAACCGTTCCGAATCCTTCTTGCCTTCCGAACTGATGACGACCTCGGAAAGTTCCTTGGGCAAGTGCTTGTCGAGCGTGTCCTTGTACAAGGCACACGCTTCCCGGTCCACGGCCACCAGAAACGCCTTGTAACCCATCGGCGCAATCGTCGTGGTGAAGTGGTCGGCGACATACTTGGCCACCTTTTCCACGCGCTGTTCATTTTTCAGCATGTTGCAGAGCGTGACGGCCCGTTCCAGCACCTTGTTCAGTTCTTCGAGGTCGCTGATGCCCTCGGCCTCGGCCAGCGACAGGACCTCCTTCTCCAAAGTCTCCCGATCCACCAGCAGTTCGTTGGGAGCAAGCTGGTAGTGCAGCGGCACCGTCGTCCCGTCGGCAACCGATTCCTTGATGCTGTACTTGTCGAGATAGCCCTTCTCGTCGTCGGTGCCAAATACCTTGAACGTCCCCTTGCCGTAGGCCGTCCGGTCGATGGGGGTGCCGGTGAAGCCCAAGTAGGTCGCGTTGGGCAACGCGCCCATGAGGTAGTTGCCCAGATCGCCCCCCGTGCTGCGGTGGGCCTCGTCAATCAGGACGAACACGTTGCTGCGCGTGCAAACGTCCTTGGGGATCTCATCAAACTTGTGGATCATGGACACGATCAGACCCCGCCGATCCGCCGCGAGCAGGTCGCGGAGGTGTCGCTTCGACTGGGCCACATCGACGTGGCCAAACCCCACGGCTTCCAAGTTGCCGAATAGCTGGGATTCCAGTTCGTTCCGGTCCACCAGCATCAGCACCGTGGGGTTGCCGAACACCGGGTCTTCGATCAGCCGCTTGGCGACCGTGATCATCGTGTAGGTCTTGCCCGAGCCTTGCGTGTGCCAGATCAGCCCCCGGCGTTTCTCCGCTTCCTTGGCCCGCTGGACGCACCGCTCGGTGGCCCGCATCTGATGCGGCCTGAGAACGCTCTTTTCCAGTTCGCCGTCGCGCCGCGTGAACAGGATGAATTCGGTGATCGAACGCAACACGCGCCGGGGCGCGATGAATGTCTTCACCAGCGTCTCGAAGTCACCGGCCTGCTCGTCCCGCCAGTTGAACAGACCCTTCCGACTCAGGCTCCATGTCGCCCCGTAATAAAACTGGACCAGATGCGTGAGGCAGTGCAGTTGCAGCACGGCCATGAGTTCCGGGCCTTTGCGGTGGTAGTACCGCAAGTCGTCCAGCGCCTCGGCGATGCCTTCTGGTTTGCGTGCCGCCTTGGTCTCGCCGACGACGACCGGAATCCCATTCACGAACAAGGTCAGGTCCGTGCGGATGTCGGGCGGCGTGCCGTTGGAGAAGGTGAACTCGTCGGAGATGTGGAAGACGTTGCTCTGCACATGGGCCGGATCGAGCAGCCGGATGTTCCGCTCCCGTTTCTCGGCCTCCACGAACACCGTCTTGAGGCCCTTCAGGTACTCCCAAGCGTCGAGGTTCCCTTCGATGTTGGGACGCACTCGAATTAGTCGGTCCCGGACTTGTTCGGCCCGGATCAGATCAACCACGCCGGGGTTGAGCTTCTAAAGCTGGGCGATGAACACCGCATCCAGAATCGGGCTGGTAATGCCGCGCCGCAGGTTCAGCGCTTCGTCGGGCGTCAAATAGGTCCAGCCCGCCTCCTGTGCGTAACGCAGGAACGGGTTCTGGACGGCGGCTCGTTCGTTGCCGAGGGGCATAGCGCATGATCCTTGGTTCGCTTATCCGTCACGGGGTCGCGGGCGGCGAACTTGACGGCAATGGCCGCATGCGAATTCGGCCCGGTTCGACGACCGAAAATTGTCCGGCCCAATCGTTTCTTGATTGAATCGACGCCAGGACCGCAGCAGCCACGTCGGCCGCCGAAGGGGCAGCCAATCGAAACAAGACGATCCCGCAATCGGCGGGGAGACTGGCGTGAAAGGCCAGATCGCCGAAATCCTTGTCGAAGGTCAACAACACGCGTCGGTCACGCATAGCCCAGGCGAGAACTTGCGGGTCGGCCAGGCCAGGGGCGTCGGTTCGGACCCAGGTCACATCGTGCCCGGCGGAGCGAAGCGCCTCAACGGCGTCCAGGGGAAAGTTCTCATTGGCGAGGAACTGCATCCGCCACCTCAAGCCACGTTGTACGGATAGACTTTCTCCTGCCCAATGATGTGACTGGCATATTCCAGGCAGGCCAATACATCGTCATGCGTCAATCCGGGATAGTTGCGCAACACCTCCGCTTCGCTCCACCCTTGGGCCAGCAAGCCCAGTAGGAAAGCGACACTCAGGCGCGTGCCCCTGACGCAGGGCTTGCCCACCAGAATCGCGGGGTCCACAACAATTCGATCGGCAAGTTTCATGGTCTTTTTCTCCTTTCGAATCTCATGGCGTGGCCGCCTCGACCGGTATGGGAATGATGCGCTCTCGGGTCATCTCGGCCGCGTAGGCCAACGCCGCCCGTATGTCCTCCGGCTTGAGCTGCGGGTAGGCCGCCAGCAGCTCGGATTCGGGCACGCCATCGGCGAGGTTATCCACGATCAGGGACACCCAGATTCGCGTGCCGCGAATGACGGGCTTGCCGAAACAGACGGCGGGATCAATGGAAATACGCCGCAGCAACTGTTGGCGATTGGTCATGGTCGGTTTCTCCTTTTGCCTCTATTCTAACTGATAGGCGATTTGAAGTCAGCCTTCGCCTATTTTGACTGATAGACTTCATCCGCCGGGAAGTGTGGTCGAGCGCGGCCGTGGTGGGCGGCGATCAAGTGCAGCACGAGTTCTCGTTCGTCGTCGGTGATGCCGAGTTCCGCGGCGGCGGGCAGTTCATTCAACGAACCGAACTCATGGCGGTACTTTTCCTCGAGCCGAATGCCCGACCTGCGTCCCGACTTTGCCCACCAGACGTTTGGCGCCTCTCGGTTGCCAAGCATCGACTGAAAGATTGGTCGCCGTTTGCCTTCGTCATGAAAACGGGCGGCGATCTTCAGACAGTTGTTGAGCGATTCGCCAAGCGACAAGCCGCTGAGAATTTTTTCCAAACGCCGTTCAACATCGGCAACGAGATCCGCAAGACGCACACGCTTCTTCGATTTCACTTTGCCGGTGTTTCGGCGAGCCTACCATAAGAGCCACACTCGATCATTCAAGGGATTCAGCCATCCTCCGAGACACATATACCCAAACCAAAATGCGATGCGTATCCCAGCGTAAGAGGCCCGGACACGGGTTCCGCGAATCGCAGTCGCAACGCGTAGCCAAGGTCCACCGACGGGGGCGAGCCTCCGTGGAAGCGAACGCGGACGAATTGACGCAGTTCGATGGACTCCTTGGGCCAGACGTCGAGCCGTTCCACTGATGGCCGTCCGCGCGAGGCCAGTTCGGCGTTGACCTGTCTGATCAAAGTGTTCGCTCCGCGCGGCTTGAGGAATCTCGGCGGCACGAACGGTGTCGCGCTCACCCACGAACAGGAGCCGCCCAGCGGTCCCAGCAACCTTGCCACGCGCTGGTTGAGCGGTGCGGGCAGTGACCGCAGCATGTCGATGTCTCCACTTCCCGCCAGAGCCAATTGCAAGTCCCCGACTCCGCCTTTGGTCCAGGTCCGCCGCAGCGTGCGAATCGCCTGTTGAGCCGCGTCACCCAGCCCCATCGGAGCGTAAACGATGATGTGATCCAGTCGACCATCGCCATCCAGGTCCACCGGCAAAACATGAGCACGCCGATGCCCCTCGCACAACGGCCGGCCATGCTCGTCCTTGCCAGTCAGTTCCGGGCAATGCACTCGCTGCCCCTTGGCAACTCGACCCACGATGGCGCGATGAAACAACTCGGCTTGCGGCAGTGTCCGATTCACCGACGGCAATGCCGATTGATTTCCACTGGGCGTCGTCAGAGCCAGCAGCATGGTTGTCACCGGTCGCGCGGAACGCCTTGTCGATCGCTTCGGCACGCCAACTTCCAACGCTCCGGCTCGTCGCCAATAGACGACGCGCTGCGATCCCGGCGGCGCATGCTTGATTCCAATTCCGATCATGGGTCGATCCCTGCCATCAATCCGAACCCACAATGCCGGCCGGCCCCGAGCGTCAGCGGGCCGGGGACGGGACGATCAAAGGTAATGCGGACATGAACCGCCGTCTTGCCATCGAATCGTTTTGGGCGGTAGTAGCCGGTCCGTTTCTTCTCGCGGTCGTAGCGATGAGCGCTCAGGCAGTTCTTGAGGAATGGGATCGCTTGCCAAGTAAACGTACATGGCGTTTCGCTCCCCGCCCGTTTCAGCGCCTTGCAGATCATCTCGTCGTGGTTCCAAACCTTCTCGATCTCGCCGGTTTCCTCGTTCTTTCGATCGACCTTCTTGGCGTGTTCATCGAGGATCACCGGTGTGACCGTCTGCCACACGCGCGATGAACCGAGATAGCACGTGGCGATGAACTTGTTCTTCGGCGGGTTGAACTGTTGCAGCTCCGCTCGATAGTTCGGCGGCACGACCAATTCGGCCTCGCACGAATCCTCTCCTTCATCCCGTTCGGGGACCAGCGCGCGCCCATCAATCGCACGGACGACGCGTGCCACTTCCCGATCCATGCCGACCGGTGCCACGAGCATCACGTTGCGGATCATGGCGTCGGCGTGTTCATGCCCGATCGACGGGAGCGGGACGTAGGAAATCTGCTTGTGATCGTCCCGGGCCGGCTCGTTCTTGCCACGAACAAACCGACTGACGAACTCGGGATCTTCGCCAGCAGCCTGACACGCCCTGATCGCCAACGACCGCGTCATCGCGGCGATATGCATCAACTTGGCATGCGGATACCGGGCGGGGTCTTCGTTGGGATCGAGGAGTTGGAAGACGGCATACGGCCGACCGATCGGCCGCTCGGTGCTGGTATAAAGCACGCGGTCGAAGATTTTGGGCTTATCGACCGTCTTGAGTGGTTTGCCGTGCTCAATGCGGGTCATCGCAGAGCTGTGGCAATGACGAAGGTCGCATAGCGTGCATTCGCCGAGATCGTCATCATACGTCGGCACGCGCAACGTCTCTTCGAATGATCCATCGCCGGACTTGGGATACCAGCGGATGCCCTTGAGTTGCTGCAACTTCGCTTCACCAGCCAGCCGCGCATCGGCAAACGCCATATCGATGCCCCAGCCGAGCGTCGTCAGACTTCGCGCGGCCTTCTCGATGTCGCTCGTTGGACATTCCGTCTTGCCGGAAACGTCCCACACATAATGCACCTCTGGCCTCTGATCGGGTTCGAGCAGAAACAGCGTGGGAATCGTCGGCTTGGCGGTCAGACGTTCCTGTCGGTCGAACTTGTTATCGCCGTCGTTGTTAGGAACAAACCGTGTGATGGCCTGCCCGGTCTTGGACTTGGGGGCGATGATGATCGGCGGATGCTCGCGCGAGTATTTCTGTAACCAGTCGAGCGCGTTGCCGATGTCGGTTAAGTTCTTGTTCGCCGGCTCATCGACACCGACAACAAGCTCCCCGCGCCGAGCGACACCCGCGACCAGCGCCTGAAACAACCGAAACGGCGAAGGCGGCCACTCCGGCGGCCCGCTCCGATCAAGCAGTCCGTGGTAACGATCGTCGAGAAAACGGACAGTGAGGAGAAGGAAGCTCATAGCACGCTCCCATCAGTCGATTCTTGAGCCGCGGGCGATGTTTGAGCGGAACTCTCCTGATCCGCATTCTTCGAGCTCGCAATCACTTCTTTCATCTTGCTGATCTTCGCTGCGGGAGCGTCAGCGCTGGTAATTGTGGATTTGAGTGAGTCGATAAGACTCCTCAGCGAATCCTCTGCGACAGTGTCAAGACAATCGGAGAGTTTCTTCAGCGGGGCGTCGTTTAACTTCTTTCCGTTGGCCGAGACCTTGAGTGCGTCGATCAACTTACTGATGACATCAATCGGAGACTCGTTACTCGTTTGCTTCGCGGCTTTTTTCTTGGCGTCCGCTTCGATCGACGCCTTGAGAAGGTTCTTATCAAAGTCGAGTGGTTGATTGAGCGGCTGGTCAACACCAAAGTCCGACGCCGCAGCGGATGCGAACCCGGCAATGTCGATGCTCTCGGGATTCCAACTCGCTTCTTCGCCGTCCGGTTTGAACACCTTCCAGATCGCTTTGCCCTTCGGCAACAGTTGGCATCCCTGCCGTAGCGTCGATTCTGGTGTCGCCGTAAATGCCAGAAGCGCGAGTCCGAGAATGTATCGCTGGAGCTTCTGCGTTTCCTCAGGGCTCGCCCCCCTCAGCACCCTTAGCGATGCCAAGTTAAGCGAGCAATCACGACGTATGTCTCCGTTGATTTGAACCCCACCGTTTTTTTGAGCGGAGCTGGAACATCGGCAAGCCCGAATTTCGAAGGTTTCACTGCGAGATCATCCGGGAGCAGTCCTTCCTGCTTGTACTTGATGGGCGGCGTGTATTGAGCTGACCGCCGAAGTGGCACAACATTGAATGCTCGAACGATTGAGTTAATCAGTCGTGGAATCTTTACGCCCGTCCCGCGAGAGTCCCAAACCCCGAAGACAAGACTGGTGGGACCTAACCTAGCAATCGCAGCGGCGTTTCCTCGTGCAAACAGCTTGAACGCATTAATGATTGAAGCACGAAGCGTCGTACCACGAAACACTGCGTCTGCCAGCCGATGGCCGACCGAGAAAATGCTCACGGGATCGACTTCGCTCGTGAGTTGAATTGAGTATTGAGGAACGAGCTGCGCACACTCAGGGCGGGTAAAGATCGGCTCCATTCGATTGGCCTGCGACGGAATGCTGTCCAAAACGCAGATATTCTTTGACCGAACATTCGGGTCAGGGTAGTCGATGTTGTAGACGGAATCTCCCGAATCATCACTTTCGTCGTCGTCCGAGGATTTCTCGGATGCGGCGTAACTCGGCGGGAACACGATTTCGTCCGTCGCGATGGCTGATGGCTTTAACAACTGCTGAAAGCCGATCATCACCGGTCCCTTCGGATCGAGTAGTTTGTCGAATTCCGTGAAATCAAATTGTTGTGACTCAGACATGCTTGCTCCTTTTTGTTAGCGCTGCTTTTGAGAAGAACTTGAACTTGCCTCTTGAAAGAACGGTGAACCCGTACGATCGCTGCTCTGACATCCGTAGAATACCGCTCACGGCTGCACGAGCCGCGATGGCTGGGAGGGGTTGTTCCCACGGCGAACAAAGGTAAGTGTCTTCGACGACTGATGGGGAAAACGTCTGCAACCCGACGGCAGCAAGTAGTTCGACGGCCGGATATGTGTCAACCGGCTGTTGGTTCTGGTCATTTGGCGAATAGCCGGTGTCGAGCGCGTTCCACGAACTTCGCGGATCAACTCCGATTCGGCTCGTCATCCCGACCGGCGAACGAAACAGTAAGTTGTCATCCGCGTTCTCAGGTGCAATCGCGTTTGCCATGTCGTCGATGAGACCAAAAGACGTCTTATGCGCTCCCCACGTCTTGAAGGCGTTGAGGCGACCAGCGATTTCATCGAGCCACCAATTGAGTCGCAGATTGACGGGCAGGCCGATCGCAACCGGTTGGGTCTTTTTAGCATCGTTGGTCGGCTTCCCATCCGAGCCGAGAATCGGCTGAACGGGATCAACGGTCACTCGTTCACAGCCGAGAAATGTCTTCACAATCACACCGGCACTAAACGACTCATTTGCGGAAATACACAATGTCGCTCGATCGAAGCGATGGATCTTAAAATGCCCGGTGACCTCCGCCCCCGGCCAGAGTCTGTCGGCGAGTTCCAGCAACCCGCAGCAGGCGAAGAATTGGCCGGGGTTGGTCAGGTCGACGGGGATGCGGATTGGATCGTTGTGTTGGGTCATGGTTTTGGATTGTGGTTCGGTGCGTCGCTACGCGACGCGGTGTGTTGGGGGGCGTCAACGAACCGGGCGTTGACGTTGACGCACCGGGCGTTAACGCACCGGGCGTTGAAACGCCCGGCTACCGTCATGCGGTCGCTACGCGACCAAACAAACATGCTCCTACGCGACCAAATGGAAATGCGCCGTCTCGTTTCCCCGTCGCGTAGCGACATCCGACGGTAGACCGGCGTTTCAACGCCGGTTGTGTGGTGTCCGCCGTTTTCCACGATTCCCCCGTGTTGTTTCGGAGTCGCGTAGCGACGGCTGAGTTCAGCCCCACAAATATCGCTCGTCATATTCCACCTCATGTTGTTCGAGCATCGTGCGGTATTCGTCTTGAAACGATCGTTGGCGATGATGGTCGCGTTGGTTGGCTGCGTAATGAATTACGGTCGGCAATTGCGATTTGCTGACGGTGAACGCTCCGTATCCCTGTTGCCATTCAAAGTCGTCGAGCGACGGCACCGTCTCGTGAATCCATTTGGACGATCCGCCCTTGAGCAACTGCACGGCCTTGCTGACAGCCATCGTGGGAGGAGCGCCCAGCACGACGTGCAGATGGTCCTCGATTCCGCCGATTTGGAGAGCCTTCATGTCGTTTTGCCGTGCGATACCGCCGGTGTATTCCCACACACGCTGTTCGATGTCCGCGTGAATCCACGGATGGCGATTCTTGGTGCTGAAGACGATGTGGTAATGGAGGCAGGTGTAGGTGTTGGCCATGTTCGTTCGTCTCCTGTGACTCATCGCGTCGCTATGCGACGCGTTCATTGGTCGTTGCGATTCTCGGCCGGGCGTTGAAACGCCCGGCTACCGTCGTGTGGTCGCTACGCGACCGGGTTCTCGCTGTCGATCACGTTCTCGCTGTCGATCAAGGTGTCGATCGGGTTCTCGCTGTCGACCGGGTTCGTCGGTGGATTCGCCCGCTTCGTCGTTTTCCGCGTCCTGATCGGCGCTGGCCAGTGCGTCGGCACAACGCAGCAAGTTTTCCAGCCAAGCAAGTTGCCAGTGTCCGTATTTGCGTTGCAGGCGGGCGAAGCGGCGGATGGATTCGGTATGGCCCGTTTCACACTGCTGGGTCTTGAAGTCTCGATCCACAGGGTTGTCAAAGTGCGGCCTGCCGAAGCCGTGATGCGTGGCGATCAAGTGCAGCGCCAGTTCGCGTGTCTCGTGATCGGTTGGCAATGTGCAATCGGTCGTGTGTTGCCCGGGGTGGTGGATGCGGAGGAGTGACCCGAACTCGTGGCGGTAGCCGCGAAGGCTCTTTGGATCGCGCGTCGTAGCTGACTTGCCCTTCGGATTGTCCGGGTCAGTGCCATACACGTAGTTTTGCCAGATGGCCGCCTTCTTACCTTCGTCGTGCCATCGAGCGGCGAATCGCAGCGCCGCTCGGATAGGGTCTTTCAAGCCGAGTTCATCGGCAATGCGTTGAGCCTCGGTTTCTACGTCTCTGACATGCTCGGTCAAGAGTTGATCTTCCTTCTTCGCTTTGTCGGCGACCGGCGAGAGCATCACCAGTGATCGAACGGGATCGCCTTCCTCATCGAATGCCACAGGTTGGACGAGCCGGACGCGCAGGTCCATTTTCGCGATCGCCTTGAAAAGCAACGGCGAGGTGGCGTAGGACGCTTCGAGATTGAGATCTGCCGGGATCGCTGCTCCGCCAGGAAGCGGCACGGCTTTCCATCCGTCATCGGTTCGCTTGATGAGGATGCGACGCCGAGCGAGTGCGTCTTCGCGCGGCTCGTAGCCAGGTTCGTCGGCGACATCCAGCGATTCGGGCGGCGGATCGTCCGGCTTGGGCGCGGGCGGGATCGCTTTGTGGGAGAGCATCCCTTTGTCGAGTCCGCCGAAGGTTGCGGGGAAGATGAGCGTCGGGTCGGCGTTCAAGATGCCGTCGTCGTCGATGAGCTTGCCGATCGTCTTTACGATCAGGTCGCGAGAGAATTTCACGACCACGCGGGTGTCGAGGAGTTCGGGCCGTTTCTTCTTGATTTCCTTGAGGAACGCGACAACGCGATAGCTGTTGGTCGTGAGCGACTCATGCGTGCGAATGCGATGCTTGGCGAAAATCGCTTTGAGCGGTTTCTGTGGGTTCGGATCGTCTTTGAACAGATCCAGTTCTGCTCGCCAGGCAATGGTGGTTTGCGGCAACTCGTCGGCGATGCCGCGGAGCCAGGGCGCGACTTCGGCACGACCGGGCATACGCTCGGTGATGCTCGTCATGCTCCAGGCGTCGAGCAGGATGTCGGTCAGATCGACCATCGTCGGCTCGGGTGTGGAGGCGGCCTTGAGAACCTGGAGCGCACTTTCTTTGCGGTGTTTTTCGAATTCTTCATCGCCGATAGTCAGCACTCCAAGCTTAAGGAGTTGAGGTGAACCTTCGCACCAAAGGTTGGCTTTCATCTCCGCCAGCGCCTTCGGGCTGACGTCCATGTCATCGACGAACAGCTTCGCTGCGGCGACGCAGGCTGTGTCCATGTCGGTTTTCTCGGCAGGGTCTTTCGCGAGGATCAGCTTTATCGTCGCGTCGCCCTTGCCTCGTCGATTCACGCGGCCGAGTCGCTGGATCATCGAATCAAGCGGAGCGAGATCGCAGACCATGTGGTCGGCGTTGAGGTCGAAGCCGACTTCTCCGGCGCTGGTGGAGAGGAGGAAGCATTCAGCCTGTGACGGATCGTTGTCCGGTTTGAGAAATCGCTGCATGACGCGGCGTTCGTGCTGGGATTCATCGGTCGGCGGCGTGACGAGCTCATCGCGCTCCAAGCCGCGCATCGTGCCGGTGAGCATGGCGATCTTGGTTTCGCGGGCCTTCTCTTTCTTGAGGAGTGCCTTACGAACGTCGTCCACCTGTTTCGGCGTTTGGACGAAGATGACGATGCGCGATCCAGGATGTTGGGTTGCGAGCTTGCCGGCGGCGATTGCGATGGAATCTACGACATCGTCGGTCGAGGTGATTGAGAGTGTTTTCTTGGCCGTGAAGCGTTCTTCGATGATCGGGTCGGCGAAATCGGATTGTTCGAGCTTGAATGCCTCTGTGCCATTACCGGCGCTCGTCGCCGACATGCGGATGACTTTCATCGGCGAGCCTTGGCCGTTCTGGAACTGCTCGATTCCGTTCTCACGTGTGCCGTCCTCGCGTCTTCGTCCCACGAGAAGCCGTTCAAACGGCTTGGACAGGTGCGCTTCGTCGAGCACGAGCAGTGAATCCTGTCCAAGCAGGCCGGCGTGGAGCGGGCGAGTTTTGTAGCCGGAGCGGTAGCCGGAAAAGAGTAGGGCCGAGCCGATAAGATCGACGGTGCCGATGATGATGGCGAGACGGGAAGGGTCGCGCGACCATTCGCGGTAGTCGGCGAGTTGGCCGCGAAGGGTGGAGATGGCGAGTTTGTCTTTGCCGACAGCCTTCTGAAGTTTTTCCGCCTCCTTAGTCGCTTGATCAACGACCGTTCGCCGATCAACAACATAAATCAGGCGGCGCGGAAGGGCATCGTTTACTTCTCTTGCGATAAGCCAGGTTGCCATGACCATCGTCTTGCCAAGGCCTGTCGGAAGATCAATGACCGCTGGTAGCAAGCCGGTCCCTTTCACGAAATGCTCGTAAACGAGCCGTATTTGCCAACTAAGCGGCTCGTGACCAGTTCGCGATTTGAATGCGTTCTTGAGTTCCGCGTCGTTCATGCTGCGATACTCCAGTTCGACGACCCGCTGGCGGTGTGACGGTTGCCGACGTACACGAGTCGACGCGGGATGCGTTCTGGTTTTTGAGCCAACGCCAGCAGCCAGATTGCGACGACTGACGTTTTGCCCATTCCCGTCGGAAGATTGCATGAATTTGGAATTCCGCTCGGTTCGTTGCCAAGGAAGCGTTCATAGAGGCTCACTTGCCAAGGAAAAGGTTCGTTCCCGGTGAGTGCCAGACATATTTCTTCAAAGTCCATCGGTCAACCCTTGAGAAGAATGCGCAATCATTGTTTCCATTCCGATTGCTGTACGCAACCAGCTTTTAACGCAGCTTGCTCCGCGACCAGGCGGAGAATGCCTAACGCCTTGAGATAGTTCGCCAGCGGAGTCGGTGAGCAGCCCTTGAGTGGAAGTAGGTGCAGAGTCATTTCGATGCCTTTCGCTTCGCGCGGCGTTTCGGGGAAGAATCAGCGGCAGAAGACCGTGGTGTTGCAATGCCGGGCGCGTCCTCCGGGATTCGCTCCAGCTCCGCTTCAATCTCGGCGATCGAAGGCAGGCTTCCCTGGAGTGACTTGGGCAACGACGCAACCAGCCTGGTTTGCCACTCGGCCACGCCGATCGGTTTCCCGATGTCTCGCAGAGCGTATTCCGCCGTGATCCGGTCGCGGGTCTTGCACAAGACGAGACCGATGGACGGGGCGTCGTCCGGATGACGCATTCGCGAGTCCACCGCAGACAAGTAAAAGTTCATCTTTCCGGCGTCTTCCGGTGTGAACTTTCTCATCTTCAAGTCGATGACGACGAAGCAACGCAGCTTGAGATGGTAAAAGAGCAAGTCGATGTAGAAATCGTCTTCGCCGACCGTCAGATGAAACTGCTGGCCGACGAAGGCGAAACCGGCTCCGAGTTCGAGCAAGAACTTGCGGATGTGGTCGACCAGACCGTTTTCCAGATCGCGTTCGATCGCTTCGTCATGCAGCGTGAGGAAGTCGAAGAGGTACGGATCCTTCAACGCCTGCTGGGCCAAGTCCGATTGAGGTGCCGGCAGCGTTCCCGCGAAGTTGCTGACCGCCTTCCCTTGTCGTCCGTAAAGATCGCTTTCGATCTGCACCGTAAGGATGGCGCGGCTCCAGCCGTGTTCCAGGGTTTTGGCCGCGTACCAATGGCGTTGGGCGGGGTCTTTGAGTTTGAAGAGAAGTACAAGGTTTTGGCCCCAGGGGATCAAGGCCACTGGATGCGGCGGTGCTCCGATCGGGAATTCTGTCACAGCTTGTGACAGAATTGCCGAACCGATTTCTGTCACAGGCTGTGACAGATTTGATGCGACGTCGCAATAGGCCAGAAAGAAGGCTCGCATCCGTTAGACGTTGAGTGGCGAGAATCCCCCGATTCCGGGAAGCGCCTTTTGAAGATCTGCAGCCAGCCGATCCACAACGCTCTTGCCCCAGCCATCGCGCTCCTGCCGCTCGACGATCTGTCGTCCAATGTCCCAGTAGAGCGCGATCAACTCGCGGTTGACCGACAGCATCGCTTTCGTCTGCGACTGGTGGACACGAGCCTTCAACGATTCGAGAAACTCGGTGTAGTCCGACGGCAGTCCGAGTTGAAGGGTGGGGTCGGTGTTCTTCTTGCGAGCCATCAGGTCACCTCACTTTCGCCAAGTGAGAAGGCTGGATCGTTTGTCTTCAGTCGCGAGGCTCGATCATCCGCCGCTCGCAGCAACGATTCCAAAAACGCGAGGCCGCCGGGGCCGAACTGAGCGAGAAGCTGATCGCAGCGTTCGCGCCCTCTTGCTCCCGTTCGCATCGATAGACCGAGCGCAGCAGGTTCCAGAGTGAGCGACAATTCCGGAAGCGGTGCGGCTTCCGCATCCAGACTGATGCCAGGTAAACGATCGCCTTCACGCATGCCGCGAATTGGCAGGCCACGGTGATCGCGGTCTCGGTAGTCCTGATCCTCTGGAGCGGCGTGCAGACCGGCTCGCACCTTGCCGTGATGACTCGCCACCAGATATGCGAGCAAATTGAACTCGTCGGCGGAGCAGTCGAGTACCTGCTGAATGCTGGGCGGAGGCGCGGCTGTCGCAGTTGCCGTAGCGGAAGTCGCCAGACTTCCGACGGAATACGACTCGACAGAATCCTCAGCCACGGAACTCTGGCGAGTTCCGCTACGACCGAGAATCGGATGGCCCAGCAACTGCAACGCTTCGCCCCACGTTCCCAAGAGCGCGGGATGCTGTGGCTGGAAGGTTTCGAGCACCGCGAACAACGCCAATGCGCTGGCGAGTTCATGTCGAAACGCCGGTCGCGAGTCGCAGTTGTCGGCACACCTCTTTTGTTGAGTCATGTTTCCTTCCGATCCGGATCAAGTGACGGCCGATGTTTCAGGCGACGGCAGACATCTTGCCCGGCTGTCACCTCCGTCTGACCAGTGACCATGCCGATCTTCTTCACGGCGGAGGTCAGGGCAAGGCGGACCTGAACGCTGTCGGCGGAGCGCCGGAGAATCTGGCCGGCCGGGGGATTCCGGCGCGACAAATCCGACGGCCAGCGACGCCAAATCCCGTGCCCTGTGACAAATCGAAACCACGAATAGAAATATCGCAAGGTTTTGGACCCTTCATCGATGCTGGTGAACGGAAATGCCGGTTTCCAGGCGGCCCGAATTGCTTGCTCAAGCCCGGTTGTCATACCAGTCCGCGCCACTCTGGTCTCTTTTCCGTGTTGCTGTGGGGTTGAATATACCAGACTCTCCGGACAAGGCTGGTCCGGGCAATAAAACATTTTGGTCCTTTTTGCCGGGTTTCCCGGAGAGTGCGAGGTAAATGCTCCGGGTGTCGGCCGTTGCAAGAAACCGGATACCATTCAAATCCGGCTTCTAATATCAGCGGCTGTGAGGTTTGCAATGCGCAGCGTCTTGCGGGGAGAGGTTTGCCCGGAAAGTAGTTCGATCGCCGAAGGTGCGATGTCGAGGCGGTTGGCCAGAAAACGGATTAGAGCCTCGTTGGCCTTGCCCTTTTCGGCGATGGCGGTGACGGCGATCACCAGATGGCCATTACGCACGCCGCGAATGGAATTCTGCCTCGCGCCGGCCTGGGCACGGACCGGGACCACGACGCCATCGGGTGTGTCTTGCAAGTGCAGGGAATCCGTCATGGAAGTTCGCCGGCGGGCCCGGACTACCCCCCGTAGCCGCTGTAGCGGCGGACGCCGCGGGACCAGAGGATTCGAGAAAGGACGACGAAGAAAATCACCCACGCCAGTTCGACCGCGATGCCCCAATACAATTTCGGGCCGCTGACCTTGCCGAGGAAAACCGCCGCCGAGAACCAGGCAAGGTACTTGAAAGGAAGAATATCCACCAAAATCTGGAAATTGAACGGCGTGGACGGGAGCCAGTCCAGCGGAAACATGTGGCCAGAAAGGAAAAAACTGAGCAGCATGTAGACAAAAGCCAGCGAGCCGACTTCCAGATACCAGAAAGCGACCAACCCCATACAGGCTTCCAGGAAAAACCCCAGCAGAAAGGCCAACACCAGCGAAATCAGATACAACAAGAACACAACGAGCGACGGAAGCCCCCCCGTGAAGCACCCGCGGAACAGGAAGAACCAGAACGCAAACGGCAGCATCGCGATGAGATAATAGACCAGCTTGTGGGCAATCCGCTGGATGAGCAGCATGCCCATCATGTCCACCGGCTGAATGAGGTACTTCCGGACCTCGCCTTGCCGGATGCCGCGCGCGATGCCGCCGGTCAGGTCGGGCATGCTGGAAAAGGCCCGTGTGACAGTGACGAGCAGCAAATAGGCGATCAGGTTGTAGAAGTCGTAGCCCCCGATTTCACCGGTCAGGCGGTCCGGTTGCGAATTGGAGCCCTGCATCGTCTCGTAAATCGCCCAGAACATGTAGACCTGGGTGGCAAACGGCAGGAACCGCATCAGGATGCCGAACATGAAGTCGCCCCGGTAGACGAGGCGCTCTTCCAACGAGATACTGATAGCTGATAGGCTGAAGGCTGTCACCTCACGACCAGTCGGCAACTCGCGCCAGGCACTCCGGCGTCGGTTCGATGAACTCCAGTCCGCCGCGAAACCGGGAGCGCTCCGCCGGTTGCTCAGCGATCCACTGGTCGAGTTCGCCCTGCGCCGCTGTTGTGCGCGGAGTAATCACGAGCGACTGGCGTCCGGGAAGGCGATGTGGCAGGGCGGCGTCAACTGATAGGCGATTTGAAGTCAGCCTTCGCCTATTTACCTGATAGGCGATTTGAAGTCAGCCTTCGCCTATTTTGAATAGCGCCTGCAGCGGGGTCGTCGTTGCCGCGCGGCGCGGTGTGTCGAATGCGCAGTCCGGCGCGTCGAACTCGGTGATCAGGTCAATGTGCATCGCCCGCGCATTGTGGTGATACACCGCGCGACGATAGGTTTCCGGTCCGTGCTCGTCGAGTGGATAGTACGTCGCAACGTTATCCTGAGAATACCGGAACAGCCGAAAGCCTGGGCCACCCATTCGCTCGTCAAGCTTGCCGGCGATCGACAGCGCCGTATCGCGAATTTCTTCTGCCGATAATCTGCGGGGCGGAAACCGCCAGAGCAGACGGCTGTCACGGTCGACCAGCGCCGCGTCCGCGCGATCGGTACTGGCTTGTCGATACGCCAGCGACAGCATGATTTGTTTGTGCAAGGGCTTGATTTGCCACTGGTCCTCTTTCAATCGTGATGCCAACCAGTCCAATATTTTTGGATGCGTGGGGCGACCGCCCATGAAACCAAAGTCGCTCGGAGTGCTGACAATGCCGGTACCGAAGTGATAGTGCCAAAGACGATTCGCTAGAACTCGCAACGTGATCGCTTGATCCGGGGCCACAATCCAGTTGGCCAAGGCAAGTCGTCGCTGCTCTTCTGGTGCATGAGGCTCAAGTTGATAGTCACGTTCCGCCAAGTTCACGAAGTTCATACTGGCAGGCTGGACGACTGCGCCTGTTCGCTGAGGACTGCCGCCAATGAACACATGGAACGGCCCGTTCTCTTGCCTGAATTGTCCGATCCACCATTCCGGTGCCGGCTTTGTTTCTTGTAACGCCGCAAGTTCCTGCTGGAGCCTGGCGACCGTGTCAAGATGGCGTGCGGCCCGCTCGGCTTGTGCTGGGGACAGGCCGGCCAGAATTGGAGGGCTCTGTGACTTGTCATTGTGCGGCAATCTGTCCGCGGACGATGCGACCGGGTACCACTTGTCGGCGTTTGTGGCATTCTGAATGTCGTACTGAATCGGCAATCGATCGCGGAATTTCTCTTCACGGTCGCGGCCCCAGACAATCCGATCGATCCACACCTCGTCGGCAAACTCGACTTGGACCCAACCCCGACCGGATTGATTCGATATCCAACTGCGCCCGTTTCCGTACTGCCCGTCATGGATGTGATGAAGCTGATGCTTGGCATCACCGGGATAAGTACCCGACGCCGTGGCCTTGGCACCGGCGGAGGCCGCAGCAACGTTTTGCGGCAATACATTGTCGGCTGTGACGGCAAAGACTTCGAGTTCGTCGATGCAAGGTTCAGCCCCATTTGTGGCGGTAATGTTAAAACGTAAGTAGCGGGCGCGAATGGGGTGAATTCGCTCGGTGTTAAGCTTCGGCTCGACGGGGCGGCGGACTCGAGGCGGCGGCAATTGAGTCTGCGAGCTGGCTGCCAACGGCTCGAATTCGCGGAGTCCCTCTGTGCCAATATAGGTGAGACAACTACCTCCTCTTTTATTACTGTAGAGGGCGAGGAGGTGCAGGATGTCTGATCGCAAGGATTCGCGGGGTGTGGGGCCGGAGGTTCCGGAGAAGGC
>Ga0114938_1000483_pt1 | contig 29677 bp, 27 predicted proteins | sample AshMeaBigSpring_FD_88675 | JGI IMG/M metagenome (GOLD analysis project Ga0114938, IMG submission 88675) | Groundwater microbial communities from Big Spring, Nevada to study Microbial Dark Matter (Phase II) - Ash Meadows Big Spring | ecosystem: Environmental > Aquatic > Deep subsurface >... | reverse complement strand
GTCAAATTTGGCGAGCCTTGTGAAGAGGAGGGTTAGGAGGTATTTTTTAAAATAATACCAATATGTTATTTTGTATATTTCAAATTTGGCCACCCTTGGAGCAGCCCCGGGAAAATACCTAGACCAAAACCGCCTAGCGATTCGGATCCCGCCAGCAGCGCAAAAAGAGATGCCCGGATGGCGTTCATGCCAAGCAATGGTGGCGAGGCGCCATCACGGTATCTAAAGCCCCGTTTCGGCTAGCTTTTCTACCAATTCTTTTTGTTCTTTGGAAAGATGCTTGGGTATTTGGATGTGAAGACAGACGTAGAGATCCCCCCGTTTGGATCCCTTCATCGCAGGCAGCCCCTGCCCGGCCAGGCGCATCCGCGTTCCGTTCTTGATGCCAGGCGGGATTTTCAGGTTATACTGCTTTTCCTCCAGGGTAGGGACTGAAACGGTCGTCCCGAGCAGGGCGTCACTGAGCTTGATCTCGCGGTAGGTGACGAGATCCTGACCTTCGACGCTGAAAACGGGGTCATCCAGCAGTTTGGCCTGGATGTAGAGATCCCCGCGTGCGCCGCCGTATGGGCTGGGGTTCCCCCTTCCGGCCAACCGGAGCTTCTTCCCGGTCGTCATGCCTTTGGGAATCTTCACGGTGATACGCTCAGGAGCACCCTGATTCTGGATTGAAATCTGCTTGGTCGTTCCGAAAGCAGCCTCAGCCAACGTCAGCGAAAGCTGGTATACGATATCCTCTCCCGGCATATGCTGGGGCTGCACGCGACCACGGCCTCCATACGGCGATTGGTTTCCGAAAGTGAACCGCGTTCCGCCGCCCTGCCCTCCAAAGAAATCACCGCCACCAAATCCGAATTCTCTAAGGATGTCATTGATATCGAACCCTCTGAAGATGTCTTCCTTCGAAAAACGCTGGTGGAAGCCTTCCGAGCCGAACGTGTCGTATTCCTGACGCTTCTGCTTGTCGCTCAGAACCGCATAGGCCTCGCTGATTTTCTTGAACCTCTCTTCGGCAGCCTTGTCGCCTTTGGCGTGGTCCGGATGATACTTCATCGCCAGCTTGCGGTAAGCTTTCTTGATTTCCGCATCGGTGGCGTTTTTATTGACGCCAAGAGTCTTGTAGTAATCATCCGCCATGTGCTTAATTCTCCGTTATTTCAATGAAATTTTGATTTTAAGGTAAGGAATCAACATGCGCCTGTCAAGCGGTGAATACGCTCCGGCACTGCGCATGCCTCCCTTCACCGTATTTTTAAGTCAAACCACCTGAAATCATCGCGCCCTGGCCTTCAGGGCCACCATCAGGACGGAGAGCGCTGCCGGTGTAATGCCGTCGACGCGGGCGGCCTGCCCGAGGCAGGACGGTCGGATTTCGTCGAGTTTGCTTTTCAATTCATTGGAAAGCCCGTGGACCGACTGAAAATCGAAATCGTCGGGAATCCGAATCTTTTCAACATTCCTGAATTTATCGATTTCCTTCATCTGCTTTTGAATATACCCCTCGTATTTGATCTCGATCTCAACCTGCCGGGCGGCAGCCGCCCCGACCGACCCGTCCGACGGCGCCAGCGCCTCCACTGCACCATAGCCGAGCTCGGCTCGCTTCACCAGCTGATCCAGGTGCACCCCATGCTGGATGCGATGGGAACCTTGTTTTTCCAGATAGTCGTTTACGGTCGCCGTGGGACGTACCACGGTTTCTCTGACCCGCCGGATCTCGGATGCGATCCGCTCCCGGCGCCGGCGGAGCTCAGAGGCAGCTTCAGCGGCGATCAGACCCAGTTCGTGCCCCGCTTCCGTCAGGCGCAGGTCGGCGTTGTCCTCGCGTAGGATCAATCGGTATTCGGCGCGTGAAGTGAACATGCGGTAGGGTTCGCGCGTTCCGCGCGTGACGAGGTCGTCGACCATCACGGCGATATAAGCCTGGGACCGGTCGAGAACAAATGCCGGGCGCCCCAGCACCCGGCAGGCGGCGTTGATGCCTGCCCAAAGCCCCTGAGCCGCGGCCTCCTCGTATCCCGAGGTCCCGTTGATCTGACCGGCGAGGTAAAGCCCCTGAATGCGCCGGGTTTCCAGAGTGTTGCGGAGCTGGATGGGGTTGACGTAGTCGTACTCGATGGCGTAGGCCGGGCGCATGATCTCGGCGTTTTCCAGCCCGGGCACGGATCGAACCATTTCGATCTGCACTTCGAGCGGCAGACTGTTGCCCAGGCCGCTGGCATAGATTTCCTCCGTGTCGACGCCCTCGGGTTCGAGAATGACTTGGTGCCGGTCCTTTTCGGGGAACCGGACGATCTTGTCCTCGAAAGAGGGGCAATATCGCGCCGAGACACCGGTAATCACACCGCCGTACAGCGCCGAGCGCGCAAGGTTGCGCCGCACGATGGCATGGGTCCGCTCGCTGGTGTAGCCGATGAAGCTGGGCAGCTGCGGCAGGAGCGGCGCTTGGGAAAACCGCGAAAACGGCACCGGCCGCTCGTTGCCCGCCTGGGGCGTGAAGCGGGTGAAGTCGATGCTGCCGCGCTTGAGGCGCGGGGGGGTTCCGGTCTTAAGCCGTCCCAGCTCAAAGCCGAGCTCGCGCAGATGCGCCGGGAGCCCGTAGGAAGCAAATTCCCCGGCTCTGCCGGCCTGGATCGACCGAAACCCGATGTGCACAAGCCCGCTCAGGAAGGTGCCTGTCGCCAGTACCACCGCCTGCGCTGCATAGCCGAAGCCCGTGTGATCCTCCACCCCTACGACCTGCCCATTACCCACCAGCAGCCGCTCCACCATGGCCTGCTTTACCTCAAGGCCGGCCTGGTTTTCCACCACTCGCTTCATGGCCATGTGGTAGCGCTTCTTGTCGTTCTGGCAGCGGGAGGCCTGAACCGCCGGCCCCTTCTTGGTGTTGAGCGTGCGATACTGAATGGCGGTCTGGTCAGCGATCTTGGCCATTTCGCCGCCGAGCGCGTCGATCTCCTTTACGAGATGCCCCTTGGCCATGCCGCCGATCGAGGGACTGCAGGGCATGGCGGCGAGCTTGTCGAGGTCGATCGCCGTCAGCAGGACGCGGCAGCCCATGCGCGCAGCCGCCAGCGCGGCTTCGCAGCCGGCATGGCCGGCGCCGACGACGATGACGTCGTAGCCATCACGGGGAGCGGTCATGAGCGCCGTCCGCAGAGATGCTTGGGGGCCTGAGTTGAAACTTGGTATTGCAACGGCATGGAATCAGTCCTAATACGATTGTGTGGCCTGTCGGCGCAGCAAGTTTTCAACCTCGGCGGGATCTTCAGCCGGATGCGCCGCGCAGCGCCGCCGGTCCTAACCGGCCCGGACTTCATCGTCGGCACGCGCGGCGCCGGCCAGATTATAACGGCGGCCATTCAGTGGGTCAATACGCCATGCAAGCGCGTTACACCGATTTGAATTCATACCTGCGCGGCCTCTACGGCTGCCGCGTTCAGAAAATTACGCTGGACGCCGGACTCTCCTGCCCCAACCGGGACGGTACCATCGCCGTCGGCGGCTGCATTTATTGCAATGCCCGCGGTTCGGGCACCGGCGCCTACGGTCGTGGGCTTTCGATCACTGATCAGCTGGAGGCCGGCAAGTCGGCCATGGCCCGGCGCTATCGGGCGCAGAAGTTCATCGCCTATTTCCAGTCCTTCTCGAACACGCACGCGCCGCTGGCGCACCTGAAGGCCATCTACGATGAAGCTTTGGCGGATGACGATGTGGTGGGCCTGTTCATCGGGACCCGGCCGGATTGCGTCTCCGAACCGGTGCTGGCCCTGCTGCAGAGCTATTCCCAAAGGCATCTGATCTGGGCGGAATACGGGTTGCAGTCCGCCCGGGACGCCACCCTCGCCCGGATCCGGCGGGGCCATGACCTGGCCTGCTTCCAGGACGCTGTCGCTGCCACGCGCAGTCGCAGCATCCCGGTGTGCGCCCATGTAATCTTGGGGCTGCCCGGCGAGAACCGCGCCGACATGTGCTTTACAGCCGAGGTCCTAGCGGCCGCAGGCGTCGACGGAGTCAAAATCCACAGCCTTTACGTCGTGAAGGGCACGGCGCTGGAGGGGCAGTTCGAAGCCGGCACCTACCGCTGCCTGGAGCAATCGGAATATGCCGACCTGGTGGTGGATGTTCTCGAACGTCTGCCCGCCCGCGTGATCGTTCAGCGGCTGACCGGCGACCCTCACCCCGAGGAACTCATCGCCCCCTCTTGGTGCCGTGACAAGGCCGGCACCCTGACCGCCATCCGGCGCCGCCTGGAGCAACGCGACAGCTGGCAGGGCCGTCTCTGCGGGGAACGCCGCAGCACATGAGCGACGGCGTCTTGAAATTTCAAGGGCATGCGCCTATAGATGCCCCTAGAGCGCCGAACCGTTTGCCGGCATGGAAGCTGGCCCTCCCAGCGTTGCGGGATTGCCGCAGCCGGCGGTTTCGGCAGCATCCGAATAACAGCAGCGATTGCATCGCCGCACGGGCGCCTGCAGCCCCGGAGGCACGAAATGACCCCACATGCCGCGCACCTCGGCCGTGACGACTTCGATCTGTCCTTCAAGGTCTTCCATGAGCTGATGGCCCGCAAGGTCACCGACATTCTTCTCGTCAGCAGCCCTTACGAGGCCTTCATCATGGAGGAGGAAGGACGGCTGGCGGAACGGATCATCCACGAATATCGCGGCCTGAACCTCTCCCGTCCGCCGATGCTCACCTGGGCCTCCACTTCGCAGGAAGCACTCGAAATTTTGCACCGCAAGAAATTCGATCTTGTGATCACCATGCCGCTGGTGGACGAGACCGATGCCTATGTTCTGGGGAAGACGATCAAGCAGAGTTTTCCGGAGCTGCCGGTGTTCCTCCTGGTTCACAAGACCGGCCGGCACCTGCTCGATCCCAAAGGCGCCGACCCGGAATCCATCGACCGCGTCTACGTCTGGCAAGGCAACACCGACCTGCTGCTCGCCCTCATCAAGAACCTCGAAGACCAGCTGAACGTGGCCTATGACACCGAACGGGCCAAGGTGCGGGTCATCATTGTGGTAGAGGACTCCCCCCTCCACTATTCGTCCCTGCTGCCGATCCTTTACAAAGAGATCGTAACCCAGACCCAGGCGGCCATGGAGGAATCGGTCAATGACGAGCACCGCATCTTTCGCATGCGCGCCCGGCCGAAAATCCTGGTGGCGAACACCTATGAGGAGGCGCTCGAGCTCTACCGGCGCTATCAGCCCTATCTATTGAGCGTGTTTTCGGATGTGCGCTTCCCGCACGGCGGCGTGATGGACGATACCGCCGGGTTCGAACTGCTGTCCAAGATCCGCGCGGAAAACCCGGACTTGCCCTTGCTCAACCTGAGTTCCGAGGAGAACAACCGCGCCCAAGCCGGCCAGATTCCGGCGGTATTCGTCAACAAGAACTCACCCGGACTCGGCACCGAGATTCACAATTTCTTCATGCAGTACCTGGGGTTCGGCGACTTCATCTTCCGGCTGCCCGACGGCCGCGAAATCGCCCGAGCATCCAACCTTCGAAGCATGGAGAAGCTGCTGCCCGAGATCCCGGAGGAATCGGTGGAATATCACGCCCAGCGGAACCATTTCTCCAGCTGGCTCATGGCCCGCTCGGAGGTCATGCTGGCGTCGAAGCTCAAACCCGTGCGGGTCAGCGACTTCTCCAGCACGAAAGAAGTCAAAAACTACCTCGTGCGGTGCATCCATGAGCGCCGCAAGGGAATCCAACGCGGCATCATCACGGAGATGGGCAGGGACCGCTTCGACCCGGATGCGGATTTCATCAAGATCGGACGCGGCTCGCTGGGGGGCAAGGCCCGCGGCCTGGCCTTTGCCTCCCTGCTACTCAAGGAGCATCCCGAACTGCCGCGAAAATACCCCGGCGTCGACCTCCGGGTTCCCAAGACGGTCGCCATCAGCACGGAGGGGTTCGACACCTTCATCGCCGACAATCACCTGCGGGATCTCGCCACCCGCGAGATGGCCGACGCGGATATCGCCGGCGCCTTCCTCGGCGCGCGGCTTCCGGATTGGCTGGTGCGGCAGCTGGAGCTCTTTATCGCGCATACCACCTGCCCTCTCGCCGTGCGCTCCTCGAGCATGCTCGAAGACGCCCAATTCCAGCCCTTCGCCGGGATCTACCGCACCTACATGATGCCCAACAATCACCCCGACCCCGCCCGGCGCCTGCAGCGCCTGATCATGGCGGTCAAGCTGGTGTATGCATCGACGTATTATGAAAGCCCGAGATCCTTCGCCAAAAGCACGTTCCACCGCATCGAAGAGGAAAAGATGGCCGTTGCCATTCAGCACCTTGCGGGCGAGCGCTGGGGCGATTATTTCCTGCCGACTCTTGCCGGCGTGGTTCAGTCGTACAACTTCTATCCGATCGCCCACATGAAACCCGAGGAGGGGATCGCCCACGTCGCGCTGGGGCTGGGCAAGATGGTAGTCGAGGGCGGAACCTCGCTGCGCTTTTCGCCGCGCTACCCCCAGTTCATGCCCCAGTTTTCGACGGTGGACGACATCCTCAAAAATTCCCAACGGTTCTTCTATGCGCTGAAACTGGATGGCTTTCCGGAGAAACTTGGCGTCGGCGACGACCCGACGCTGGCGAGGCTGGCCGTCGACGACTTCCCCGAGAGCCCGGCGGTGCGCAGGCTGGCGAGCACCTATTACCCGCAGGAGCATCGCATCCGGGACGGGTTGCAGAGCGGCGGCCTGCCGGTGGTGACGTTTGCCGGAATTTTGAAGTACCGGGAGTTTCCGTTGCCGGAAATCCTTTCGGATGTGCTCGAGATCGGCCGCCGTGGCATGGGCTGCCCGGTCGAGATCGAGTTCGCCGTCAATCTGCCGGTCGGCAGGCGGCCGGCCTTCGAATTGCTGCAGATTCGGCCGATGGCGGTGGCCCGCCAGAAGCTGAACGTGGAAATCGACGGGGAGGACCGGGAGCGGGCCATCTGCTACTCCGCGATGGCGCTAGGCAACGGGCAGACCAACGACATCGAGGACATCGTCTTTGTCGATCCCGAGGCCTTCGACGTGACGCGCACCATCGAGATCGCCGCCGAAGTCGGCCGCCTGAACCGGCAGTTGGCCGCCAGCAACCGCCGTTACCTTTTAATCGGTCCCGGCCGCTGGGGTTCGGCGGACCGCTGGCTGGGCATTCCGGTGAAGTGGTCGGACATCTCCGCCGTGAAGGCCGTGGTGGAAACCGCCACCGCCGCATTGAAAGCCGACCCGTCCCAGGGGTCGCACTTTTTCCACAACATCACGTCGCTCGACATCAGCTACCTGAGCGCGTCCGGCAATGGCAGGGATTTTGTCGATTGGAACTGGCTGAAAGCCCAGCCGGCGGAGACCGCCACGGCCTATCTCCGGCACGTGAAGCTGACCCGGCCGCTCACCATCAAGATCGACGGCAAGAAATCCGAGGCGGTGATCATTCCATGAAGATCAGGGCCGAGGCCGGTGCGGGGAATTTCTTATTTGAGGCCTTTCAAGTAGTTCTGGGCGTCTTCGTCGCCTAAGTCAGCGGCCGTGCGGAAGTCGACCAGCGCCTTGTTCTTTTCCCCGGCCAACAGGTAAACTCGGGCGCGGCCGTAATGATAGAGGCCGTTCTGCGGGCTCATCTGGATCGCCCGGTTGATCGCTTCAAGCGCTGCGCCGTAGTTTCGTATCTGGCCGTAGGAGACCCCTTGCGAGAAATGGGCTCCACTGTGGCCGGGGTCCAGAGCGATGGCCTTGCCGAAATATTTAACCGCCGCCTGGTTGTTGCCATAGGTGGCGCACAAGGCCCCTTTCTGGAACCAGTAGCCGGCGTCCTTCGACTCGGCGGATGCCGCCGCGGAGGCGTTGAGGGGGACCCTGCCGGCCGCGGCGCCAAAGGGGCTCAAGACCGTGACCCCCAGGACGAGCATGCTGAAAAGGCCAACGATACGGACGAAGCGGTGCGTCATGTTCGATTCCCCCTTTTGCAGTCGGTTTGAAAATGGTTTATAGATCTATCGGCCCAAACTCAAAAACCTTGAGCGGGAGCCGGGCAGGCAGACCTGCCGTATTCATCCGCTGGCCGCGGGGATCAACGAACCCGACCAAGGGGTCGTGGCCTCCCTGCGGGATTCCGGCCAGCGGATCCGCCAGACGGCGGACGTTCTGATCCCGATCCGCGACATATCGGTCGGGCGCCGGAAACGCATGCCGGATTGGGCCGCAGTTCCGGCAACCCAGCCCCAAAGGACCCTGACGGATCGCATGAACCAACACACAGGGGAAAAAGACCTCGTCCTCATCCACTTCGAGGAGAAACCTCTTTGCTTTGCACGCATCGAGTCGATTGAAGCGGACCACAAACCCGGGTGGTATCATGTGACGCTCCTGCTGCTGCAGGTGCCGGTGCAGACCGCCACCTGGATTCTGCGGGATGCCTACATCGACGGCGCGCCGTTCACCATGAACGGCAAACAGATGCGGCTTGAGAAAATCGTGAGTCCCCTGCCGCAGGCTCCCGCGGGGGCGGCACCGACTCCGGACACAGCCCCCGCCAAGGAGCCCGACGGCGCGAAGGTGATATCTTTCGCCAAACTCCGGAAGGACAAATAGCCGCCGCCGGCTCGGGCCGGCAGGATCAAGGCCCGGGCGCTGGGCGCCGCCGTGACTGTTCCATGAAGACCGATGCCATCGTCATATCGGCCTCCCGCCGCGCGGACATTCCGGCGTTCTACATGCCCTGGTTCATGAAGTGCGTTTTAAAGGGCGAATTCGAGGTGGTGAACCCCTACAACCGGCGGATGTCCCGCGTCCCGGCGACCGTCCCCCCGGTGCACACCATCGTTTTCTGGTCCAAGAATTTCGGCCCGTTTCTGGATGGCAGCTATGGGGAACGCCTGGAACAGATGGGATATCACCTCTACTTCCAGTTCACGATCAACTCGGAGGACCCGCTGCTGGAGCCGAACCTGCCGGCGCTTCCCCTGCGGCTGGCGCAGCTCGCCCGGCTTTGCGGCCGGTTCGGACCGCAAGCGGTGAGCTGGCGCCTGGATCCGATCTGCCACTACCGCTGGAATGGCGGCGCCATTCGCGACAACCTCGGCGACGCCGAACGCCTGGCCCGGGCCGCCGCGACCGCCGGCGTCCAGCGCTGCACCACGTCCTTCATGGACCCGTATGCCAAAATCGCCAGGCGCACCGCCCGCCACGCGGGGCTTGCATTTGTGGAGCCGGTGCGGAGCGAGCGCGTGAGAATCCTGCTCGATCTGGAACGGATGATGGCAGCGTTGGATATCCGCCTGGCCACCTGCTGTGAAGGGGAAACGCTGGCCGCTCTGCCGGCGCATTCGATGATCTCGGCAGCGGCCTGCATTCCGAACGACCTCCTAATGGATCTTTATGGCGGGAGTCTCTCGCAGCGATGCGATCCCGGACAGCGCCGCGCGGCCGGGTGCGGCTGCCGGGTGTCCTTGGACGTGGGCTCCTACGACCGCCACCGCTGCGGGCACAACTGCCTCTACTGCTACGCGAATCCGCGTTTTTGAATGAAGATCGGCCCCCTGTATCTGGACTCCCCGACCGTTCTCGCGCCCTTGGCCGGGATCTCCAACCTGCCGTTCCGGCTGCTGGCCCGGGAAGCCGGCTGCGGGCTGGTCACAACCGAAATGGTCAGCGCCGACGGCCTGGTGCACGGGGCGGCGCCCACGTTCGAGCTGCTGCGCAGCCTGCCGCAGGAAAAGCCCCTCGCCGTGCAGCTGTTCGGCTCGGATCCGGGTGTCATGGCCTCGGCGGCGGCCATCGCCGCGGCTGCCGGAGCGGACGTGATTGATCTCAATTTCGGCTGCGCCGTTCGCAAAATCGTGCGGGCCGGCGCCGGGGTGGCGCTCATGCGCGATCCGCGCCGGGCGGAGGCCATTCTGAAGGCCGTCCGCAGGGCGGTCACGGTGCCGGTCACGATCAAGATCAGAAGCGGCTGGGAACGGAGCGGACGGGAGGCTCTGACGACCGGCACCGTTGCCGAAGCGTGTGGTGTTGACGCGCTCACCCTCCATCCGCGCACGGCAGGGCAGAAATTCAGCGGCAGGGCCGACTGGGCGCTCATCTCCACGCTCAAGCAGCGCCTGCACATACCGGTGATCGGCAATGGGGATATCCGCAACGCAGGCGATGCGGCGCGAATGATGGCCCAGACCGGCTGCGACGCCGTGATGATCGGCCGCCGCGCCATCGGCTATCCGCAAATCTTCAGCGAGGTCGCCTGCCTCCTTGCCGGCTCTCCGCTGCCAGCGCCGGACCCCGACCTGCGGTTCGCGCTCATGCGTCGTTTTGTCTTGACGAGCGTGGCGTGTTTCGGGGAAGCGCGCGCCGCACGCCTGATGCGCACGCGCCTGGCGTGGTTCGGAAAGGGCATGCGCCACATCGCCGGCCTGCGCACAGCCGCCGGCCGCATCGGATCGGCGGCGGAGGCCTTGGAGCTGATCGAGGCGTATCAGCGGTCCGGACCCGCCGCGCGCGGTGACGCAGAGGTCCCGGCCGTCATTTCAGGCGCACCGTGCCGCCCGGACCGACGTTCAACGGCTGGCTGAACACCGCTTCGGCCGTGTCGGCGGACACCGACTCGATCCGGGCTTCACCCGCTCGATCCCCGGGCTTAAGGAAGCGCAGACCGTCCCTGCTCTCGACCGGCCGACCACTGCCGTAGACCTCCAGTGTTCGGCCGACGGCGAGACCCACGGCGCTGCCCGAAGAGATGGTGATTCGTCCCCGGTCCGCGCCCACGATAAACCCCTGCCACGGCTGACGGCTGAGCGCGTCGCACAGCCTGGACCCGGCTTCCGGCACCAGCTTCGCCAAGACGGGTTCGATTTCGCCGAATGGCAGCGGACCGCCCTCCTGGAGTTGCTGATGCCGCAGCTCATCCAAGACCACTTCCTCGGAAAAGGTTTCATCCATGGCCTTGGTGCCGCTCGCCGAATCGATCACTTCCATTCTCAGAACGGCCCGCAGTGTGTAGCGGGTGTCTTTCCACAGCCAGAATCCGGTCTTTTCCTCCATCAGGCGCGTGTCACTCAAGGTGCCGACCACGAAGAAGTTCAGCCCTCTCGGCCGGCCGAGAGCCGCCAGGGCGTAGCCATCGACCTGGCCCGAAGCCAGCCGCGGCGGTGATGCAAGGATCTCCCCGACCCCTTCATCCACCAGGCTGCTGCGGCAGTCGGTTCGAACGATTGCCGCGAGGGACCTCTGAAAATAGGAGTTGAATCCTCCGGGGTTGTTTTGAAGCGGGTTTTCAACGCCGATCAGGGCGATCTTGAACTTGAGATCGGCGCCGGACGGTGTCAGCGCACTGCTGACTTTGCGTGATGTCTCGCCCACCGTTCGGGCGGTGCCCTTGGCGGCATCCCGGATGGTGGTGCAGCCGGAAAAGGATAGGCAGAGAGCCATCGTCAGCATCAGAGGCGTGCATCGACGTCCCAAGAGGAATCCTATCTGATTGAGGAGGTTCATCGCGCTATTTGAAAGCCGAAGTTCGGGGTGCCCTTTCCGGACACCGTAGCAAGTCGTTTACATAGTGAATGCGGCTGGCGATGTCAAACCCCGCGGCCGCTGTCGCGGCATTATCTCGGCCGCCGCTCGGGCCACCCGCGAGACCGGCATCGGCTTGACACCCCTGTCTTGATCTGTTAGCGCACCGGAGCACGCCATCTCAGCCAGCAGGAGAACCTTATGGCCTCGATCGACGAGAACATTCTCAAAGCCGCCAAGGAAATCGTGGTGAAGTTCATCGAATGCGGCCGGCTCTCGCCCAGTGCCTTCCCGGAGGCGTTCCAGAGCATCTATCGGGCTGTCGACGACACGGTCAGGAGCAGCTTCAAACCGCCACCGGCACTGCCGGCTCCGTCTCCTGAGGCCAAACCACCGGCCCCCGCCCAGAAGCCTTCTCCCGGGCGACGCTGAACCCGGCGCCTCAATGGGCTTCCGCCCAGTTGCTGCCGACCGCCACGTTCACTTTGAGCGGCACCTTCAGCGTCCAGGCGCCCTCCATGATCTCTTTGACCCTCCGGCCGACCGCCTCGGCTTCGACCGGCGGCGCTTCGAACACCAACTCGTCGTGCACCGTGAGCAGCATGGCGGCTTGGAATCCCTCGCGCGCCAGGACCTCGTCGATGCGGATCATGGCCACTTTGATCAGGTCCGCCGCCGACCCCTGGATCGGCGTGTTGATGGCGGTGCGCTCGGCGGCCTGGCGAATGACGGGGTTGGAATGGGTGATGTCCGGCAGCAGGCGAATGCGACCCAGCAGCGTGCTCGTCCGGCGGGCCCGCCGCGCCGTCTCGATCGTGCCGTCCAGAAACCGCTTGACGCCGGGGTAGCGCGCGAAATAGCTGTCGATGAAGGCCTTGGCCATCTTCTGGCCGATATCGAGCTGACGCGCCAGTCCGAAGGCGCTCATTCCGTAGATGATCCCGAAGTTGATGGCCTTGGCCTGCCGCCGCAGTTCGGGGGTGACCTGGTCGCTCTCGACCCGGAACACCTCGGAGGCCGTGCGGGTGTGGATGTCTTCGTCCCTGCGGAAGGAACGGATCAGGGTTTCGTCCTCCGAGCAGTGGGCCAGGATGCGCAGCTCGATCTGCGAATAGTCCGCCGAGAGCAGCCGCCATCCCGGCCGCGGAACAAACGCCCGCCGGATGTCGCGGCCCTCCTCGGTGCGGATGGGGATGTTCTGCAGGTTCGGATCGGAGCTGGAAAGCCGCCCCGTGGCGGTGACCGTCTGGTGGTAGGAAGTGTGGATGCGCCCGGTGTCGGGGTGCACCAGATCGATGAGGGCGTCGGCGTAGGTGGACTTGAGCTTCGCCAGGGTGCGGTGCTTTAGGATCAGGGCCGGCAGCTCGTGATGGGCGGCCAGCGCCGTCAGCACGTCCACATCCGTCGAGTAGCCGGTCCTTTTCTTGGTCTTCTTTTGGACCGGGAGCTTGAATTTCTCGAAGAGAATGAAACCGAGCTGCTGGCTGGAGTTGATGTTGAAGCGCTCCCCGGCCAGGGCATAGATGCCGGCCTCGATGGACTCCAGTCGATGCTGAAACGACTTGGAAAGCGCTCTCATCCGGTCGATGTCCACCGCGACCCCGCGCATCTCCATGCGCAGCAGCACCGGCACGAGCGGCATTTCCACGGTTTCCATGAGCGGCGTGAGGCCGACCTCCGCCAGGCGCGGCGCGAGCCGCTCATACGCCATCAGGGTGATATCCGCGTCCTCGCAGGCGTAGGGCACCGCCGCCTCCAGGGGAACTTCGGCGAAGGTCTCGGCGCCCTTGCGCTTGCCCACCAACTCCTCGAACCGCGTGGTCCGGTGGTCGAGAAAGTCCAGGGCGATCTGGTCCAGGTTGTGGGCGCGCTTGGAGGGGTCCAAGAGATAGGACGCCAGCATGGTATCGAAGGCAACTCCCTGCAGCCGGATGCCGCTGCGCGCCAGGACCAGCCAGTCGTACTTGATGTTCTGGCCGATTTTGCGGATGGCGGGGTCTTCGAGAATCGGTCTTAGCCGGTCAAGCACAAAGCCCCGTTCGAGCTGCTGCGGAGCGCCGAGGTAGCGGTGGCCGCAGGGGATGTAGACCGCCCGGTCGGCCTCGGTCGCAAAAGACAGCCCGACCAGCTGCGCGCGCATGGGGTCGGCGGAGGTGGTCTCGGTGTCGAGCGCGAAGACCCCGGCCGCTCGGAGACGCTCTACCCATTCGGCGAGCGCAGCCGCATCGAGGATCGGCCGGTAGTCCTTTTTGCGCCGCTCCCCGGTCTGCGGCAGCGCCTGCTGCAGCTGCCGGAATTCCAGCGTTCGGAACAGATCGGAGAGCGCCCGTGCGTCGGGGGTTTGCACCGCAAGACCCTCAACTTCCAGGTCAAGCGGCGCGTCGGTGCGGATGGTGGCCAGCCGGCGGCTCAGGAAGGCCTGGTCGCGGAAGCTTCGAAGCGATTCCTGCTGCTTCTTGCGTGGCAAGGAGCCCAGGTGGTCATACAGCCCTTCCAGGCTGCCGAATTCGCGGATCAGCTCCAGGGCTGTTTTCGGGCCGATTCCGGGGACCCCCGGAATGTTGTCCGTGGCATCTCCCGATAGCCCCATGACGTCAATGACCTGCCGGGGGTCGACGCCCATGGTTTCGCGCACGCGGGCGAGATCGGTATGCACGTCCTTCATCGGGTCCCAGATACTGGACCGGCCGGAAACCAGCTGGATGAAATCCTTGTCGCCGGTGACCATCACGGTCGACCACCCCTCCTCTTCCAGTCTTCGGCAAAGGGTGCCGATCAGATCGTCCGCCTCGTATCCGCGCATCTCGACCACGGGCAGCCGGTAGGCGGCGACGATCTGCTTGATGTAGGGGATTTGAACGGCCAGGTCCCCCGGCATCGGCGGACGGTTGGCCTTGTAGGCCGCATAGATCTCGTGCCGGAAGGTGGGCCCCGGGGCATCGAAGCACATGGCCGCGTAGCCCGGCCGGCGCTCTTCCAAGAGCTTGATCAGCATGCGCGTGAAGCCGAACGCGGCGTTGGTCGGAAGCCCTTGGGAACTGGTCAGCCCCTGGATGGCATGATAGGCGCGGTGGATGTAGGCAGAACCGTCGATGAGATAAACCGTCTTTTCTGGCTGCATGCGTTCAGCCCCTCACAGCTGGAAGTCGCGATCCGATGCTGCGGCGGCAGGCGACCGCAGGGTGACGACACGCGCGCTCCCCACTCGGCGATTCCGGCCGCGGCGGCGCGGTTGACACCCTGGACCCCGTGCTTTAAAATCCCCAACAAAGCGCGCGGACCTTTGTATGCGGGTGTCTATAGCACCCATCCCAACGTGCGGCAACCGGGAGGCAGTACGTGCAAGTCGGGCGGATTCTGACTGATGACGACGATCTCAGATCGATCCTTGCGGCCGCCCGCTCCATCGCCGTTGTCGGCCTGAGCCCCAGACCGGGACGGGATTCGTACGAGGTCGCCGCCTACCTTCAGCAGAACGGCTATCGCGTCATTCCGGTGCGGCCGGCTCAGGCGCAAATCCTGGGCGAGAAAGCCTACGCGTCTCTCGACGACATCCCCGGGACGGTGGACATCGTCGACGTCTTCCGCAGGCCGGACCAGGTCCTGCCGCACGCCCGGGAAGCGCTGCGGCTGAAGCCCAAGCTGTTCTGGTTGCAGGAAGGCATCGAAAACCATGAGGCGGCGGCGCTGCTCACCGCCGCCGGAATCCACGTGGTGATGAACCGCTGTATCAAGCGGGAACATGTCCGGCTCGGAATATAGCTCGGCCTACCGGGCCAAGCATCGGCGCGGCCGGGCGGTCGCCTGCCATTGCTGCGGAAAGGTTTTCCCCTTCTGCTGGTCGTGCCGATGCGGCTTCCGCATCTGCCAGGCCTGCATGCAGGCGAATCTTTGGGGCATGACGTGCAACGCCATCACCTGGGAATGCCCCGACTGCGGCGGGCAAAACGGTTTCGGCAACCAGTGAGGCCGAGCCCCGATCCATTGCGCATCCAATCATGCACTACGAAGGCACCATCATCCGCCCTCCCAGCGAAGCCAACAGCATCCTGCTGCAGATCACCGTCGGATGCTCGCGCAACTCGTGCACTTTCTGTGGCACGTACGCCGGCGAACGCTTCCGCATCAAGTCCGACGAGATCATCATGGAGGACCTTGCCTTCGCGGCAGCCTACTGCCGTCGCCAGCGTCGGGTGTTCCTGTGCGACGGCGATGCGCTGATCGTCCCGCAGGCCCGCCTGGTGCGCATCCTCGATGCCATCCGCACCGAACTGCCGTGGGTGACCCGCGTCGGAGCCTATGCCAACGCCAAGAGCCTGAAGCGCAAGAGCCTCGCTGAATTGCAAGAACTGCAGCATCGCGGGCTGGGCATCGTTTACATGGGCCTTGAAACCGGGGACGACGTTACCCTGCGGAGCATCCACAAGGGGGCGGATTCGGCCGAGATGATCGCCATGGGGCTGAAGGCCCGCGAGGCGGGCTTCAAGCTGTCGATCACCGTCCTGCTCGGGATCGCCGGCCCGGACCGATCGCAAATCCACGCCCGGGAGACCGGCCGGGTGCTGACCTCCATCGACCCGGACTATGTGGGCGCGCTCAGCCTGATGCTCATCCCCGGCACGCCGCTGCACGAGGACTGGCGCCGAGGCGACTTCGTCCTGATCTCCCCTGCTGAGATGCTCGCGGAGCTGCGCACCATGCTCGCCGAAACCAGCCTCTCCCAGGGGCTCTTTCATGCCAACCACGCCTCCAACTACCTGCCAATCAAGGCGCGCCTGCCGAAAGACAAGGCGGCCACGCTGAGGCTGATCGACCGCGCCCTGTCCGGCGAAATTTCTCTCAAACCGGAGTTCATGCGGGCTTTGTAGCCGATAGCCAGTTCAGCGCAACCGCTTGCGCCTGTATCGCCGAAAGGAAAGATCATGGATTTCAAGTTGCTGCTGACGACCTTCGGTCTGGTGTTCCTGGCCGAACTCGGGGACAAGACCCAGCTCGCCACCTTCTGCTTTTCGGCCGACTGCGACAACCGGCTGTCGGTGTTTCTGGGTTCCGCGGGAGCGCTGGTGCTGAGCTCGCTGATCGCCGTGCTGCTGGGTGCCGGCATCAGTCGCTTCGTCTCCCCGACCACCATCAAGATCGGGGCCGGCATTTTTTTTGTCATCGTGGGCGGCTGGACGCTTTACGCCGCTCTGCGCTCCTGAAGGGAAATCAACTCCATGCGATGCCTTTCCGGTCGTTCTCGGTGCCGGTTGACCTCCGCAGTTGCGGCAGCGGCCCTGGCCTGTTCCTGCGCGGCCCTCGCGGCGCCGCCTCTCGACTTTTCGGCGCTGATCGCGGCCGCCCGGATCAAAGGCCCGCTGGAATACTGCGGGGAACCCGTGCCGCTGGAAGATCCGGATGTGCGGGAGCGCATGGAGCGCGAGATTCTCCTGATGCTGGCCGACCCCCATCAAGTGATCCTGTGGATCAAACGCTCCCGCCAGTCGCTTGCCCCCATCGAGGAGGCGCTGCGCACCCACGGACTGCCCCGGGATCTCAAATACGTCTCCGTCGCGGAAAGCGCTTTGCGGCCGCACGCCGGTTCACCGAAGGGGGCCATGGGGTACTGGCAATTCATCGAGCCGACCGGACGCAGATACGGCCTGCGCGTGGATTCTCAAAAGGATGAACGCCGCAACCTATTCACTTCAACAGAAGCGGCCATCGCCTACCTGAAGGAATTGCACCAGATCTTCGGCTCGTGGACGCTGGCCGTGGCGGCCTACAACATGGGCGAAAACGGGCTGCGCAGCGACATCAGCCAGCAGAACACCCGCGACTACTTCCGCCTTTACCTGCCCCTGGAGACCCAACGCTACGTCTTCCGGATTCTTGCCGCCAAGCTGATCCTGGAGCGTCCCGAGGCGTACGGTTTTCGACTGGAGCCGGAGGACATCTACCCGCCACAGCCCTGCGAGCGGATCGCCCTGGATGCAAGCATTGAAACGCCGCTGCTGGCCATTGCCCAGGCGGCCGGCACCGACGTCAAGATGATCAAAGACCTCAACCCCGAAATCCGAGGCTTTCGCCTATCGCCCGGCCAGCACCAGTTGATGATCCCCAAAAGCGGCGCCAAAGGGTTTCATGACCGGCTTTCCCAGCTGACCGCCGAGGCCAAAACGAAGCAGCGGGAGGTCGCCTATTGGGTCAGAGAGGGAGACACCCTTTCGGAGATAGCCGTAAAGCACGGGGTGAGCGTCGCCGATGTGCGCTCGTGGAACCGCCTCGACCCCAAAAAGCAGATCCAGCCCGGAATGAGGCTGGTTCTGCGCGTCCAGGCCGATGCCGAGGAAACCCCCAACCCCTGACGGCGGATATGAACCCATCGCGCCCGGCCGCCTTAGTACATCGTTTGATAAATATGGTCACGTAAAATCCCCCTCACCCCCTTTTGATAAAGGGGGGAAACCGCCTCCTCCCTTTCGTAAAGGGAGGTCGGGAGGGATTTGATAAGAGGTTTCATACGCTGCTGTATTTGTGAAACGGTGTACTTAGGGCTTGGCCGGCAGGACGATCTTGCGTTTTTCCGGGTCGGGGTGAGGCCGGTAAAGAATGGCGGTGTGTCCGATAAGGCCGGCCAGGCGGCAGTCCGCTCGCCGCTCGATTTCGGCCAGGCATTCCGCCTTCGTTTGGCGGTCTTTGAGATCTACGAATCTGACCTTGATGAGCTCATGGGCACTCAGCGCCTCCCGGAGGGACGCCAGCAGGGAGGCGCTGATGCCCTTCTGGCCCACGAAGACCACCGGCTTGAGCTGGTGCGCTATGCCCCGCAGGTATTTCGCCTGAGAACCGGTCAGCGGTTGCATGAATCGCCACCTAAAGCTAATATGAATTTACACGTGAGACTTGATGCCTTGTCATATAGCCTCATTAACACCCTTTCCGTCGGTTTCAAAGACCCGCATCGATAACAGGAGCGAAGCATGCAGAAAACCAACTACCCGCAGGAGTCCGTGTCCTTTCAGATCCAGACCTACCGCAAGCCCAAAGACCTGAGCCTGCTTCGGCTTGAAAATGTTTCCTTCACCGGAAGCCCGCGCAAGCACCCGTATGATACGGAAAAAGTAATTCTGGTGGCGGACCCCTACAGCGCCAATACATTTTACTTCGAGTTCGAAAAGGGCGATGTCTCCTTCGTCGAGGAACTCCCGAACATCGCGGACATGGAGGGTAACACGATCACCATGATCCGCATATGGGTAAAAAAGGGAAGTGTTGCCGTTCGCAGCACGCCCTTCATCACCGGCGACACCCGCGGTCCGGTGGAATAGGACGGGCCGGATCGGCACTATCCATTTAGAGGCGCGAATTGAAAGATCTGATAGGGTGTTTGCCGACAGCAGGCGTTGGGGAGCCTAAAAGCGGAAATTAAACTGGAAAGACACATCCTCGACGGGGGAATTCCGCCTCCCGGAATCTTCGGTCGCCTTCAGGTCTGGATTGGCGTTCTGCGTTCCCCAGAGCGAAAAACGCAGCGAATCGGACAGGTGGTAGTGGAGGCCGAGCGCGAAGTCCATGTTCTGCCAGTCCGGGGATACCCCGAGCGGCCGTTCGAACAGGTCTTCCTGGTTCCTGGCATGGGCCGCCATGAATACGGCCACCCGCGAAGACGGGAAAATCATCCAGGTTTCGAGGCCCAGCTTCTGGTGATCGCGGTCATTGCGCTTCTCTTGTTGGTCATCATCCGTCTGGGTAATGGAAGGTATCAGCTTGATCCATTCCAGCGGCGAGATAACCGCGGCCATTCGAAGGCCTTCCTCCGAATCAGAAAATTCGGATTGGCGCACCGCGACCGAGGACTGCGTGTCGGGTGGGGTGTCGTTCGCTTCCAGCGCGTTCAGGAAAAACCCGCTCAGAAGAATCTCCAGCGAATTGTTGACCTGGATGCCGGCTTCCAGGATGCTGAAGCTTTCATCGGGTCCGCCGGAGCCAAAAGCCGAGCTGAAGGAATCCCGAGCCAGCGCGTTCTCAAAATCCAAATCCTCGTCCCTGTCTTCCAACTCCAGCTCGCGGGCGCGCTTTGAAAACATGTACCGCGATTTCCAGTAGCTGTTGTCCAAGCGCGATATCGTCACCCCCTCTGACCGTGCGGCATGCAGGAAATGCCCACCGGCCAGGTACATGCCCACGTGATTCACGGCCTTGCGGTTGGGGCCGAAGAAGACCAGGTCGCCGGTTCTCAGCTCGCCTTTATCAACCGGGTCGAGGCTTGCGAGTTGACTTTGTTCGCTGGAGCTGCGCGGGAGATTGATCCCGAAGATTTCGGAGTAGACTTGTTTGACCAATGCGGAGCAGTCGATCCCGTTTGGACCCTCGCCCCCGAAACGATAGCGCAGGCCGAAAAATCGGGTGATTTCGTTTTCCAGGCCTTCGGGGAGCTCGGTAGAAATCTCAGAGGTGATGGCTTCCGCCTTCGCCTTGGTCGCTTGCGATATCGTGGGATTGGATACGGCTTTCGCCCCTTGCGATGGTCGGGCGGAGGTTTTGACCTTTGCTGCGGAAGCGGATAATGGCTTGGCCTTGATATGGGCCCCACCGGATTGGGTGGTCGATTGAGCTTTCCTAACCGGCTGGGCTGTCCGGCGTGGGGCTGCCGAGGCATCGGATGCTAAAAAAAGAACAATCAGGATGCAGGATGCCATCAGAAGCGTCCTGATCCTGAAGAGCTCATTCCAGTTGCTGCTGCTGTGTTCGTAAGGCGATGCGCTGCTTGGATGGTGCACTTTTCCAGACCTCGTTGATCGTCTCGAACGTTTTCGGCGCTTGCCTTGCGCCCTGTCCTCCCTAAGAGCACTCTGCTGAAGTATACCGCCTGTTATTCGTCGTCGTTGGCCGCAACTCCCAGCGCTTCACGGGGAACCTCATGGCTTGCCCGATTGGTATGGTCGGCAACCGGCGGTTCCTGCATGAGGAAGCTTCTATTAATCCGACGACGCGTATGGTGTCAAGTGTTTTTAGAGAGATCGGGATCTTATGGTCTTAAGACCACAGCAAAAAAAGTGCCAGCAATGAACCCAACGAGCAGCCCGTCGCGCCCCTTTTAGGGTCCTTGTGCCCTCCAAAATGTTAGGACCGCCCTCGTTCCATTACCAATTCGAATATGGAAAAACCGATAGTATCCTTTTGATGACTGCATGACGGTGCTCCCCCAAACGCGAAAGCCCGCGTTGTTCTACATTTCTTAATCTCGGACAAAAAATAATTCTCTTGACTAAGAAAGTGTTCTTTTGTAGCTGACAAATAGCTACTAAACAGGTCTGAAAAGACCCCATTAGCCCAATCCAACCTTTGGTTTCAGGAGGAAAAGCATGCGGTACCGACCGATCTCTTGTTTTTTGGTTCTTATGGTGCTGGCGGCGGGAATGACGATCGTCGAGCAATCCCGGGCGGCGGACCCAATCATCATCGGTGTTCCGACGTCGCTCGGATTCCTGGAAGGCAAGGAATCCCATAAAGTCGTCCAGATGGCTGTCAGCGAGATCAACGCCAGAGGCGGCGTAACCGTGGGTGGGGAGAAAAGGCTTCTGGAAGTCTCCTCCATGGACATCCGCGACGCCGCCCCAGGCGTGCCCGTGCCGGAAGCGCTGCTCGGAATCGAGAAGAACATTCTCGAAAAGAAGCCTGCCGGCATCGTTGTGGGCCCATTTCGATCCGAGGCCCTGGTCGCCGGCATGGACCTGATCGCCAAGTACAAAACCCCCATGATCGGAACCATTGCCATGACCCCGGCCTCCGAGGCCAAGGTCAAGGAGGACCCGGAGAAATACAAATACGTGTTTCGCAACTGCCTGAATGCGGTCCATCTGGTCAAATATCTGGCCGGCACCATGGAGGCCATCAACAAGGAGTTCGGGTTCACCAAGGTGTATATCATGCACCAGGACGTGGCTTGGGCCCGGGCCACGGCGGACGGAGTCAAGAAGAGCTATTTTGAAAAGACCGGCTGGGAGATTTTGGAACAGGAAGCCTACCCGACCGGCACCTCGGATTTCTCTTCCGCCCTGATGAAAGCCCGTTCCAAAGGCGCACAGGTGATCATGCCGATCTTCGACATGCCCCAGAGCGGCACCCTGGTCAAGCAGTGGAAGTCGATGAACGTGCCGGCCCTCATGGCCGGTTTCATATCCCCGCTGGCGGGCACGGACGCCTGGAAGAGCTTCGACGGCAAGATCGGCGGGGCCATCAACTGTATCTTCGAGATGGGCAGCGCCATCGCCAGCGAAAAGCTGCCCAAGTCGGTCGAATTTTACAACAAGTTCAAAAAAGTCTACGGCAAGGAGCTTCAGGCCGGCCACGGTCCGGCGCCGGCTTATGAATCCGTCTACATTCTGGCCGAGGCGATCGACCGCGCCGGCAGTCTCGATCCCGACGCCATCGCCGCGCAGATCAAGAAGACCGACCGGATGGGGATCATGGGCCGCACTCGTTTCGACGCTGGCAACCAAGTCATCTACGGCTTCGATCCGAAAGAGACAGCGGTGGCCGCGGTCTTTCAATGGACCGAGGACGGCAAACGCCGCATCATCTTCCCTGAGTCCCTGGCCGATGCCAAAATCCAGCTGCCCAAGGGCCTGAAGCCGGCGAAGTGAGCCCGGACTGGACTGCGATCATCCGCTCCGGGGCTCCCTCTTTGAAGGAGCCTGTTGCGGGCGGATGAGCGCGTGTATCGGGGGACGCCAAGCATCTCAGGAGACCGCCGGATGTTTCTGGGAACCATCATCTATGGCCTGCTCAACAGCGCCGTCCTGGCCGTGATGGCGATCGGATTCAACCTGACCTTCGGCATCAGCGGAGTGGCCAATTTTGCCTACGGCGCCATGTACATCTTTTCCGCCTACTTGAGCTGGACGCTATTCAACCTTCTGGAATGGCCCTACTGGCTGGCGGTTTGCACTTCCGTCCTCCTCACGATGCTGCTCGGCGCGCTGATGTACCAGTTCGTTCTTCTGCGGGTGCGCGGGCAGGCGCTCGCCGAGGTGATCGCCACCTTCGGGATCGGCCTCGCGATCCTGGAACTCTTCCACTACCTGGGCTTGGTGGGCTTCGAATACACGCTGCCGGTCCTCGTCGACGACGGCGTCATGATCGGCGACACCATGGTCGACTGGCAGCGCATTCTGGTCACGGGCGTCGCCGGGCTGCTCGTGGCGGGGCTGTGGGCGTTCACCCATCACACCCGCCTGGGCCTCGCTTTCCGCGGAATCGCGCAGGACGAGCGCACCGCCCTTACCCTGGGCATCGAGTCCGACCGCATCGCCATGCTGAGCGTGGCCCTCGGCTGCGGCCTGGCGGCGCTCGCCGCCACCGTCATCATCCCGCTCGGCAGCATTTCGCCCAGCGAGGGGTATGAGGTTTTGATCAAGGCCCTGGCGGTCTGCATCATCGGCGGCCTCGGCAGCACGGGCGGGGTCATCGTCGCCAGTCTGGTGATCGGGTTTGCCGAACGTTTTACCGATAGCTACCTCAGCTCGCATTGGACCATGATCGTCAGCCTCGCCGCCATTCTTCTGGTTCTGGGGGTCAAGCCCTCCGGTCTTTTCGGCCGGCAGAAGGAACTCGAAGAAAGGATCTGAGCGCAGTGGAGCGACGCAAGGAGCGCATCGATCGGGGCATCAAGGTTCGCGCGGGCGACGTGTTTGCCCTGAGCTCCTGGCGCGAGATGCTCTATCTGCTGGCGCCGCGGCTGATCCCCGTTCTGGGCTTTCTGATCCTGCCTCTGGTGCTCAACGCCTACTGGCAGAAGGTGCTTTTGTCGGTAGCCGCATTCGCCCTGCTGGCCATCAGCTGGGACATCCTGGCCCAGACCGGCATGGTCTCGCTGGGGCAATCCCTGTTCTTCGGCCTGGGGGCTTATTGTTCGGGGGCGCTGAGTCACGGTTTCGGCTGGCATCCGCTGCTCGCCCTGCCCACGGCCGCGGTTCTGGGAGGGTTGCTCGGCACGCTCTGCCTGCTGCCCGTGCTGCGGCTGCGCGGGGTATACTTCTCCATGGTGACCCTGATCATCCCGCTGATGCTGGTGCGCATCGTGGAGGCCACCAAGATCTTCGGCGGCACCGAAGGCCTGAGCGGCATCGCCCCCCTGCCCTCCAAGTGGATCGAACTTTACCTCATCGTAACGGTGCTCCTGGCAGCGCTGTTCGGGTTCCGGCGGCTGATGGACTCCGACTACGGGCTGGTGCTCAAGGCGATCCGGGACAACGACCGTTCGGTGATCAACGCCGGCATCAACATCTACTGGTTCAAGGCCCAGGCGCTGTTCATCGCCAGCAGCCTCGCCGCCCTGACCGGCGCCTTCATGACCCACGTCTACATGTTCGTGGGCATGCCGGTGTTCGCGCTGGACTACTCGATCCTGCCGATCGCCGCCGCCGTCGTGGGCGGCCCCGGAACCCTGGCCGGCGCCACCGTCGGAGCGGTGATCCTGGTGCCGCTCTCCGAGGCCCTGCGCGGGATCGGCGGTCTGCGCATCGTATTCTACGGTCTGTTCCTGGTGGTGTTCATCGTGGCGCTGCCGGAGGGAATTTTTCACTACATCCAGCGCAAATATCACCAGTTCGAGCGCTGGGTCGAGGTGCAGTGATGCCCGCCGGCGCCCTGCTCGAACTGAAAGCCCTCTTCAAGAACTTCGGCGGCGTTCTCGCCATCAACGATCTCAGCTTCGAGCTGGCCCAGGGCGAGTTGCTGGGCCTCATCGGGCCGAACGGGTCCGGCAAAACCACGGCCGTGAACCTGATGACCGGCTTCGTCAAGCCGTCCAGCGGAGCGGTGCTCTACCGCGGCCGGGACATCACCGGCCTGCCCCCGCATTCCGTCGTGCGGCTGGGCATCTCGCGCACCTTCCAGATGGTCAAGCCGTTCTATCAGCTGCCGGCCTACAAGAACATGATCATTCCCCTCTATTCGCCGCGGGTCCAGCAGATGGCCGGCGGCCGCTTCGGGGACCGCGATGCCGTGGCCCTCGACCTCCTGGAAGAAGTGGGCTTCGAGCGGGACGCCCAGGTGGCCTACAAGAGCGCGGCCGTGCTGCCGCAGGGCTATCTCAAGCGCCTGGAGCTTGCCAAGGCCATCGCCCTCAAACCCGATGTGATTATCCTCGACGAGCTGTTCTCGGGCCTGAGCCTGGCCGAGGTGGCGAGCATCGTCCCGATCATCGAGCGGCTGCGCACGGAGGGCAAGAGCATCATCATGATCGAACACCGCCTGAAGGAGCTGTTCCGGATCGCCGACCGGGTGGTGGTGCTCAATTTCGGCCAGAAGATCGCCGAGGGTCGTGCCGAAGAGGTGATGGCGAGCGAGGCGGTCAGAAAAGCCTACCTGGGGGTGGAGGCTTGAACAAGAAAACGGCGCCAGGCGCACGGCCGACGGTGCACGAAAAAGATTCGGATTGAAACTATCATGAGCAATGCCCCAGCGCATGACCACAGCACCTCTGCCCTGCTCGAAGTGCGCGAGCTGATGGTGTTCTTCGAAAACGCGCTCGCGATCAACGGCCTGAGCCTCGAAATCCGCGCAGGCGAGCTCGTGGGGGTGATCGGCTCCAACAGCGCCGGCAAGACCACCCTGATGAACGCGCTCTCGGGGCTTATCATCGACATGCGCACCAAGGAAAAGCGCCGCGGCGGCGAACGCATCACCCTCTACGGGAGCGTTTTTTTCAACGGCGAGGAAATCACGGAAAGCCCGCCCAGCGAGCGCGTCAAAAAAGGCATTGTGTTGTCGCGCGAGCGGCACCCGGTGTTTCCGGAAAGCAGCGTCCTCGAAAACCTGCGGATCGCGGGCTACCTGCGGCCGCGGCCTCAGGTCAGGAAGACCATCGCCTATGTCTTCGAGCTCTTTCCGCACCTGGGCCGGCTGAAAACCCGCAAGGCCGGCTTCATGAGCGGCGGCGAGCAGCAAATGCTGGCCATCGGCATGGCGCTGGTGGTGCAGCCCAAGCTGCTGCTGCTGGATGAACCGCTGCTCGGCTTGAGCCCATTGATGCAGCAGGCCGTCATGGAGGCCGTGGTGCATTTGAAGCGGGATTTCGGCATAACGGTCCTGCTGAGCGAGCAGTTCGCGCGCCCGGTGCTGCCCGTCATCGACCGCGGCTACGTGGTGGAAAACGGCATGCTCGCCCTGGCCGGCACCGGCGCGGAATTGATGGAGAACCCGGAAGTCAGATCGGCTTATTTTGGAATTTAAGCCTGCGGGGGGTTCGTTGTTGGTGTTTAGGGAGTCATAGCGCCCGGCGCCACTTTGTCGCCAGGAAAGAGTGTTCTTTTGTAAGAGAGGCATCGTGCCGCGATTGGGTCGTGGCTGGAAGCCGCCCCCGCCCCAAAAAGGGCTCAACCTACTTTGAAGCGTTTTGTGTTCGGTGCTCCCTCGAACCTCGATCCTTCGACCCCCGGAACCCTTAAGGCCGATTGGAAGCGCAGATATGCCTGATCTTGCGACCCAGTCTATCTATGCGGTGTTTGCCGAGACCGCCGAGCGTCGCGCGGATCACACGGCAGTGATCTATCTGGGCAGCCGGTTTTCCTACCGTCGCGTCAAGCAGCTGGCCGAAGCCTTTGCCGCCGGCCTGGCCGGCCTCGGCGTCGCGGCCGGCCACAAGGTGATGCTCTACATCCCCAACGGCATCCAGTGGGTGGTGGCCTGGCTCGGGGTGCAACGGCTCGGCGCGGTGGCGGTGCCGATCACGCCGATTTACACGCCGCACGACATCACTTACATCGCCAACGACAGCGGCGCCGAGACCATCGTCTGCGCTGACACCAATTTCGGGTATGTCAGCAGCGCCCTGCCCAAGACGGGTTTGAAGCGCGTGGTCTTCTCCAACATGGCCGACCTGCTGCCCGCCTGGAAGCGGGCCTTCGGCTACCTCTTCGATGTGGTGCCGCGCGGCCGGACCCAACGCAACGCCGGCGCCACCTCTTTCCAGCGCCTGATGGGGGGCGCCGCCGGAAAGCCGCTCGCGGCGACCGACAACCGCGGCGGGGCTGAAACGGCCGAAATACTCTACACCGGCGGCACCACCAAGTTCCCCAAGGGGGTGCCCCTCTCGCATGCGTTCTTCCTGGTGTCCGCCGACGAGCAGATCCGCGTCAGCGCGCCGCTCTTCGCGCCGGAAGACAATGTGGTCATGGGCAACGCGCCGCTCTTCCACGTGCTCGGCCAGACCTGCAGCCTGGCCGCGCTGCTGGTGGGCGGATCGCTCATCGTCCAGCCGCGCATCAACCTGGATGCGGCCTTCGATGCCATCCAGCGGTTCCGGGCCCGCACCATGATCGGCGTGCCGGCCCTCTACCGCATGATCCTCGAGCACTCGCGCCTGGACCAGTACGATCTCAGCTCGCTGGTCTACTGCTTCAGCGGCGGCGACGTCCTGCCGACCGACCTCGGCCGGCGCTGGCGGGAGAAGTTCGGCCACCCCATCCGACAGGGCTACGGCGCCACCGAGACCTGCGGGGGCGTGGCCATGTGCCCGGTGGACCGCGAAAACCCGCCTCAGAGCGTGGGACGCACGGTCCCCAGCAAGAAGATCAAGCTCGTCGACCCGGCCACGCTCAGCGAGGTCAAGACCGGGGATCCCGGCGAGCTGCTGGTGTCCGCGCCCCACATGGTCAAGGCCTACCTCAACAAACCGGAGGAAACCGCGGCCGCTTTCGTGCAGATCGCAGGTGAGACCTGGTATCGCACCGCGGACATCATGTCGATGGACGCCGAGGGCAACCTTTTCTTCGTCGACCGCACGGTGGACACCATCAAGCACAAGGGCTATCGCGTCTCCGCCTCGGAGGTCGAGGCCGCGCTACAGGAGCATCCGGCGGTCATGGCCACCTGCGTGGTGGGTGTGCCGGACGCCAAGGTCGGCGAGCGCATCAAGGCCTATGTCGTGCTGAAACAGGACGTCAAGGGCATCAGCGGCTACGATCTCATCAAGTGGTGCCGCAACACGCTCGCGCCGTACAAGATCCCGCACTACATCGAGTTCCGCGACATGCTGCCCAAATCCAAGGTCGGCAAGCTGCTGCGCCGCGAAATCCGGGACGAGGAAAAGCGCCGCACGGAAGTCTGACGAACCCACTCTTCTTCCAGTCCATCCGGAGGTTCCTTCATGAACATTTCCCAACACGTCGAACGGGCTGCGAAATTTTTCCCCGACAAGCCCGCCGTCCTCTTCGAAGAGACGGCGCTGACCTACCGGGACTTGAATGCCCGGGTCGACCGCCTGGCCAACGCGATGGGTGCCAACGGCGTCGGTCGCGGCCAGTGCGTGGCGCTTTATCTGCCGAACCTCCCGGCGTTTGCGATCTGCTATCTCGCGGCGGTTCGGATCGGCGCCATCGCGCTGTCGATCAACGCCATGTACAGGTCCGAGGAGCTCAACTACATCCTCAACGACTCGGGGACGGTTTTGATCGCCACGACCGGCGAGCTGCTGCCCCACATCCCCTTCGCCGAATGCCCGACCGTGAAGCAGGTGATCGTCTGCGAAGGCGACCCGCAGGGTCACGCCACCCTAGACGCCTGGATCGAAAAGGCCGCCAGCCGCCGGGTACTCGCGGACATGAGCCCGAACGATCCCGCCGTGCTGCTCTACACCTCGGGCACCACGGGGTTTCCCAAGGGGGCGACGCTGTCGCACGGGAACGTCGTCTCGAACGCCTGGGCCACGGTCCACCACGCGGGCTACACCCTGGACGACCGCATGATCCTGTTTCTGCCCATGTTCCACGTCTTCGGGCAGAACTTCATCGTGAATGCCACCTTCCAGGCCTGCGCGACCCTGGTGCTGCACCGGCGCTTCGTGCCGGATGCCGTCCTGGAATCCATCCGCCGGCACCGCGTGAGCATGTTCTTCGCCGTGCCGACCATCTACATCGGGCTGCTGAACATGCCGCTGCCGGACAACGCGCTCGCCTCCGTCCGCTACGAGTTCTCGGCGGCCGCGACCATGCCGCGCGAGATCTCCGCACGGTGGACGGAACGCTTTGGCCGCCCGGTCTACGAGGGCTACGGCCTGACCGAGTGTTCTCCCTTCGCCTGCTACAACCACGACTTTCGCCACAAGTTCGGCAGCGTCGGCGCCGCGATCGAGAACACCGAGATCCGGATCCTGGACATGGACGACAAGGAACTCCCGCTCGGCCAGTGGGGCGAGATCTGCATCAAAGGCCCCGGCGTCATGCAGGGCTACTGGAACAAGCCGGAGGAAACCCGCCAGGCGCTGCGCAACGGCTGGCTGCATTCCGGCGACATCGGCATGATGGACGACGAGGGCTACGTCTTCATTGTCGACCGCGTCAAGGACATGATCAACGTATCGGGCTTCAAGGTCTGGCCGGCCGAGGTGGAGCAGTTCCTGTACAAACACTCCGCCATCCAGGAGGTCGCCGTCTACGGCCGGCCGCACCCGCAAAAGGGCGAGATGGTCGTGGCCGCGGTCGTCCTGAGAGAGGGCGAAGCGGCCACCAGCGAGGAGATCCAGACGTATTGCCGCAACCACATGGCCGCCTACAAGGTGCCGGCGCAGGTGGATTTCGTGGCCGAACTGCCCAAGAGCGCCACCGGCAAGATCCTGAAGCGCACCCTGCGAGACAAGGCCTGAACCTGCCGACGGGCCGGGAGAGAACCCCATGGATTTTTCGCTCACCAAGGAACAGCAGGACATCGTCAAGGCCGCGCGCAGCTTCGCCGTGAAAGAATTCCCGGTACGCGCCCTTGAGTTCGACCGCGAGGAGACGTTCGACCTCGGCCTCTGGAAAAAGGCCTGCGAGCTCGGCTTCGTGGGGGTGTTCATCGACAAGGCCCACGGCGGGCTCGGTTACGGCTTCCTGGAGCACTGCCTGATCAACGAGGAGTTCTGGGCCGTCGAGCCGGGCATCGGCTCCGCGATCCTTTCGACCACCTTCGGGGCCGAACTGATCCAGATGTTCGGAAGCGAAGAGCAGCGCGGGAAGGTGCTGCCCGAGCTGGCCGAGGGCGCGGCCATCATCGGCACGGCCATCACCGAACCGGATGCCGGCAGCGACGTCACCATGGCCGCCACGACCGCGGTGCGCGACGGCGGCGACTGGGTCATCAACGGGTACAAGATGTTCGCGACCAACGGCACCATCGCCGACTACGTCAACGTCTTCTGCCTG
>Ga0114938_1000481_pt1 | contig 29726 bp, 28 predicted proteins | sample AshMeaBigSpring_FD_88675 | JGI IMG/M metagenome (GOLD analysis project Ga0114938, IMG submission 88675) | Groundwater microbial communities from Big Spring, Nevada to study Microbial Dark Matter (Phase II) - Ash Meadows Big Spring | ecosystem: Environmental > Aquatic > Deep subsurface >... | reverse complement strand
GTCAGCCGTTCCGCTCGATGCCGCAACGCCGGCTGGTGCGGTGCTCGTCGAGGCCACAGGCGGCTGACGCAACGCCGCCGTCAGCGACGGAAGTCGTAGCTGAGGTCCTCGACGTCGAAGCGGATGTATGGGAAGTCGCCGTCGGCGAGCCGCCACGTCGCGTCGGCGCTCAAGGGGGCGCGTATCCCGGCGAGCGAGTCAGCCGGGCCATATCGCATCACCCAGGTCGCCAGCTGCCACTCGCCGCCACCGAGACGGTGAAACCGATCCGCCTCGAAATTGATCAGTGCGCCCGAGCTGTCGATGTTGACGACGGCGTGCGCCAGCGTCCCTCCGATGGTGACGGACATCACCGCGCTGTCTGCGCCGTTTGCCTCCCACGAGATGTACGGCATCCGCCACACCGCAGGGAACCATGGGGTGTCACTCATGAACCTGACGACGGCGTCCTGGTCGACCTCGTAGCCCGTGTCGTCGACGGACTTGTAGGAGCGGAACGGCCACACCCTGGCCCGTGCCACACCTCCGCTGAGCTCATCGTGGGCCCGCAACACGACGAGTGGGGCGGTGCGCACCCGCGCTTCTCTCACGAACCCTGGCGGGTCGGTGGTGAATCGCAAGAGGGCGAGGTGAGGGGAACGTCGTTGATCGGGCCGTAGCCTTATGTCGCCGGTGTGACGCATCCGCACCACCGTCGGTACGACGGCATCGGCTACTCCGGCATAGCGCAGATGCCGCACCACCGGCTCCGGCAGATCGGCGAGGTTGTACAGCTCGCTACTCACCCGGCCTGCCCCCTGTCCACGCTTGACATTCGCATGCCCAGATTCAAGCGCAACCGGCCCGGTGGTGCCGCCGCTCCGGCTCAGGCAGCGGCGTCCTGCTCCAGCGGATAGGCTGACGATGTGAGCCTTGTCGAGCGTGTCGCATTGGTCTCCGGTCTGGTGCTGTTGCCGGCGGTGTGGGTCGTCGTTTGCGGGTTCGTCCTCGCCTGGTTCGAGCGGCAGAACCCACCGCCCCGACCGCCGCTCGACGCCGACGAAGGCGAACCGCTCGTGCGGCGTGTCACCGGTGTGTGGATGATCCCGCACGCCGCACTCACCGCAGCCGCGGTGCTGGCGCCGGTCGTCTTCGCCGTTGCCGCCGTCGTCGGCAACGAGTTGGCGCTCGGCTACCTCGGCACCGTTGGCTTCGCGGTTGGTGCCATGGCGCTGACCGGTCTGGCGGCAACGTCGCATCCGCACCCGAGCGGACCACTGTGGGCCCGGTTGCCCGGCGTGCTGCTGTCGAGCGCCGTCGGGTTCGCCATCGCCCTCACCGCACTGCTCGGTGGTGCGCTGGCGGGGGCGCTCGACTTCGAGATCGGCGACCCGTGGCGATTGGCGGTCTGGTTCGGGGTGGCGGTGGTTCTGGGCGGGCTCACCGTTGCAGCGCACCGGCGCCGGCAACACCGGCAGGTCCCCACCGTGCCGGACGCGCCAGCCCACCGCTGATCCGGCGACGACCTCGCTGCAACGACGGGAGCAAGCGCAGCGGTGCGTAGTACCGTCGCATCGGGAAGGAGGCTTCGCTTGTTCCACAGCGGCGGATGGTGGTCGTACCTGCACTACGACGAGGACCAGGCTCGTCCGTCGCTCGACAGGGCGCTGCTGCGGCGCGTTCTCCGCTACGGGTCGCCGCACACCGGCAGGATCGCCGTGGTGCTCGCCACGATCCTGGTCATCTCAGGGCTCACGCTCGTCCCACCCCTGATCATGCGGTCGCTGATCGACACGGCGATCCCCGACGCCGACCTCGGGCTGGTCACCCTGCTCGGCCTCGGCATGGTGGCGGTCCCGCTCGTGACCGGGGTGCTGGGCGTGCTGCAGCGGTGGGCGTCTGCGGAGATCGGTGAGGGCATCATCTTCGACCTGCGCTGCCAGCTCTATGGGCACCTGCAACGGATGTCGCTCGGGTTCTTCACGGCGACCCGCACCGGCGAGTTGATGTCACGGCTCAACAACGACGTCGTTGGAGCACAGCAGGCGGTCACCGGCACCCTGGTAACGCTCGCCAGCAACATCGTCACGACGATCCTGACGCTGGTGGTGATGTTCGGTCTCGAATGGCGGTTGACGTTGCTTGCCATCGTCATCCTCCCGCTGTTTGTCATCGCCTCCCGCAGGGTCGGCAGGACGCTTCGGGTCATCCGCCGCCGCCAGCTCGAGGCCAACGCCTCGATGTCTGCGCACATGCAGGAGACCCTGAGCGTGTCGGGCGCCCTGCTGGTCAAGCTCTTCGGCCGCACCGGCAACGAGGACGAACGATTCGCCGGCAACGCCGGGCAGGTGCGCGACCTCGGGGTGCGTCAGGCCACCATCGGGCGCTGGTTCTTCATGGCCCTCGGTGTGATGAGCGCCATCGGTACGGCGCTCGTCTTCTGGTTCGGCGCCGTCCTCGTCATCGACGGCGGACTCAGCATCGGCACCGTGGTTGCGCTGTCTGCATATCTGGTGAACCTGTACGGGCCGCTCACCGCCCTCACCAACGCCAGGGTGGAGTTCGCCACCTCGCTTGTGTCATTCGAGCGGGTCTTCGAGGTGCTCGACATGCCGCACGAGATCGTCGCACCCGAGACACCGGTACGGCTTGGCGACGTCGAGGGGCGCATCGAGCTCGACGGCGTGTGGTTCTCGTACGGCGGTGCCACGGGACTCGAGTCGGTGCGTCGCTACGGGTGGGGCAGTATGACCGAGGGTGAGGGGCTGGCGCCGCAACGGGAGGTGGCGGGGTGGGCGCTGCAGGATCTGAGCTTCCGTGTCGAGCCTGGCGAGTTGGCGGCGCTTGTCGGGCCCAGCGGCGCAGGCAAGACCACGACCACCTATCTCGTGCCACGGCTCTACGACGTCGCCAAGGGCCGCGTGCTGATCGACGGTGTCGACGTGCGGGATCTCGACGCCGAGACGCTGGCCGGGGCTGTCGGCGTCGTCACCCAGGAGTCGTACCTGTTCCACGACACCATCGCCGCCAACCTGCGCTACGCCAGACCCGACGCCACGGACGCAGAGCTGCGGGCGGCGGCAGAGACGGCCAACATCGCCGACTTCATCGAACAGCTGCCGCTCGGTTACGAGACCGTCGTCGGCGAGCGCGGCTACCGGCTGTCCGGCGGCGAGAAGCAGCGCATAGCCATTGCCCGGGTCATCCTGAAGGATCCGAGGGTGCTGATCCTCGACGAGGCGACCTCTCATCTCGATGCCCACTCCGAGTCGCTGATCCAGGAGGCGTTGGAGCGGGTCATGCGGGGCAGGACGTCGCTGGTGATCGCCCACAGGCTGTCGACGATCCTGGCGGCCGACCGCATCTTTGTGATCGACCACGGGCAGCTCGTCGAGTCCGGCACCCACGCCGAGCTGATCCGCGAGGGCGGGCTGTATGCCTCCCTCTACCACACCCAGTTCGCCGTGACCCCCGGCTGATCGAGACCCGGACCTCGCGGAGCGCGGCGTCTGCGGTTCGGCGCCCGCACCAGTTAGCCTGCGTGTGTGACCCTGGGGATGCGCCGCATGCGGTTGGCCATGGTGGTCGGGTGCCTCGTGCTCCTTGGCGCCTGCAGTGGCTCGCCGAGCGCCGAGGACTACATCGGCGCTATCGGCGAGAGCATGAGCGCATACGAAGACGTGGTGACGTCGCTGCGCAAGGGGTTCGCTGCAGACCTGGCCGACGAGCTGGCCTCGCTGGCCGATCGGGCCGACTTCACCGGCACCGCTGCGGTCGACGACTACTTCGTCCAGGCCAAGGAGGTCGCCATCGTCAAGACCGCCGAGCTGCTCGCCGACGTCGGCGCAGAGCTGCGGGCCGCGCTTGATGCGATCGAGAAGCTCGAACCACCCGAGGGTCTTGCCATCGAGCACGAGGATGTGGTGGCATCCGGCGAGGCGCTCGCCGCCGCCATGCCGAGCTCGATCGAGACGATCCGCAGCCTTGGCTCGATCGAGCAGCTCCAGGAGACGCTCGAGGCCACCCCGTACTCGCTGGCGGCGCAGCGTTTCGCCCTCGCCTGCGAGAACCTCGAGGCGGCGGCGGTGGCGCAGGCGGTCGAGGTGGATCTGGCGTGTCCCGGTGGCATCGAGCGGACGTCCTGAGCCTGCGGCGACCATGGTTGTGAGCGCGACGCGGTGAGCGGCACCTACCCGGTGTGGACCGGCTCGGACTGGATCGAGCTGCCGGTCCCCGAGAGCGGCGGCGAGGCGGTTGTCGTCCCCAACATCAACGCCATCGTGTACGACGGGCCTGCCAGACGCCGCATCCTGCTGCAACGGCGCGACAAGCCTGGCGAGGTGGTGAGAGGGAGGCTCGAGGTCCCTGGGGGCCGGTGGCGTGCCGGGCAGCCGCCGGACACCGAGGTGGTGAGGGAGGTGGTCGAGGAGACAGGGGTGACGGTCACCGCCGTCGCCGCCGCCGTCGAGCGGATCGATCACGAGCCGCATGTGGCGACGGTGATCGCCCGCCCTCTCGCCGTCGTCGTCGGCGTCGCCGGCGCCTACCCGTCACTCCACGTGCTCTTCGAGTGCTACGGAGAGGGGGAGCCGCAGCCTGTCCCAGGGGAGACCGCCGATCCGCGCTGGTGGGACATCGCCGATGTCAGGGAGCTGCTGGCCGCCGACCCGGACGCCTTCGTGTGGCACACGGCGGCGATGCTCTCAGCCGTGATCGCTTGACCCGCCGGCAACGGTCGGGCCGGTGATCACTCCGGCTCGGTGTCGTCCGTCACGTGGGTCGACGGCTTGGCGGGAGGGGGCAGCACCAGCACCGGCTTGGCGCACTCCAGGGTGACCCTGGCCGAGACGCTCTCCCACGATTCCCGCTGGAAGATCCGGCGGGTGGCGCCCATGATCAACACGTCGATGTCGAGCTTTGTCGCCAGACCGGAGATCGTGGCCGCCGGCTCCTCGCCCTCGAGGTACACCGACTCGCACGGGATCTGCTCGGCGAGGAGGGCGCGCACGAGCGGTTCGCAGATGCGACGACCCCGCTCCTCGACGTATCGCTCGACGACGACCTCGTCTGCGGTTGTCCACGGTCTCGGCGAGGTTTCATCGAGCGGATGCCACCGGTCGGTGCGCAGCTCATCGAGGAAGGGGCGCGGCACCTCGATCACCGTCGTGACCGTGACGTGACCGTCGGGCGTGACGAGCCTGCGGCAGAACTCGACCACGGAGCTGGGGTTGAGCACCCCCGACGTGGCGACCAGCACGTGCATCGCACCGATGGTAGGCCGGTGGGGGGCGTTCCCGCTTGGTGAACAATCCATGAAAACCCAGCGGGCACGGGCGTGTTCATTCCCGGTGCCGTACGATGCCGCTGTGGCCTCCGTAACCGCTGCACCGCGTGTGCTCGTCGTCGACGACGAGCCGATGGTGTGCGAAGTGGTCACCGCCTACCTGGAGCGGGACGGGTGCAGGGTGTCGGTGGCCGGTGACGGACGCACCGCGCTCGAGGCGCTTCGCACCACTCCGCTCGACCTCGTGGTGCTCGACGTGATGCTCCCCGAGATCGACGGCTTCTCGCTGCTCACCCAGCTCAGGCGGACAAGCGACGTCCCCGTGATCCTGCTCACGGCCCGCACCGACGAGGGTGACAGGGTGCTGGGGCTCGAGCTTGGAGCGGACGACTACGTGGTCAAGCCCTTCTCGCCCCGCGAGCTCTCGGCGCGGGTGCGTTCTGTGCTTCGGCGTAGCCGTTCGACACCACCCACCACCCGGCTTGCGTTCGACGGGCTCACCATCGACGGGGCCACCCGCGAGGTCGTCCGCTACGGCGACATCGTCGAGCTCACCCCGAAGGAGTTCGATCTACTGGCGTTCCTGGCGGCATCCCCCCGCCAGGTGTTCTCCAGGTCCCAGCTGCTCGAGCAGGTGTGGGATTCGTCGTCCGACTATCAGGATCCGTCGACGGTGACCGTCCACGTTCGCCGGCTCCGCACCAAGATCGAGGTCGATCCCGAGCATCCCCGCTGGCTCCACACCGTGTGGGGTGTCGGGTACCGGTTCGAGCCGTGAAGACGTTCATCGCGCTGGGGGTGGCGGTGGCGGCGGCGCTTGCGCTGTTCGAGGTGACGATGCGGCCGTCCGGCGAAGAGCGCACCCAGCTCCTGATGCACTTCGTCGCCATGGCGCTCGCCACGTCGCTTCTTGGTTGGCTCCTGCCCCGAGCCATCGGGCGGCTCCGCTCGCTGCGGGTGGCGGTTGTGGTCATGGCGGTCGCCGCCGTGCTCGCCGTGGCCGTCGCCGTCGGGGTGGCCGCCCGCCTGATGTTCCTCGAGAGCCACGACCTGCAGCTGCTCACCGTGCTGCTCGGCTTTGCCGTCGGGCTCGGTGTCGTGCTCGCCACCACGCTCGCCGGCGGGTTGACGCGGGATCTGGGGCAGATCGGGGGCACGGCGGCTCGGGTGGCGCGGGGCGACCTTGCCGCCCGCACCGGTGTAGCGCGCCGGGACGAGCTTGGGGCGGCGGCGGCGGCTGTGGATGAGATGGCCGGCGCCCTCGCCGCCGCAGATGCCGAGCGGGAGCGCAGCGATGCCGCTCGCCGCCGCCTCCTCGCCGCCGTCGGGCATGACCTGCGGAGCCCCCTGGCGGCGCTGCGGGCTGCCGTCGAGGCGATGGAGGACGGTCTGGCGTCCGACCCGGCCCGCTATCTCCGTTCGATGCGGGCCGATCTCGATGCGATGGCCCACCTCGTCGATGACCTCTTCCTCCTCGCCACCATCGAGGCCGGCAAGGTCGAGCTCGATCGGGAGACGGTGGATCTCGCCGAGCTCGCAGACGAGTCGATAGAGGCGCTGCAGCCGGTTGCGGCCGGCAAGCGGGTCGAGCTGCGGCTCGATGCCCAGGGTGCCGCGAGAACGTTGGCAGGGGCCGCCGCCATCGGCAGGGTGATGAGGAACCTCCTGCACAACGCCATCCGCCACAGCCCACCCGATGCCGAAGTGGTGGTCTACGTCGTCGCCGGGCCAGAGGTGAGCGTGGTTGTCGCCGACCAGGGTCCGGGGTTCTCGGTGGCGATGGCGGACGCCGCCTTCGAGGGGTTGGTGACCGGAGACCCGGCCCGCTCGAGGAGCACAGGCGGCGCCGGGCTCGGGCTCGCCATCGCCCGCGGTCTCGTCGCCGCCCACGGCGGGACGATCTGGGCCGATCCGGGACCAGGGGGTCGGGTCGGCTTCCGTCTCCCCGCGTCCTCCCCCACCCAGGTGGGGGCGGGACGGAGGGGTGGAGGGCACACCCGGCCCGCCTAACCTCGGCGGCCCCGAGCCGAGGAGGCTGCGATGGCGACGGACATCCCGGTGGAGACGCTCAACAAGGTCCTGTGGAAGATCCCAAATGTCTTGTGTCTCATCGGCTCCCGCAGCGGCGACGAGTGGAACGGCATGACCCAGAGCTGGGTCACCCAGGTGGCGATGGACCCGGTTCTGGTGGCGGCGTCGATCGACGTAACAGCGATCACAAACCGCCTCGTCCGGGCCAGCGGGGTGTTCACCGTCAACCTGTGGGACCGGGAGGACACGAAGCCCTTCGTCAAGTTCTCCAAGCCGGCCCTCAAGGAGGGGATGGCCCTCAACGACAGAGCGATCCGGGAAGGGCGCACCGGCGCACCGATCTTCACCGATGCGGTCGCCTACATCGAGTGCGCCGTTCGGCAGGTCGTCGCATGCGGCTCGCACGATCTCTTCATCGGTGAAGTCGTAGACGCCGGGTTCACCGGCAGCGACGACCCGTTCGTTGCCAGGATGGAGGACACCCGTATGAAGTACGGGGGGGTGAAACGGGGAGGCTAATCGCGGCCGTCCGTTCCCTAGGTCGTCTCGGCGTCGTCGTCCAGGTCGTAGCCCGGCATGCCGTCCTCCAGCCATTGTGCGAGCGCCTCCCCGTTTGACACATCCCGCTCCTGCGCCGCCGCAATCAGGTAGCGGTGGTGGAGGAAGTCGCAGTAGCGTTGCACCACGTCGCTCTCCGGTTCCATACGGTTGGCTATCTCGAGCAACAGCGGCTCGAAGACCTCGACACGCCACCGGATGGCCCGCACCGCCTTCCCGGTGGCGCTGGCGCCGTTGTGGGACGCCTCGTAGTAGCGCAGGTCGGCCAGGATGTAGCGGGCCTGGTTCTCGGAAGCGTCGATCCCGGTGAGCTCGCGCAGCCGGGTGCGGTGGAAGTTGCGCCCGCCAACGGTGACCCGTAGCTGGAGCCGCCGTCCCTCCGGCCGGTCGCTGACGGGGAGGAGATCGATGGCCTCGACCTCGAAGCCGAGGGCATTGAGCCGGTCGACCCGCTGCCGTACTCGGTAGCTGTCGGTTGGGCCGATCAGGACCGGCTGGCACAACTCGGTCCACAGGGCGTCATAGCGGGCGAGAACGTCGTCGCCGAGCGACATGTCGGCGTCGTCGAGGTCGAGCCCCTGCTCGGCGGCGATGTCGGCCATGCCTCCCGCGACGTTGGTGACCATGATGTCGAGGTCGTGCATCCGCTGCCCGGTGCTCAGCTCGTCGTGCAGCTCGCTGGTTTCGGCGTCGATCATGACGGCTTCGATGGCGCCGGCGTCGTAGCGGTAGAGCAGGTTCGACAGCGAGCAGTCGCCCCAGAAGCACCCGGCGAGGTGCAGCTCGACCAGCAGCCCGGCGACGGCGTCGAGCATCTGGTCGCGGCGCGGCCCGAAGTTTCCTCCCGAGATGAGCTCGCGATAGGTGAAGGCGTATTTGACGTAGCGGGTGATGACCGCCGCCGACCACTCCTCGTCGGCGGGGACCCAGCCGCGTTCGACGAGACCGACGGCCGTCGCCACCGGCGACAGCCGCTGCCCGAGGGCGCGCAGCGTGCGGTACTCGTGGCGGGCGTACCGCAGTGGCAGCTCCTTGATGGCGTAGATGTCGTCGTCGTATGCGACAAAGCGCACCACGTGGCGGTGGAGCCCTGTGGGGAGCTCGACCAGGCGCGGTGTGTCCCACCCCGTCAGCGGTCGATCCCACTCGAGGTCGAGGAAGGCGGGATGACCGGGGCGGATGGAGAGGGTGGGTGTGCTCATGGCGGGTACGGGCGACGGTAGCTCGGCCCCGTCGGCGGCGGGTCAATCCGACGCCGGGCTACCGTTGCCTGATGCACGTGCCCCAGCGGATCGAGGTCATCGAGGGTAGCCACGTCGACGTCACCTGGGAGGACGGAACGGCGACCGAGCTCGATGCGGCGACGTTGCGAGCGGCATGTCTGTGTGCGACGTGCCGGGAGCCTGCCGGTGAGGCGGCCACCGAGGCGGTGTTGACCGGCGAGGAGCCGGTGACGATCTCGGCGGCGGAGTTGGTTGGCGGCTATGCGATCCGCTTCACCTTCGAGCCGGATGGGCACGGGACGGGCGTCTACCCGTTCACTCTGTTGCGGGAGATCGCCGACCGCTGGGGCTGACACCGCGGGCACCAATAGGTGATGCGATCGTTGCGGCCGTGGGGTGCTGAGACGATGGGGGTCCCGCAGCGACGACATGGCTGGCCGTTGCGTCCGTACACCCAGTAGTCGCCGTCGCGGGAGCGGGTGCCTGTGGTGGTCCTGGCACCGCCGCTGATGTTGGCGGAGAGAAGCCGGCAGGCCCTGGTGTAGAGCGCCGCCAACGCATGGTCGTCGAGCTCTGCGGGGGCCGTTGCCGGAGCCGTACGCTCCAGGAACAGGACCTCGCTCTTGTACACGTTGCCGATCCCCGAGGCGACCGACTGGTCCAAGAGGAGATCGGCGACCGTGCTGGCGGTTGCCAACCGTGCCCGCTCGACCACATGTGCCAGCGGCACGTCGCCTGCTGCCAGGTCGGGCCCCAGGTGGGCGATACCCGACAGGATTGCTTCGGTGGGCCCGATCTCGACCGTCGGAGCGGCGAAGCAGATGGCGAAAGCGTCTGCGGTGCGGAGCACCACCCTGGCCTTGCCCGGCGTGACAGGCCATGGGGCGTGGGGGGCCACTGTGACCCAACGGCCGCTCATACCGAGATGGGTCCGCAGCGTCCACCCGCCCTCGACGTGTATGAGCAGGTGCTTGCCGATGGCCTCGACCGCGGTGACGGTGCGCCCACGCAGGCGGCGGGCCCCGGCGGTCATGGCGGGGTGGGTGCCACCGGTCTCGAGCAGGCGCCGGCCGGTCAGAACCGTCCCGACCCGGTGCGCCGCCCTGTGCAGGATGTCGCCCTCAGGCACGGCGTCTCGTCGCATAGGTGAGCCCGCGGTAGCCGGGCACGAACCCGGCCCGGCGCAGGGCGGCGCCCGCAGCGCCCGTCGCCGCCGGCTCCCCGTCGACTGTGGCGACGGTGAGCCGCCCGCCGTGGCGGCTCGCCAGGTCGACGAGACCCTCGGCGAGGTCGTCGGGGGCTCCAAAGCTGAGCACGGTGCGACCACCGCGCTCGACAAAGCCGGTGAGTGCCCCATCGACCAGGACGACGAAGGCCCCCGAGCGACGCGATGGCCGTCCGGCGGGATGCTCCGGCCAGGGTAAGGCGCTCCCGTACGGGTTGGCCGGGTCGGCGGCGGCGAGCAGCACCCGACCGGTGGTCTTGGTCGAGCGCAACCGGTCGACCGCCCCCGGCAGCGCAAACTGCGAGCCGCCGAGACCTTCGATGAAGTAGCCCCGCCGTACCCGGCCGGCGTCCTCCATGGCGCTGAACACGGGGTACAGACCGGAGAAACCGCCGGGCACCCCCTCGGCGTGCACGACGTCGCGGGTGACAACCCCGTGGCGTTCCACGAGTTGCTCGGCGATCGCCGCCGCCCGCATCTCCGGCGTTACCGGGTCGCCCAGGGCGAGAATGTCGCCCACCAGGTACCAGCGCCCGCTGCCCGCGGGCGGGGCCGCCGCGGGGAGGGCATGGCCCCTGGCGTGGCGGCGTCCCAAGGCGCCGTTCATAAACGCCCGCAGCGGCGCCAGCGTGTCGTTGGTCGCCTCGCCGGCCCACACCAGGTCCCACAGTGCCTCGAGCACGGCATCGGGCGGGCCGCCCTCGGCGGCGACGTACAGGTCGGAGAAGAACGACGCCCCGCGATGAGCGAGGTGGCTGCGGATGGCATCGTGGATCGGGCCTGCCGGCGGCGGGTCGGCGAGCGGCATGTGGAGAAGCGGCGCATGCGAGCGGAGGACGAGCGCGATGCGCCCGTCACCGCGACCCAGGGGACCGCGCCCGATCCACACCACCTCGCCTGATGCCAGCAGCGTGTCGAGCAGCGCCGGGACGTAGGCGAGACGGGAGCCGAGCACGTCGTCCTCGAGGATCGACGCCGGGACCGCCGTTCCCTGGATGCGACGCACCACCTCCATCAGCCGAGCCGCATGACCACCGCCGTCACCCACCCCGTGCCATGCGGGGAGGAACCGACCCAGCGCCTCGGGCTCGACCGCCTCGACCTCGGCCCGCAGCACCGCGAGCGAACGGCGGCGGATGCGACGCAACACCTCGGCGTCGACCCACTCCTGGTCGGCGCCACCGGGGCGGTAGGCGCCTGCCGACACCGTTCCCTTGGCCGCGAGCCGGTGGAGGACCTCGGACACCGCCGCCGGGGGCAGACCGAGGTCGTCGGCGGCAGCGGCGGCGCTGAACGGCCCGTGGGTGCGGCCGTACCGCCCCACCACGTCGCCGAGCGGGTCGGGTGGAGGCTCGAGCAGAGAGGGCGGGGTCCACATCGGTGGGCTGACCCCGATCGCATCCCGCAGCCGCGCCAGATCCTCGACGGCTGCGATGCGGGTCTCGCCGTGCATGCGGATCTCGGCGATGCGTCTGGTGTGGTGCAGATCGCCCAGCCACCCGGCGACATCGCCGTCCGGGGCGGAGCGGGCGGTGATGGCGGCGGTGCTGAGGGGGCCGAGGTCACGCAATGCGTCGTGGAGGTGATCCGCCGACATGATGTGTCGCTCCGGCACCAGACGCTGTAGCTCGGCCTCGACGGTGGCGATGACCTCGGGATCGAGCAGGTCGCGGAACTGCGGGTCGCCCATCAACTCCCTGAGCAGGGTGCGGTCGAGGGTGAGGGCGGCGGCTCGCTTCTCGGCGACAGGGGCGTCGTACTCGTACATGAACGAGGCGATGAAGTCGAACATCAGCGAAGAGGCGAATGGGCTTGGACCGTTCAAGTCGAGTTCGGCGATGCGGATGCGTCTTGCGGCGATGTCGCTGAGCACCTCGACGAGCGCCGGGACGTCGAAGTGGTCCTGGAGGACTTCGCGATAGGTCTCGAGGACGATGGGGAACGACGGGTGCCGGCGTGCCACCTCGAGCAGGCTGGCGGCCCGCCGCCGCTGCAGCCACAACGGTGTGCGCGTCCCGGGTCTGCGGCGGGGGAGGAGCAAGGCCCGCGCCGCAGACTCGCGAAAGCTCGCCGTGAACAACGCCGAGTCGGCCACCTCCTCGAGCAGCAGCGCATCGACGTCGTCTGGCGCAAGGACGAGGGCGGAGGGCGGTGGCGGGTCGTCGACATCAGGGAAGCGGAACACGAAGCCATCGTCCGACCAGATGACGTCGACCTCGCTCCCGATCTCGGCACGGAGCTGGTGGCGGGCGGCCAGCGCCCACGGAGCGTGGACCCGGCCGCCAAACGGCGAGAGCAGCACCATGCGCCAGTCGCCGATCTCGTCGCGGAAGCGCTCGACGACGATGGTCCGGTCGGTTGGCAGCGTGCCGGTGACGGCTCGCTCCTCCTCGACGAAGGCGGCGAGGTTGTCTGCTGCCCACTCGTCGAGCCGGTAGCGGGTGCGCAGCACCTCCCGCCCCTGCGCAGGGTCGAGGGCGCCGACCTCGCGGACAAAGGCCCCGACGGCGCGCCCGAGTTCGAGCGGTCGCCCGGCGGCGTCGCCGTGCCAGAACGGCATGCGCGGCGCCGCCTCGCCGGGAGCGGGGGTGACGATGACGCGGTCATGGGTGATCTCGCCGATCCTCCACGACGTCGAGCCGAGCACGAACACGTCGCCGGTGCGGCTCTCGTACACCATCTCCTCGTCCAGCTCGCCCACGCGGCCGCCTTCGGGCAGCGTCACGGTGTACTGCCCCCGGTCGGGGATCGTCCCAGGGTTGGTGACGGCCAGCAGCTTGGCGTTGGCCCTTGGGGTCAGGGTTCCGGCTAGCCGGTCCCACACCAGGCGGGGGCGGAGCTCGGCGAACTCGTCGGACGGGTAGCGCCCGGCGAGCATGTCGAGGACGGCCTCGAAGCTGGCCCTCCCCAGGTCGCGGTACGGGTAGGCGCCCCGTACCAGCGCATACAGGTCGTCGATGTGTGCCGGCGCCACCGCCACCGCCGCCACAAGCTGCTGGGCGAGCACATCGAGCGGGTTGCTCGGGATCCTGGTGGCCTCGATGGAGCCGTGGACCATGCGGTCTGCGACGACCGCCGCCTCGAGAAGGTCGCCGCGATGTTTGGGGAAGATGCGGGCGACGCTCGGCGCCCCGACGTGGTGGCCGGCCCGACCCACCCGCTGCAACCCGCTCGCCACCGAAGTCGGGGCCTCGACGAGAACGACCAGGTCGATGGCGGCCATGTCGATCCCCAACTCCAACGTCGACGTGGCGACAACGCCACGCAGCTCGCCGGCCTTCAACCGGTTCTCGATCTCGAGCCTCTGCTCGCGCGAGACCGACCCGTGGTGGGACTGCACCAACTCCTCCCCGGCCAGCCTGTTGAGCTCGGCGGCAAGACGCTCGGCGAGCCCTCTGCTGTTGACGAAGAGGAGGGTGGACCGGTTGGCCAGCACCAGCTCGAGGAGCTTGGGGTACACCGCCGGCCACAGCGAGCGGCGCCCGCCATCCTGGTCGGCCGTCTCCGCCATCGTCTCCTCTGGCCGTGTCATGTCGGCAACGGGGACCACGATGGCGAGATCGAGCTGCTTGTCCCATGGAGCGTCGACGACCGACACCGGCCGGGGCACCCACCCCTCGGGGTTGGCGACGCCACCGCCGAGAAAGGCGGCGATGTCCTGCAGCGGGCGCTGCGTGGCGGAGAGCCCGATCCGTTGCGGCGCGGTGGCGGTGATGCTGGCGAGACGCTCGAGGCTGAGGCTGAGGTGCGAGCCCCGCTTGGTTCCGGCGACGGAGTGGATCTCGTCGACGATCACCCAGCGCACCGAGCGCAGGATCGTCTGCGTCTGTGACGTGAGCATGAGGTACAGCGACTCAGGGGTGGTGATGAGGATGTCCGGCGGGTGGCGGGTGAGGGCCTGGCGTTCCGTGCCAGGCGTGTCCCCGGTGCGCAGCGCCGTCGTGATCTTCGGGGCGGGCACCCCCAGCCTGTGCGCCGCCACCTGGATACCGGCGAGCGGCGACCGAAGGTTGCGCTCGACGTCGTATGCGAGCGCCTTCATCGGCGACACGTAGAGGACCCGGCACCGTTCCGGCTCCGGGGGGACGGGCTCTGCGGCGAGCCGGTCGATGGCCCAGAGGAAGGCCGCCAGCGTCTTGCCCGATCCGGTGGGGGCGTGGATGAGCGTGTGCTCACCGGCCCTGATCGCCTGCCAGCCACCGAGCTGTGCCGCCGTCGGGCTCTCGAACGACGCCGCAAACCACGCCCGTGTCGCCGCCGAGAATCCTTCGAGCGTCATGATCCGAGTCAGCGTACCCAACCGCTGTGACACGAACCGCAGACCTCCCGAACGGGGAGGCAACCGGCCGGGGAGCGCTATCGCCAACCCTCGATCAGCCTCGGTCGGGCAACCCTCGATCGATAGTCGACCCAAGGGTGAATGACAAAATCATCTTACCGCAGTTCGCTACATAAGCCGTTGCGGCGCAACGGCAACTGGGACCTCGGCTCCGGTCTCCGGCCCGGGTCGGTCGTCATCAACCCTCCATCAACGCTTGAGGCTATCCCGAGGTGGAAGGTCGCCGTCAGCGGGCGATCGCCTTGCGGGCGGCGGCGACAAACGCCCCTGCCCTCTCCTCGTCGACAGGGTTGGTGGTTACCGCCCCCTCCTTGAGGGCGGTGCCGACGATCACGCCGTCGGCGACGGTGAGGAACTGGGCAACGTTGAGTGCGCTCGCACCTGAGCCGACGTAGAGGGGCGTTGACGGAACGGCGTCGCCGACATCCTGGACGGTGCTGAGCGTCGGCGGTCGGCCGGTGGCGGTGCCCGAGACGATCAGGGCGTCGGCCAGGCTGCGCTCGGCGAGCTCCTGCGCCGCCTGCTCGAGACGGCTCCCCGGCGGAGGGATGGCGTGCTTGACGAAGACGTCGGCGAAGATCCTGACCTCGGGAGCGAGCGACCGGCGCAACCGCAGCACCTCGGCCGCCTTACCGGCGATCAGACCCTGGTCGGTCCACATGCTGCCGGACAAGACGTTGACCCTGATGAACATCGCCCCGGTGGCGGCGGCAACGGCCAGGGCGCCGCATGCGTCGTTGCGGAGCACGTTGACCCCGATGGGCACGGCGACCGCTGCGGCCACTGTCGAGATGGCCCTGGTCATGGCGGCGATCGTCGCCTTGGGGACGTCGTCTGCAAAGAAGGGGGCGTCGCCGAAGTTCTCCACCCCTATGGCGTCGAAACCGGCCGTCTCCAGACGTTTGGCATCGACGGCGGCGGCGGCGAGCACCGCTTCGAGATCGCCGTCGAAGCGGGCTGAGCCGGGCAGCGGTTTGAGATGGACCATGCCGATGAGTGCCGGGAGGGGGCGCTCCGGCTGGCTCATCAGTAGGCCCGGACAATGCGCAGCGCCACCTCGGCGAAGTCGCCCACCGCCTTGAGACCGGTATCGGCGACGTCGAGCCGATGGACGGCGACCCTGCAGAACTCGGAGGCCGTGCCGCGGATGACGTTCTCCGCATCCTGTGGCCCGAACTGCCAGCTGGCATATCGCGGCCCCATGAGCTGCAGGCGGATGCCGCCGTCGGGGAAGCTCTCGCCGGACTCGGAGAAGGCGAACGGCAGCATCCTGTGGGCGAGCCAGGCGATGTGCCGCAACCGTGGCGAGTCGGCATCCGCCTCCTCGTCCTCGGTGACGGGGAGCCTCCCCTCCATTGCTGCCCGGATGTCCAGCCCGTGCGCCCACGTCTCCATGAGGCGGACCGTGGCAAACGCCTTTGCGCTCATCGAGTTGACCACCCAGGCAATCCGCTCCCTCGGGTCCATCCGAGAGAGGGCGTCGACCACATCGGCGCGCCCGTTGCGCCACCACTCGATGACCTCCTGGTACCGCTTGGAGCGGCCGTCCTTCACCCCGCGCCGGGTCCACTCGTCAACATCGATGATCCCGGCGGCATCGACAAAGGCCTTCCCCCCGGCGATGGCGCCAGCCGCAAACGTCTCGGTGAACGCCAGGTGGCTCACCGTGTCGTGAATCGACCATCCCTTTGCCGGCGTCGGTAGCTTCCAGTCACGCTCGTGGATGCGCTGGAGGAACTGGTCCAACGACTGTTGCTCGGCTACGAGGTCGGAGAGGATTTCGCGCATGGGCCACGAATTCTACCGAGCAGCGACCGGTTCCTCGCCGGAAGTGGGTTTGCCGGCGTACCAGCAAGCGACGGCTCCACCCCCCGTGGATGCTCATTCCGCGGTGATGTCCGCTTCGGCGTTGATGCGGTCGACCATGACACGCAGCCGGCCGAGGCTGCGGCGATTGAAGTGGAGGCGGAGCCGGGGGAGCTCGGGGTGGTCGTCGTCTGCGATCTCATGCTCGCTCGCCGCCACCTTGTCGATTGTGCCGCTGACCAGCAGATCGGCGTAGTCCTCGTTGAGCTCTGCGACAAGCGATGCACTCGGCTCGTGCTTGAGCCGGAGCACGAGCTTGCCGTCGACGTAGCGCTGCGAGTGGTAGTTGCCGTAGAAGCGGCGGATCTCGCGGCAGGCGTCGTCGACGTCCGTGGTGAAGTGGAACAGGTTGCGGTCGGCCGGCGAGATCATCCCCTTGGCCTCGAGGACGCCGACCAGCTCGAGCCATGCCTCCCAGTATCCCGTCCCCGCCGCCTCGATGAGCACGATGGGATGGAGGTCCGACTTGCCGGTCTGCACGAGGGTGAGCAGCTCGAAGGTCTCGTCCTGGGTGCCGAAGCCGCCCGGGAAGATGACAAATGCGTCCGATTCCTTCACGAACATCAGCTTGCGGGTGAAGAAGTACTTGAAGTTGATGAGCCGGCTCTCGTGGACGTATGGGTTGGCCTCAGCCTCGAACGGCAGACGGATGTTGACGCCGAAGCCGTACTCGGTGCCGGCACCCTTGTTGCCCGCCTCCATGATCCCTGGCCCTGCGCCCGTGATCACCATCCACTTGTAGACGTCGGCCATGCGGTTGGCGAGATCCGCCGCCATGGCGTAGTTGGGGTGGTCCGGGGGTGTTCTCGCCGACCCGTAGAGGGTGACCTTCGGGATGCTGCGGTATCGGGAGAAGACGAGGAAGGAGTAGCGCAGCTCCTTCAGGGCCGTGTTGACCAGCTTGAGGTCGCCACGGTCTGTGTCGTCACGCAGCAGCTTGATCCCGCTCACCATCATCTCGGCGATGAGGTTCTCGTCGTGGTCGTGTGCCGTGTGACCCATATCGGAGACGGCGTCGTGGATCAGCTCGGCGAGACGGCGGTCGAGCTGATCGCCCAAGCGATAGCGGCGCATGGTGCGAACTTAGTCGTGCCCCCGGTGTTGGCTCACCGACCTGTGGGGTCACAGGGTCCGCATGCGATCAGCCGCCGACCGAGGCGTGGGAGTGCACGACCCGCCACGCCCCGGCGCTCTCGATGCGCCAGACCAGCGTGAGCAGGGTCCGGTGACACGTCCTCCGTCCTCCGCCCTACACCCCGATGTCCTCGTTCCACAGCGCCGGGTTGGCGGCGATGAACCGCTCCATCATGGCGATGCACGCTGGATCATCTGCGACTACCACCTCGACGCCACGGCTGCGCAACAGGTCCTCTGCTCCCAGAAACGTCGCGTTCTCGCCGATGACGATGCGGGGGATGCCGTAGAGGAGGATGGCGCCCGCGCACATGTCGCACGGCGACAGCGTCGTGTAGATGGTGGATCGCCGGTAGACAGATCCAGCGAGCCGACCTGCCATCTCGATGGCATCGGTCTCGCCATGGCGGATCGGTGAGCCCAGCTGGATCCTGCGGTTGCGACCGGCGCCGAGGAGCCTCCCCTCGGCCGCCAGGGTGGCGCCGATCGGGATGCCTCCCTCGGAGAGCCCGATCCTGGCCTGTTCAACGGCGGCGGCGAGAAAACGGACATCGTCTGCGTTCATCACTCCCTCCGGGGATCGATGCATCCTTCGGGCCACCGGATGGCGGCACCGCTACTGTTGGGTCGTGGTCGCAGCCGGGCGCGTGCGTTGGTGACGGACCGATCGTACGAGGGGCCGGACGATGTCGCCCGTCTACAGCGCTTCACCTCTGCGTGCATCGCCGCCGCCGGCCACAGCGGCTACCTCCATCCCGGCGAGGTCCCACACTGGATGTTCAATGGGCAGCGCAACGAGGACCTCACCCGTCTCGTGCGCATCTGGGAGGCGGAGGGCGAGATCGTGGCGTGGGTGCTGGTGTCGCCGAGACATGCGGGCTTCGAAGCGCAGGTCGCTCCGCAGGTCCGCATCGAGCGCCCCTCGCTCGAGCGCAACGCCCTCCTGTGGGGCGAGATGCGGACAAGGGCCGTGCTCGCCGAGCGGGGAGCAACGACCGGCGGCATGGTGGTCGATGCGTTTGAGGACGACGCCGTCCGCACCCGTCACCTCGTCGATCTCGGTTGGCGACCGGGTGATGAGAGCCTTGTGCTGACCATGGCATCGCTCGCCGGGGCGCCCATGGTTGAGCCGCCCGACGGCTACGTCATACGGACGGTCGCCGGTGTCGAGGAAGCCGAGGCGGTGGCAGCCGTGCATTCGGCGGCGTTCGGGTCGGTATGGCTCCCCGGGCAGTACCGGGCGGCGATGGAGTCACCCGGGTACGACCCGGGGCGGGAGCTGGTTGCGGTCGCCCCAGACGGCACCTTTGCCGGGTTTGCCGTCATGTGGCACGACCACACCAACGGCATCGGTCTGTTCGAGCCGGTAGGTGTTCACCCCGCCCACCGTCGCATCGGTCTGGGGCGGGCGGTCCTGGCCGCCGGTCTTGCCCACATGCGGCGTTCCGGCATGACGACGGCTTCAGTCATGTACGAGCCGGCAAACCCCGCATCCGGACCCCTCTACCGCAGCCTGGGGTTTGTCGACACGTGGACGCTGTTCCACTACCGGAAGCCGCTCAGTCCCGGAAGTTGACGTACTGCAGCGGGAGCCGGTAGTCGATCCCCTTGAGCAGGGCGATCACCTCTTGTAGCTCGTCACGCTTCTTCCCCTGCACACGGAGCTGGTCGCCCTGCACCTGGATCTGGACCTTGGGCTTGGCGTCGCGGATCAACTTGCCGAGTTCCTTGGCGGCATCCTGCGGGATCCCCTCCACCAGGGTGTACTCGGTGCGCACCCTGCCCCCGGCGGCGGGCTTGACGTCACCGCCCTGCAGCACCTTGAGCGAGACGCTGCGTTTGATCAGCCGCTCCTTCAGCACGTCGACGGCCGCCGCCAGCCGCCCCTCGGCCACCGACTCGAGCGTTATGGCGCGCTCGCCGAGCGTGACGGTCGTGCCCGTGGCCTTGAAGTCGAAGCGGTTGGTGATCTCCCGCACCGCCTGGTCGACGGCGTTGCGGACCTCCTGCATGTCGATCTGTGAGACTACGTCGAAGCTTGGCATGCTCCCAGCGTAGATCCGCCCGGTGCCGGGGCCGCCCACACCCCCCAGCTACCGTACGGTTCGTGACCGTTCCAACGCTTCCGGTGCTCATCGCGGCGGCCGAGATCGAGCGCAGGGTTGGCGAGCTGGCTGCAACCATCGACGAGGTCTATGCGGGTAGCGGCCGTCTGGTGCTTGTCGGGGTGCTCAAGGGGTCGTTCATCTTCATGGCCGATCTGGTGCGCCGTCTCCGCCTACCGCATCGTGTCGAGTTCATCGCCGTCACCAGCTATGGGGCCGCTGCCAGCGAGGACCCCGGGGCGGTGCGGCTGCTGATGGATGTTCGCCACGACGTCACCGGCCAGGACGTGCTGATCGTTGAGGACATCGTCGACACCGGGCACACGCTGAGCTACCTGCAGCGGCTGCTCATGGCCCGCACGCCACGCAGCCTGCGCACCTGCGCCCTGCTCCACAAACCGGATCGCACGGTGACGGCCGTCGCCATCGACTTCCTCGGCTTCACCATCCCAGACGTGTGGGTGGTGGGGTACGGTCTCGACTTCGCCGAGCGTTACCGCACCCTCCCCGACATCTGCGAGCTGCCGCAGGAGATGCGGTGACGACCCGGGTCTGACACCGGCTGCCGCCGCCGACCCTCAGGCAAACGCCGGACCCTTCGGGCCCCGCCGAACGATGGCGGCCCACACTGTCTCGTAGTGGTCGCGGTCGTACGGCTCGATGTGGGGGAGCACGAACTCGTCCCATGCCCTCCGTAGCGGATCAGGGGTGTTGTTCACGATGTGCAACCCTGTCGGGATGCGCTCGAGCACCGCCCGCAGGCTCATCGGGGTCTCCACCCTGGTGCGGGCGTCTGTCGAGGTGAAGGAGGCGTTGACCTCGACGGCCAGCGTGGCGATGGCGTCGACGAACTCGGCGCCGAGCTTCGGGTGGCGCCGCCGCAGCATGGTGCGCAGCTCGTCGGCCGCAGGGAACGCCTTCTCCCAGATGATCCACCGGTCGGCGAAGGCCTTGTTGAGCGTCTGGGTGCCGGCGTAGTCGCGCAGGTCCGTCGGGTTGAGCGTGCCGAAGATCCGCACGTCCTGTCGCAGGTGCACCATCTCGCCTGTGGGCAGCTCGACGGCACGGTGGCGGTCGAGCAGACCGTGCAGGGCGAACAGGGTCTCGGCGCCCGCGGCGTTGAGCTCGGAGAGGTTGAGCAGGGCTGGGCCACGGAGCGCTCTCGTGATGTCCCCGTCCTCCCACCGGCTCTCGGTTCCTCCCTTGCCGTCGCCGTGGAGCTTGACCGACCCGATGAGGGTGATGTCTCGCACCTCGCCGGTGAGGGGGATTCGGTAGTGGGGGAGCCGCATTAGGGAGGCGAACTGCTCGAGGTCGTGGTCCTTCCCCGTCCCCATGTGGCCGCGCAACGCCAGATGGAGCGGGGTGTCGGCCATGTCGGTGGTGCGCACCGCCTCGAGCTGGGCGAGGCGATACAACATCCCCAGATCGACGTAGTAGGGGTCCGGCTCGGGGATGCGCTCGAGCCGCAGCTCGTAGTCGGGGACGTTGCGGGGCACGACGGCGGTCGCCAGTTCGATCGGGGGTCCGACCCCCGCCGGATCGTGGAACGTGACCGTCTCAACCATGCAGCTTCTCCTCCGTTGGTCCCGTGCTCATGACCCGGTCGGGGTGGCGACGCCCATGCGCACCACCCGGTCCGGGTGCGACCACCAGCCGTGGCCACCCATCGTGGCCAGGGTGCGATACAGCGTCGACCGCACCCCCTCCACCATCGCCCTGGCCAGCTCGTCGGGCCGCTCAACCACCTGGCTGCGGGCGTATGCGGCCTGGACAGTGGTGTCTCCGATGCCGATGCCGAGGACGATGGTGCCCGCCTGCTCGATGGCGTCGACCGAGTCGGCGAGCGCCTGCACCGATCCCCTGGTCATACCGTCTGCGAGCACGACGAGGATGCGGGTGGCCACCCGCCGCCCCCCGAGCCGGCCGGCGGCATACGCCAGGTTGAACTCGTCGACGTTTGCCGCCTTCTCGAACATCGACACGGGTGGCGCAGTCTCCGGGTCGTGACGGGCCCGTCTTGCGGCGTCGGCGGGGGCGGCGGCCATCCAGAACAACCCGGCCATCACGTCGTCGGCGCCACGCCAGCGACGATCGAACGGCTTCAGCAGGTAGTGGTTGACGGTGCGGGTCAACCGCTCGGCGGCCCCGCCCTGGCTGCGGCGCAACGCCCCCGTGGCGCGATGACGGCGGTCGCCGAACGAGCGCTCCGAGTCGTCGCTCGTGGCGGCGAACGCCCTGTTGAACAGCGCCACCTCGAAGTCGATCTGCAGCTCGTCGCACAGATGGGCGAGCGTCCAAGCGCCGAGCGCAGCGGCGGCGAGCGCCCATGGCGTCTTCGGCTCGGCCGACCCCCTTCTGGGCTGCAGCATGCTTGCCGAGCCGTCGACGAGCAGGCTCACCGCATAGGAGCGTCGCATCGGCAGATCGCGCCGCTCGAACATCCGGTTGTAGATGCCTCCACCAAGCAGCAGGGCGGCGTACGGCGAGAGGTCGCCGGCGTCGTAGCCGCTGCGCAACCCGCGGCGCTGGTTGGCGAGGAACAGCGGGTACAGCTCGCCGGACACACGGCGCTGGGCCACCGACCAGCGCAGGGCCGCCTGGGCGATGAGGGTGCGGCCGTCGCCGCCGAACACGCGGAACCGGTCGGGGAAGTCGGCGACGAGGAGCTTGCCACCCTGGCCGGTGGGCAGGTAGACGGTTGGGGCCTCGCTGACCCGCACCACCTGCTCGGTCCCCGGGTCGCCGGCGTGGTCGGCATCGCCTCGGCGTCCCTCCTCAGCGCTGACCGCCTGCGCCGCCTGCCGGGTCTGGTCGTACGACTCCCGATCGCGAAGAGACGGCGACACGATCCGCACCGCATCCACCGTCTCGCTGATCGCCGCCGCATCCGCCTCGTTGCGCAGCCGGCGGGTGGTTGCGCTGTCTGCGCCTGCCTCGGTGACCAGGCCGTGCAGCCGAGCCACCTCGAGAAGCTCGAGGGCGACGGTCCCCACCTGCCACGGGTCGTCGCAGCCGGCGACCGTGTCGAGAAAACCGGCGGCATCGTCGAGGGCGGCGGCGACGTGCGGGGCCACAAGACGCTCGATGCGGTCCCTCTCGAGGTAGTTGCCGACGCACAGGAAGCAACCAAGAGCGAACTGACCGACGGGGCGGGCGTTGCGCATCGCATCCGGGACAGCGGCCAGGTAGAGGTCGGCGAGAACCGAGCGAGCGCCGGCGTATGCGCCGAGGTGGCGGCACTCCTGTCTGGCGTCCTCGATGCGCATGAACAGCGCCTCGGCGGCGTCACCGCCGACCTGGGTGAGGGCATCGAGCAGCGACAGCTCCCCGACCTTGGCCGCATCCTCCGTGACGGCGGCGGCGACCTGGTCGAGCTCGGCGGCCAGCTCGTCCTCGTCGTCGAAACCAGCATGCGGGTCGAACCGCGGCTCAACGGCGGCCACCGGTGGAGGGATGCGGTGCGCCAACCAGTCGGGGGGGAGGGGACGTCGCTCGTCGAGGTCGGTGGCGATGAGATGAACCGCCTCGTGGAGCGCAGACGTGAGCGCCACCTCGGTCGGTGTGACCGGGGCGTTGCGGGTGTAGGCCGCCTGGAACAGCCCCGGATCGAGCACGATCTCGTCCTTGGTGGCCGCCGCCTGCGAGCCGAGCCGCACCTGGAGCTGGTCGTTGCCTGCAATGGTGCGAGCAAAGCGCATGATGGCGGGAGCGACCCGCTGGTAGCGCGCCACCACGGCCTCTATGGCGCGGCCCTCGGCGGGCAGGATTCCCTGGAGCACGGACTCGGTGAGACGACGCATGACCGCTCATTGTCTCACAGCCCCCCGCCGCGGCGCACAGCCGGCAACGCCACCAACAGCCCCTACGCTTGCCGCATGGAGGACCTGCGCATCGGCGCCCGCCACGTGATCCCGGCTGTCGAGCTGACCGAACGCTTCGAGCCGTCAGGGGGACCGGGGGGACAGCACGCCAACCGGTCGGCGACAAGGGTCATCCTGGCGTTCGATCTTGGGGCGACTTCGGCGCTCGACTCGACGACCAAGCGCACCATGATCGACCGGCTCGGGCCCCGTCTCCAGCACGGCGTGCTCGTCCTCGAGGTCGACGAGTCGCGGTCGCAGTGGCGAAACCGGCAGACGGCGCGCCGCCGGCTGCGGATGTTGCTCGAGACGGCGATGCGTCCTGCGCCGCCACCGCGACGTGCCACGCTGCCCTCCGCCTCGGTGCGGCGCCGTCGTCTGGAGACGAAGCGGGCGAGAGGCGACGTCAAGCGGCTGCGCCAACCCCCGGAAGGGGAGTGACCCCCGGAGCCTGACCCGGTCGCCGGCTCTCGGTCCAGCGGTCGGGGCGGTCCTATCATCCGCCGATGCACTACTCCCTCACCACGCTGCCAAACGGGTTGCGCATCATCTCGGAAGACATGCCATCGGCCCGTTCGGTCGCCGTCGCCTGCTGGGTCGACACCGGGAGCCGTGACGAGATCGGCGCCGAGGCCGGCGCCAGCCACTTCCTCGAGCACCTGCTGTTCAAGGGGTCGGAGACGATGTCGGCGCAGGAGATCGCCGAGGCGTTCGACGCCGTCGGTGCCCGCAACAACGCCTTCACCTCGAAGGAGTACACCTCCTACTGGGCCCGGCTGCGCGACGCTCACCTCCCGCTCGCCCTCGACATCCTCGCCGAGATGATCCGCCGCCCCGCGTTCCGCCAAGACGAGATCGACTCGGAGCGCCACGTGGTGCTCGAAGAGATCAACATGAACGAGGACGACCCGACAGACGTCGCCCACGAGCTGTTCGCCCAGGCGCTGTGGCCGGATCACCCGCTGGCCCCGCCCATCCTCGGCACCCGCGAGTCAATTCTCGACATGAGCCGCGACACCATCAGCGCCTACTGGGGGCGCCGCTACTCACCGCACTCGGTGGTGGTTGCGGTGGCCGGGCGGGTCGACCACACCGAGCTCGTCCGACTGGTCGAGGAGCGGCTGGGGTCGTGGCACGGCGAGCCGATCGAGCGCCCGCTGGTGACACCGACACCGCACGCCGCCGTGAAACTGAGGACAAAGGACACCGAGCAGGCGCACCTCGTGATCGGCACGACGGCCCTTCGGCGCAACGACGAGCGTCGCCACGCCTTCCTCGTCGTCGACCACATCCTTGGCGGGGGCATGTCGTCTCGGCTGTTTCGCGAGATCAGGGAGCAGCGTGGGCTGGCCTATGCGGTGCACAGCTTCAGGATGCCGTTCGCCGACACCGGCGCCGCCGCCGTGTACGTGGGGACGACCCCCAGCCAGGCGGCGCAGGTGCTCAAGCTCATCCGCACCGAGCTCGACAAGCTCATGGAGCACGGGCTCACCGAGGACGAGTTGGTGCGGGCCAAGGGCCACATCCAAGGATCGCTCGCCCTGTCGCTCGAGGACCCGAACAGCCGGATGAACCGGCTCGGCCGCAACGAGATCTGCGGTATCGACCACCTCTCGGTCGACGAGATCGTCGAGCGCATCGAGGCGGTCAGCCACGACAACGTGCTCGAGGTGGCCCGCACCTGTTTCGCCGGCCCGTACGTGATGGGGGCGGTCGGACCGTTCGGGCCAGGCGAGCTCGAACCCCACGTCGCATGATCCATGTGGCCGTCTCGGGGGCGGCAGGCAGGATGGGCGGCCTGATCTGTGCGGCGGTGGCCGGCGCAACCGATCTCGAACTCGTCGGGGCATACGACCCGGTCGCCGGCGGCGAGGTGTGCGGGGTCACCGTGGCTGCAGCACCTGAGGCGCTCGCCGGGGCGGACGTTGTGGTCGAGTTCACCACACCGGATGTCGTCCTCGACAACCTCGCGCACTGGCGACGGCTCGGCGCCAACGCCGTCGTCGGCACGTCAGGGTTCGACGAGGCGAGGCTGGCTGCGCTGCGCGACGCATGGGGTGACGGTCCGCCCAACTGCCTCGTCGTCCCCAACTTCTCGATAGGGGCGGTGCTGATGATGCGGCTCGCCGAGATCGCCGCCCCCCACTTTGCCGCAGCCGAGGTGATCGAGCTGCACCACGATCGCAAGGCGGACGCCCCCTCAGGAACCGCACTGGCCACCGCCGCCCGCATCGCTGCGGCCGCACCCAACCAGCGCCGCACCGTTGAGAGCGCAGAGCTGATCCCGGGCGCCAGGGGTGCTTCGGCGTCCGGCGTGCCGGTGCACGCCGTTCGGTTGCCGGGGCTGGTGGCCCACCAGGAGGTGCTGCTCGGCAACCCGGGGGAGTGGCTCACCATCCGCCACGACACCACCGACCGCGGTGTCTTTGTGCCAGGCGTGCTGCTCGGCATCCGCACCGTCGCCGGGTTGCCTGAGCCGGTGACGGTCGGGCTGGAGGAGGTGCTCGGGCTGTGACCACGGGCGTCGTGCTGGTGGAGGCCACCGAGTCGAGCTCGGAGGCGTTGCGGCGGTTCGACGTCCCGCCTTGGCTGTGGATCGGGTTCGTGGCCGTTGTGCTGGTGTTGCTCCTCGTCGACCTGCTGGTGCTGCATCGCGAGTCACACGAGATCGAGATGCGTGAGGCCACCATCACCTCGATGGTGTGGATCGCATTGGGGCTGGCATTCACCGGTGTCGTGTGGGCCGTGCTCGGCGTCACCGCCGCCGGTCAGTACATCACCGGGTATGTCATCGAGGAGTCGCTGTCGGTCGACAACGTGTTCTTGTGGGCCGTGATCTTCGGCTACTTCTCGGTGCCAAACCGCTACCAGCACAGGGTGCTGTTCTGGGGCATCTTCGGGGCGCTCCTGCTGCGCGCCGTCTTCATCTTCGCCGGGGTCGCGCTGCTCGAACGGCTCGACTGGCTGCTGTTCGTGTTTGGCGGTTTCCTCATCGTCACCGCGTTGCGGGTCTACTTCCACGAGCCGGGCGAGATCCATCCCGAGCGCAACCCCGTGCTCAGACTGCTGCGTCGCTTCGTGCCGGTAAGCGCCGGGTACGACGGCCAGCGTCTGTTCACCCGTATCGACGGGCGACGTTTGGCCACGCCGCTGTTCGTCGTGCTCGTGCTCATCGAGGCGACGGACGTGGTCTTCGCCGTCGACTCGGTGCCGGCGATTCTCGCCGTGAGCCGGGACCCGTTCATCGTCCTCAGCTCCAACGCCTTCGCCATCCTCGGGCTACGGGCGCTCTACTTCATGCTGGCCGGAGCACAGCACCGGCTGGTCTACCTCAACCGCGGGTTGGGGGTGATCCTGGCATACGTCGGGGTGAAGATGATCCTCTCGGAGTGGGTGCACATCGACGCCTTCCTCTCGCTCGGGGTCATCGCTGCCATCCTCACGGTGACGGTGGTGGCGTCGCTGCGGGCGACTCCCACCGCAGCCGCCGAGCCATCGCCCCCGGTGGGAGAAGAGGAAAGGAGCCGCCAATGGTGAGCCTGATCGTCGTCGGTGTCGACGGCTCGGACAACGCCGGCTCGGCGCTGCGCTGGGCTGCGGAGCTCGCCGCCCAGACCGGCGGCAGCCTTCTGGTGGTCCACGTCTTCGAGCCGCTCGACCACCTGGACGAGCTGGGGCCGTCGACCGACTTCGTCGACATCGAGGAGGCGGCGCGCCGGCGGGTCGGCGCCGAGTGGTGTGCGCCGTGCGTCACGCTCGGCGTCGAGTTCGACGTCACGGTGGTCGAGGGCGATCCCGCCGAGGCGCTGGCTGCGGTCGCTGCCGATGCGTCGGCCGATCTCATCGTGGTCGGGTCACGCGGCGGGAGCGGGTTTCTTCGCTTTGCCGCCGGTAGCACTTCCACCAAGCTCGTCCACATCAGCGACCGCCCGGTTGCGGTGATCCCGCACACCGAGGAAGCGTCGACCGGGGGCTGAGCCCGAGACGGCGAGAGGGGCGCGTCTCAGAAGAGGGCGTTGGTGAGCTGCCGGCGGTAGGTGGCGGTGAGCGGATGCTCGCCGCTCAGCACCTCGAAGATGTCGAGCATCGCCTGGCGAGCGTCATCCTTGTGCTCACCCCTGGTGCGCACCACAAAGAGCAGGTGGTCGAGCGCCGGCTCGAACTCGGAGCGGGAGGCGAGGGCGCGGGCCAGGGCGAGCCGGGCGGCCCCATCGCCAGGATCGGTCTCGACGGCGCGCTCGAGCGGGGAGAGGTCGTCCGTTCGCGACGCGGTGAGTCGGGCGGCCGCCTGGAGCCGCTCCACCTCTGGGCTCGGTGTCAACTTGCCAAGGACGACGAGTGCGTCGTCTGTGTCGCCGCGAGCTATGAGCAGGCTGGCGAGGGTGGCGCCGGCCTCCGGGTGATCGGGTTGCTGGTCGAGCACCATGCGGAAGACCTGCTCGGCCTGGAGCAGATCGCCGGCGATGGCGGCGTCACGACCGTGCTCGAAGAGACGGTCGAGCTCGGTGGGGAGCACGCCATCGAGCCAGGTGCGCACCTGCGCCTGGGGGAGGGCGCCGGTGAACCGGCCGGCCACGGCGCCGTCGCGAAAGGCGATGACCGTCGGGATGCCCTGAACACCAAACTGGGCCGCCAGTTGGCTGTTGGCGTCAACATCGACCTTCACCAGCTCGAAGGTGCCGTCCGCCTCCACGGTGATCCGCTCGAGCAGCGGGCCAAGCACCTTGCACGGCCCACACCAGGTCGCCCAGAAGTCGACGACAACGGGTACCTCGTGGCTGCGTTGCAGCACCGCTTGGGGGAACTCGGCGGTGCTGACCTCGGAGATGTGCTGCTGGCTCATGGTCGGTTCCTGGGTGATGTGTCGCGCCATGGTAGCCGTGGGAGGGGGTGCTACCGTCCCGATCATGGACGTGCGTCCCACCCCCTTTGGTGAGCTCCTCACCGCCGCCATCACCCCGTTCACCCCTGAAGGCGCCGTCGACTACGAGGCCTTCTGGCGGCTCCTTCGCCATCTCGCCGACACCGGGTCGGACGGGGTGGTGGTCGCCGGGACCACCGGGGAGTCGCCGACGCTGACCGCCGACGAGAAGGTCGCCCTGTTCGCCACCGCCGTCGACGCCATCGGGAGCCGCTGCCACGTCGTGGCGGGCACAGGCACATACAACACCGCCGAGTCTGTCGAGCTGACCGAGCGGGCCGCCGCCGCCGGGTGCGGCGCTGTCATGGCGGTCACCCCGTACTACTCGAAGCCGCCGCAGGAGGGTCTGTACCGCCACTTCGTTGCGATTGCCGAGGCCAGCGAGCTGCCCGTGCTGCTCTACAACATCCCGGGACGCACCGCCAGGTTGATCGAGGTTGAGACCCTGGTCCGCCTGGCTGCCCACCCCGGGATCGTGGCAGTGAAGGACGCCGTGGACGACATCGCCTTCACCAGGCGCAGCCTTGCGGTGCTCCCGCCCGGTTTTGCCGTCTACTCAGGGTCCGACGCCATGACGTTCGAGGTCGTCTCCGCAGGCGGCGCCGGGGTGGTATCCGTCGCTTCGCACCTCGTCGGCCCCCAGGTGAAACGTCTGGTCCAGGCGGCTCGCCGCGGCGACGAGGGGTTGGCCCGCAAGATCGACGATGCGCTCTCCCCGTTGTATGCCGCGCTGTTCGTCGAGCCAAACCCCATGCCGGTGAAGGCGGCGATGAACCGCTGGTGGGGGCCGGTCGGTGAGCCCCGTCTGCCGCTCATCCCCGCTGCAGACGACACCCTGGCTGCGATCGAGGTTGCGCTGGAGGCGGCGGCCGCCGCATGACCGTCGCCATCACGTTTCTCGGTGGACTCGGCGAGATCGGCCGCAACTGCGCCGTGCTCGAGGTAGGCGGGAAGCTGGCGCTGATCGACTGCGGGCTGATGTTCCCGGAGGAGGACATGCTTGGGGTCGACCTGGTGCTTCCGGACTTCTCGTCTGTGGTGGAGCGGGCGGCGGACGTCGCCTGTGTCGTTGTCACCCACGGGCACGAGGACCACGTCGGCGCCCTCGCCTACTTCCTGCGCGAGGTCGAGGTGCCGGTGTACGGGACGCCGCTCAGCGTCGAGCTGGCGCGGGGTCGCATCGACGAGTTGGGGATCC
>Ga0114938_1000480_pt1 | contig 29730 bp, 23 predicted proteins | sample AshMeaBigSpring_FD_88675 | JGI IMG/M metagenome (GOLD analysis project Ga0114938, IMG submission 88675) | Groundwater microbial communities from Big Spring, Nevada to study Microbial Dark Matter (Phase II) - Ash Meadows Big Spring | ecosystem: Environmental > Aquatic > Deep subsurface >... | reverse complement strand
CTCGATCAGCGCCCCGCTGGTGCTCAACGCGCAGACGCAGCCCGGCTGGACCGGCGATCCGATCGTGCGATTGGACGGCGTATCGGCAGGCGCGGGCGTCGACGGCCTTTCGTTCGGGGCGCTGAGCAGTGCAAGCGTCGTGCGCGGCTTGATGATCACGCGCTTTACCCGCGACGGAATGGTCGTTCAATCGGGTGCCAATGGCGTGACCATCGCCGGCAACTGGATTGGCACGGCTGGCACCGGCACGACCGGCACCGGTAACGGCCGCTCGAACATCGATCTGGCAGGCGCCAACGCCGTCATCGGTGGTTCCGGTGGCGCAGTCGATCGCAACGTCGTCACCAACGCCGGCAATGACGGCATCAGCATCACGGGTGCCGGGACCACCATACAGGGGAACTACATCGGCCTGGATCCGGACGGCTCGACCGGCGGGGGCAACGCCGACGTCGGCATCGCGCTGCTCACGGGCGCTTCGAACACTACCATCGGGGGCCTGAGCGGCGCCGCCACACGCAATGTGATCTCGAGGAACCTCGAAGGCATCGAAATCCGCACCGCGAACAACGTGGTGCAGGGTAACTACATCGGCACGGATGCAGGCGGAACGGAAAATCGCGGGCAGAGCGGTTCGGATGCCGTCGAGATCATCAGCGGCGGGATGAACAATCTCATCGGCGGCACCGTGGCCGGCGCCGGCAACCTGATCGCGTTCACGCAGGGGGGCAACGACGGCGTGAGCGTCGAGGCGGGCTCCGGCAACAGGGTGCTCGGCAACCAGATCCACTCCAACACCGGCCTCGGCATCGACCTCGCAGACAACGGCGTGACGCTGAATGACGGGCTGCAGACGCCGGCTCAGCCGAACCTGCTGACGGACACGCCTGTGTTCACCAGCGCGACGCTGCTGGGCGGCACGCTCTCGGTGGTCGGCTACATCGGCATCGCGCCGGGTCAGGCGCTCTTTGCCGGGGCGCGGGTCGAGATCTTCGAGTCGGACAACGACGCCAGTGGTTATGGCGAGGGGCCGGGCTATCTCGGTTTCCTCACGGCTGACGTCAATGGCCGATTCACCGGTGATCTGGCGGTGACCGGACTGGTCGTGGGCGAGCGGATTTCAGGGACGGCGACCGACCCTTCCGGCAACAGCTCCGAGTTTGGCCCGCAATTCGTGGTGACCGGACCGATCGCGGACCTGTCGATCACCAAGACCGACTCGCCCGATCCAGCCTCGGACGGGGGCGACCTGCTCTATACGCTGCTGATCACCAACATCGGACCCAGCACGGCAACGAATGTCACCGTGACCGATGTGCTTCCCGGGAGCGTGACATTCCAGTCCGCGACGCCGAGCCAGGGTTCCTGCTCCGGCACGACGACCGTCACCTGCGACCTCGGTGCGATTCTGGCGGGCGGAACCGCAAGCGTCGAAATCCTGGTCGTGACCGGCGCACCCGGGACGGTCAACAACACGGCGAGCGTTTCCGCACCTCAAACCGATCCGGTGCCTGCCAACAACACGGCCTCCTCTTCGACCCAGGTCTCCAACCAGGTCAATAACGACGTACCGCTGACGCAATACCGCAGGATTCACGGGTTCGTGGACTCGACGGTGACGGGCGGAACTCTGCGGACCCAGCCCAACGGCGGCAACGCCTGCCTGGTCGGGGCGTCCTCGACGGCGTCTTTGTCGGGCATCCCGGGGACGGCAACGATCGTCAACGCCTATCTGTACTGGGCCGGTTCGGGAACGACGGTGGACTCGCAGGTGACGCTCGACGGCGCGGCTCTCACGGCCGACCGGACCTGGCAGGCCGACTACACGCTCGGGTCCACGACCTACGACTTCTTCGGCGGATTCGAGGACGTGACCGCACAGGTTGCCGCGAAGCGTAATGGCAACTACACCTTCTCCGACCTGACCGTCGCAACCGGCAGTCCCTGGTGCGCATCCACCGCGGTGATGGCGGGATGGTCGCTGTTCGTGATCTACGAGGACAACTCGCTGACGGGCAAGACCCTGCTCCTCTACGACGGGTTCGATCTCACCCGCAATGGCGCGGCCACCTACCTGCTGACGGGCATCTACGCCGCCGGTCCGCCCGAGGCGAAGGCGATTTTCCTGACCTGGGAGGGAGACGAGACGCTCGCTGGAACGAGTGAAACCCTGAGATTTAACGGAACCGGACTGTCCGACGCCCTCAACCCGGTCAACAACGTCTACAACTCGACGATCAACAGCCTGGGCGTGACCACCTCCTATGGCGTTGACCTGGACAGCTTCAACGTCTCGTCGCTGATTGCCGAGCGCGACACCCTGGCTACGGCCGAGGTCTCGACCGGTCCCGACCTGGTGGTCCTGAATGCGCTGCTGTTGCAGGTAAAGTCGAACATCATCGCAGGGCGCGTCTTCGAGGACGTGAACTACGGCGGGGGCGCGGGCCGCAGCTTTGCAACCGCGGTGGCCGCCGCGCCCGGCTTCGCCGTGGGCCGGCCCGGGGCAAGGCTGGAACTGTATGACAACGACGGGAATTTCCTGCGCGCGACCACGACCGACGCGAATGGCTACTACGGGTTCGCGGGACTGATCGACGGCGATTATTTTGTCCGCGCGGTCAACAACAGCTTTTCGTCGTCGCGGCCGGGCGCAACCGGCGGCGAATGGCCGGTTCAGACCTATCGCACGAACGCCGGCAGTGGCTCAACCCTGCCCGTCACGAACGAGGTCGGCGGCACGAGTCCGGCGGCGCAGGATTCCGCCGCGAACCTGGGCGGGGCCAATCTTTCCACACTGACCGCGCAGTCGGTTGCGCCGGCCAGGGTCATCACCGGAATCGCCGTCTATGACGTCGATTTTGGCTACAGCTTCGACGTGATCGTGAACCGGAATAACGCCGGCCAGGGAAGCCTCCGGCAGTTTCTCACCAACGTCAACACGCTCGGCAATGCCGGTCTCGCGCAAGCCGGCCGGCCGGCCGGCATCGACAACGCGGTATTCATGCTGGCCGACGGAACCGAGCGCCCGGGGCTGACGGCGAGTTATCCCAGCCTGTTCGTCGGCGGCGTGGCGACGATCGCACCGGTATCGGTGTTGCCGACGATCACCGACCCGCTGGTCATCGATGGCCAGACGCAGCCCGGATGGTCCGGCGCGCCGATCATCGAACTGAGTGGCGCGGGCGCGGGTGCGGGCGTGACCGGGCTCAGCATCAGCGCCGGCGCAAGCACGGTGCGCGGCCTGGTGGTCAACAGCTTCCTGCACTCCGGCATCGCGCTCTCCGGATCGGGCGGCAATACGATCCAGGGCAACTACCTCGGCACCAACGCTGTCGGTACGGCGTCAAGCCAGAACGACCAGCAGGGCGTTTACATCAATGGTTCGCCGAACAACGTCATCGGCGGCACGACCGCGGCGCAGCGCAACGTCATCTCCGGGAACCGGCTGCGCGGCATCCTGATCAACGGCGCGGGCGCGACCGGCAACACGATTTCCGGCAACTTCGTCGGCACCAATGCCGCAGGCACTGCCGCGGTCGCCAACATTATCGGCATCTACGTCAACGACGCTCCTTCGAACACTGTCGGCGGCACGGCGGCCGGCGCCGGCAACGTCATCTCGGGCAACACGCAGATCGGCCTGTACTTCGTCGGGGCAGGCTCGACCGGCAACGTCGCGCAGGGCAATGTCATCGGCCTGAATGCCATGGCGGACGCCCCGGTACCGAATGGCACGCAGGGCGTCGAGTTCGTGACCACTGCATCAAATAACACGATCGGCGGTGTGGCGGCCGGTGCACCGAATATCATCGCCTCCAACGGCGGCATCGGTGTCCGCGTCATCACCGGCGCCGGCAACCTGATCCAGGCCAACTCGATCTACGGCAACGGTGGCCTCGGCATCGATCTCGGGCTCGACGGCGTCACGCCGAATGACGGATTGAAATCGGCCGGCCAGCCGAATCTCCTGATGGATGTCCCGGTTTTCACGTCGGTGGCGCTAGCCGGATCGACGCTCACCGTAACCGGTTACGTGGGCAGTCTGCCCGGCCAGTCGCTATTTGCCGGCGCCAGAGTAGAAATCTTCGAGTCCGATGGCGACCCGTCCGGGAGCGGCGAGGGACCGGTCTATCTCGGCTTCCTGACCGCCGATGCCAACGGCAACTTCAGCGGTTCGCTCGTGGTCAGCGGCGTGGCGCTCGGCGACCTGATCACCGGCACGGCGACCGACGGGTCCAACAACACGTCCGAGTTTGCCACGTTTGTGTCGCTGGGTGCTCCCACCATCATGGTGACGAAGCTTTCCGCCGTTCTCTCGGACCCGATCAATGACTCGACGAACCCGAAGCGGATCCCCGGCAGCGTCATCGAGTACAGCATCACGCTGACGAATACCGGAGACGGCTCGCCGGACGCGAACACCGTGATCGTGACGGACCCGATCGATGCATCCGTCCTTGCCTTCCACGCCGCGACCGGCGTGATATTCACCGACGGCGCGACCAGCTCTGGTCTCAGCCTGGGAGCGGTGACCTACTCATCGACGCCGGCCCCGGGGCCCTACGTGTACAACTACACGCCGGTTCCGGACGTCGACGGTTACGACGGCAACGTCACCAGCCTCAGGGTGGCGACCGTCGGCACATTCGCCTTTGGCGGAGCGCCGCCGCCGAGCTTGACGCTCAGGTTCCGGGTGCGGGTGGAATAGCGCGCAGGGAACGACTCGCCGTGCGCGCGGTCCGTCCCTGAACTGCATCCCGGAGTTGCTCCCAGGCTTAGGCTGACGGTCATCCTCGGCGGCCTGGCCGCCGTTGCCGCTGCCGGCGCCACGACACTGGCGCAACCCGACGCCCTGTCAGCCGAACCCGTGTCGCATCAGCCGCAACCGCATCACCCGCACGAACGGCGGCTGGTCGTGGACCACCGTGTTCGACGGCTATTCCTCGCGGCGGGCAGGCGGCTGGATCAGGAGCGCGTCACGCGCAGCGTGTAGTCGATCGCGGGCGCGCCGTCGCCAGCCTGCTTCGGGACCAGGAGCAGCTCGTAGTCGCCGGGCGGCAGCAGCGAGCCTTCCAGATCCGCGACCGCCTCGCCGTCGTCGGTCGTCACGGCATCCAGTTCCAGCACCGGGGTCGTTTTCCGGCCGCTCACCCGTTCGATGACGACGACATAGGCGGGCGCGGGCTCGAGACCGACGTCGAAATGCAGCTCGAGCCGGGTGGCCGCGCCCTTGTGCACCCAGCTGGCGTCGGGCGCCGGGTGGGACCCGCGTGTCTGCTCGAAATGCAGCGCTTCCGTGATGACACCCGAAGGGGCCGAGTCCGGCCGCGACAAAAACAGGAACGAGGCCGCACCGAGCGCGACGGTCGCCAGCGAGGCGGCCAGAGCAACGCGGGGAGGGCTCCAGAATGCTCGACGGGGCGATAGCAGAGGGGCGATTTCACCCCGCTTGTGGAGCTCCCGCAATCCTTGTCGCAACGCCTCAGTGAGTTCGACCTCGTTCCTGAACTCCGGGTCATCAACGATCCTTGTCTCGACCATCCGCTTCTCCTTTTCGGACAGGCTCCCTGCCAGGTATTGCCGAATCATTTCGGCTTCTTCCGGAGATATAACTGTCATGAGAGGCTCCAGAGTCTCACTTCCGGCTCAAAATAGTGCGATGCAAAAAAGGTCGGACGGCCGTTGCCGGCGGTGCAACAGTTCGGCCAAACGGCCGCGCGCGCGGTGCAGCACCCGCTTGTAGTGCCCCTCGTCGATGCCGAGCTCGCGGCACACCGTTTCCCGGTCCTGGTCGTGCAGGTACACGCGTACCAGGATTTCGCGGTCTCGGGGCAGCCGCATTTCCCGCAGGAGGCGCCGCACGGCCCGCACCTGGGATTCCAGCTGAAGTGCGGCAGATGGATCCTCCTGCGGATGCGCCATGCCCTCGAGGGCCTCCTGCTGGCCGGTCGCGGTCCGCTGCCGGGCGGACCGCTTGCGGTGATGGATGACGAGGTGGCGCGCGGTCTGGATCAGGTAGCTGTCGAGCCGCCCGGGATCCTCGAGCGGGCCGCGCTCCAGCCGCTCGAGCAGGATCCGGAAAGTCTCATGGCAGAGGTCATCGGCCAGGACCGGATCCCGGAGTTCGGCGCGCAGGAACGCGAGCACCCGCTCGCGCAGGTGCTCGATTTCCGCTTGCGACGGCAGGCCGGGGGCCGCGGCGGTGTTCGCGCCGCGACCGCCGATGCCATCACCCATATCCGTGCACTCCGCCATGGGACTGTCCCAGGTTGATGATACGGTGCCTGCCGTCGATCAGGTTGACGGAGAAAAAAAGCTTGCCGCCCTCGGTGCCCAGGTCTGCGCACAAGGAGCCTGGCAACAGGGCCCCGACCTCGAACATGGCATGCTCCTCATCGGTCACGGTCAGCGGGAGCGACTGGTTCATCGGCGACTTCAAGTCTGGGCCCGGCAGGTACCAGTAGCGGCTCTTCCCGTCCTTGGCGATGAAAAACGTGGAACCGGGCGGCAGTGCCGCTTTCCAGGCGGGCATCTTGTGGCCATGCTCATCGTTGTCCCGAATGATGATGGTCCATCGGCCAACATACGTATCAGCGTCCATTACGACTCCTTACGTCCTGCGACGTCGTTGTTGTTGCCATCTTCCAGCCGGGCATTCGACACGAACTGAAAGCCCGCCCAGAAATAGGGATCCGACCAGCGCGGCTGGCGGCGTATCGCCGACTGCGCAAGCTCGAGCGCGGCGGGAGCCGCGCGGCCATTGACGAGCATCTCGCGGTAGAACTCGCGCATCAGGGCGGCCGTCGAGCTGTCCGGAACCTGCCACAGTGTGGCCACCACCGAGCGTGCGCCCGCGCGCAAGAAGGCCTGTGACAGCCCGATCGGGCCTTCGCCGGCGATCTCGCGCCCGAGCGCGGTGTCACAGCCGGACAGGACAACGAGATCCGCATTCAGCCGTAGTTGTGCAATGTCGTACTGCCACACCGCGCCGTCCTGGGGCCGGCCGTCGGCATCGAACTGCGACAGGGCCAGCATGGCGAGCGCCGGGTCCCGGCTGTCGGCGAGTGCGTGCAAGGCGAAGTGCACGATGTGGTAACCATCGAGCCGGGCAGCGGCCAGACGCGCGCGGCTGGCATCCGTGCCAAGGAGCACGAGTCTGCTGTCCGGATCAGCGACGAGAGTGGCGAGTTCGCGCGCTTCGATCGCGGTGGAGGGCAGGCGGCGCAATGGCGGGCGGTCACCGCCGCCGTGCCGGGGCGCTTCGGCGGCGAATGCCGGTCGGGCCGCCGTGCGGATGCGTGAATCATCGGCCTCGTACACGGGATCGGCGACGACCGCGAGCGTGCCCTCGGCACGCGTGGCGGTTGACGCGGGCCGTAGCGTGGACAGCGCCGGAATCACGATGGCGGCGCCGGTTGCGAGACCGGGCCAATGCTGCCTGGCGAGCACCGCCATGGGCACGAGGTGCAGCGCCCCATCCGGGACGATCCAGAGGGAACCGGCGGGTTCGTTCCCGAGCGGCGCGAGTACGCTGCTCGCGAGCCGGCGGCCTTCGTTGCGGCTGGTTCCGGCGGCCCGTGCCGGGCGACGCCAGGCGACGTGCAGTTCGCGCGCCATCTTCTCAAGATCCGCGGCCGGCGCGAGCGTGTGGACCGTCACACGGCCGGAGCGGACCTCGAACAGCCAGCTGTGCCTGCGGCCAAGGAAGTATTCCGCGACCAACGTGCCCGGCGGGATGCGGTTGCCGGCAGCGATGTCGTCGGCCAGCGGCGGGAGCAGGGCTCCCTGCTGTGCCCGCGCAATGCGGCTTTCCAGGATGCGCGCCTGCGTACGCAATGACTCGATGTCCCGTGCGAGATCGAGCGCCCGAGTCGTATCGCCGCGCCCCTGATCGAGCAGGTGATCGAGCTGCCGTCGCTTGCCGGCGAGCAGTTCGTAGCACCGGCGGCGTTCCGCGGCGAGCCCCGCCGGCAGGGCCGCGTCGCTCGTCCCGGCGGATTCGGAGAGCAGCTGCGCCCGCGCCCGGTCACTGGTCGCGAATGCCTGCCGCAGCGCCGCCTGGGCATCGTCGTCGTCGCCGCCGGCATCCGCGCTCCGGAGCAGGATTTCGAGCATCAATTCGACGGCATCACGGTAGCTGGCCCGGAAGGCCGCGCGTGCCTCGGCCTGGAGGCCCTGCGCGCCGATGCCATCGAGACTGGCGAGAGCCTCGGTTGCATCGGCGAGCGCCGCAATCGCGTCGTCGGCGCGCAGCCTGACAGCGGCGCGCCGCTGCAGTGTGCGCGCGCGATCGAGCTCCGCGCCCGTGTCGCGTTGGGTCGCGAGCGCCCGCGCGAAGAGCCCTTCGGCGCGGGAGCGGTCTCCGGCTGCGGCTTCCAGGTCTGCGATTTCCGTCGTCGCCTGGGCGACGAAGCGGTTCGATGCCGGCAGACCGAGCCCGGAGATCGCGTCGAGCGAATGACGCGCGGCCGCGAGATCGCCGGCCGCGATCTGGTCCCGCGCGAGTGAGAGCAGCACGCGTGCGCGGTCGACCGGGATCGTGGCGAGCGCCAGTGCCTCCTGATCAAGTGCGATCGCCTGCCTCGCGCGCCCGGCCGCGCGCTCTATCTCCGCCAGGTTCACGAGCGCCACTGCCTGCTCGTTTCTCGCGCCACCGTCGCCTCGCAGGCGGATCGCGGTACGCAGAAGTTCGGCGGCGCGCTCGGGTTCACCGACCGTGATCAGCGCCGTGCCGAGACTATGCAGCGCGCGGGCCTCGCCTTCGCGGTCGCCGAGCCGTCGCAGGATCCCGGCAGCCTCGTGGTGGCGTGCAATGGCTTCGTCGAACCGGCCGATGACCCTCAGTGGCAACGCGCTGTTGTGCAGCGTGTGCGCGTAATTGGCAGGGTCTTCGTCGCGAGGGATCAGTGCGAGCGCGCGCTCGAATTCACTCGCCGAATCCTCGCTGCGGCCGTCCTCGAAGCTCTGGTACGCGAGGCTCTGGAGGGCGATGGCCTGCGCCGGGCCGTCGCCGGCTGCCTCGAACAGCCTGAGCGCGGCCTGGAAATCGGCACGGGCGCGGGGCCAGTCGCCGGAGGTCACCTGCGAGACGCCGCGATAGCTGAGCGCGAAACCCTGCTCGTAGGGCATGTGGAGCTCGCGGAACCGCCCGGCAGCCGCCGTCAACTGACGCCGTGCGCGCGCGGCGGTTTCGTCGCGGCGTCTGGCGTCAAAGTCCGCCGCATTCGCGAGCTGGTCGAGCGCGGCCCCCTCGAGGCGCAGCGCGAATGCCGCCAGCGCGGGCGCGCTGGCGCGTTCGAGATCCGTGAATGCCGCCGCGGCGAGCCGGGCCGACGCTCTCCAGTCGCCCGCGCGCAGGTAGCGCACGCCTGCCGCATGCAGGCGAGCGAGACCTGCACGCCTTCGATCACCCACGCGGCGCCAGGCGTCGGCCGCAGCCTCGAACGCAGCCGCCGCTTCTTCGGAGCGGGCCTGGTCCGGAAACGCGAGGCAGGCTTGCGCGTCCTGGCGGACGGCTTCGACCCTCAGCTGGTCATCGGCGGTGAGAGTCGGCAGGGCGACGGCTTCGAGCATTGCCTTGCCCCGTGCGCCGGAGTGGTCGTTACGCTCGACGCGGATCGTGATCGGCCCGACGCGACCCGGATCGACCAGGAGCGTTTCGATCCCCATGCGCCGGTTCGGTGCGTCGCAGGGACGGGGTTCAGCTCCAGCTGCCACGAGCATTGCCCGGACGCCCACGCCGTCGCCCGCGACCGTCACCTGCACGAAGGATCCCGGCGGCGCGTCGATCCGCCATGTCTGCGGATTCGAATTCACGATGGGAATCGAGTCGGGTCCGCGAAGCTCGACGACAGGTGACAGGTCCGCCCCGCAGCCGGCGAGTGCCGCCAGGAAGGTGACCCTCGCAATGCGGAGCAGGGCACGCGCACACCGGACGGCCGCCTCTCCGCCTCGCTCCATGGCTTTATTGTCCGTTTTCCTGCCCCTCGAAGCGCCACCTTGTTACCACGGCGTATCCATCCGCGGCAACCGGGGGCTGTTGATTGTTACAGAAGTGAGACTTTCGGGCGGCTGGTCCCAGTACTAGACGAGGAGAGGGTGCGTCACGAACCGGAGGCCGGCATGCGGTCGAGGGAAGCCATGGGTGAGCCGGGCATCCACGTCTGGACGGGCGCGTCCGGCCAGAAGTACCGCTACACGGTCTACATGTTCGGCACCGCCTTCGGCCCCGGGCCGGCCAACTACATCTTCGCCCGCGAGACGCGGCCGGGGCAGTACATGCCCGTCTACATCGGCCAGACGAAGGATCTCTCGGAGCCCTTCGAAAACCACCTGGCGACGCAGTGCATCAGGCTGAACCGCGCGACACACATCCACGTGAAACTGTCGACGGCGCCGGAGGAAGTCCGGCGCGCCGAACGCTCGGACCTGATCGCGCAGTGGAATCCGCCGTGCAATACCTCGCGCTGAGGTCCTCTACAGCGCCTGCATCATCGCCTTGAACCGCGGGAGTTCGCGCAGCGAGGCGAGGTCCTCGTCCGCCTCGTATTGGCGGCGGTTGCGCATGCCGGCGGCGATCGCCTGCTCGACGTGCGCGAGCGCCTCGTCCGCCTTGCCCGAGAGCGCGTAGGCGCAGGCGAGGTTGTAGTAATCGACCGCCGTGCCGCCGCCGACGGCGACGGCCTGCTGCAGGCTTGCGATCGCTTCCGGCAGCTGCCGCAGGTTGACCTGGCTCGCGCCGAGGCGATGCCAGGCGAACGCGTTGTCCGGGTGGTCCTTCAAGTAGGCCCCGTACAGGGCAACGGCGCCGGCCCAGTCCTCCGCGAGGAACAGCTCCTCGGGAGCGAGCAGTGCGGGTGGCAGCGGCGCCACGTCCGCCGGCAGCGGGCTCACGGTGTCCATGACGATACGCCAGGCGCCCGCGGGATCCCGCTTCCAGACCCGTGAGTAATAGCCGGCGGCGGGTTGGTCGCCGCCGGACGTGTAGCTGCCGTACGTGTAGCCAAGATCGCCCGAGCGCGCGGCCCGCGCCGCGAGCGGCTCGCCCGTCAATGAATGCGTTTCGCCAGCCGCCCAGTCTGCGAGCGACTCGCGGCCGACGACCGGCATGACGCCCGGGCGATGCACGCGGGCGTCGTCCGCAAGGTAATTCAGGTACGCGGCGCCGATCCCCTTGCCCATGTCCGCGAGCAGCGCACGCTCGGCGGCGAGGAGCGCAGCGGCCGGGTCGCCACCGGCCGCTTTCCGGTCTCCCGCGCGCCAGGATGTCTGGTAGGGCGTATCGAGCGGCACCACCGGGCCCGGCGTGTCCGAGCCGAGGTCGAGCACGACCAGCCAGCTGCCGTCCGCCTGTTTCTCCCAGACCGAGAAGAACATGCCGTGCCGCTCGGGGCGGTTCTCTGCAGGTCGCGCCTCGAAGAGCAGCGGCCCGGTGTTCCAGCCGAGGTCGCCCGCCAGCGAGATGTCGCCCCAGACGGGCGCCCAGATCGCGCCCATCGGCCCGGGCGAGGAGGGCTGGCGCTCGAGCGCGACGCGGGTCCGGAACGGATGCGGCGCGAAGGCGATGCCGTCCGGCGCGAAGTAACGGTAGAAGGAATCGCGGAATCCCTTTTCCGCCGCGAACTGCACGAAGGCGCGCTCGGCCGCCACCATCGCGGCCTGGTCGGCGGGCATGGGCGCGTCGCCCGCAAACGCCGGCGACGCCGCCAGGAGCAATGCCACGGACCATGCGGTGATTCTCATTGCGGTTCCTGCTTCTTTCTTTCCTGCCGCAATTCGCGCTCTTCCTGCTTCATGAGGAGGTAGTCGACCGGGTGGATCTTGAGGATCCGGCAGCGCTCGCGCCCGACACGGACCCAGTCGAAGCCGCTCGAGATCGTCCCGCTCACGCGCGATTCAAGCCTGATGCCGATGGCCGTGTCGAGCTCGAAGCACGTCGGGTCGACGCGCAGGATGTAGGCTTCGTCGAATCGGGTCCAGACCACGAGCTCGTCGCGGCCGAGCGGGCGCCAGCCGTCGAGCCGGCCCCAGGTGCTGAAGCTTGGCACCTCCTCCCTGGCGTAGTGCCAGTAGCGGTCGCGGTCGGAAATCTCCCCCTCGCGCTGGCGCGTGCCGGCGCAGCCGGCGGCCAGCATGGCCGCGAGGCCGGCGACGACCCAGGCGTGGCGACAAGGGGCGCTGCGCATGCGGGTGTTGTGACCAGCGCGCGGCTGTCGGGTTCCGGTGGCCTTGCTTATGATGGCTTGCATGAATCATCTCCTGTGCATCTTGACAGCAGCCGCCCTGCTGGCCCCCGGGGCTGGCGCGACCCGGGCGCATGACAGCCTTGTCCTGTTCAACGGCAATGTCCATACGGGAGTTCCCGGGGCGCCGCGGGCGCAGGCGATCCTTTCCGTCGATGGCCGCATCGTGTTCGTGGGCGCTTCGGAGGAAGCGAAGCGCCGGGCGCGCGAGGGCGCCCGTGCGATCGATATCAAGGGGGCAATGGTTCTGCCTGGCCTCGCGGATGCCCATGCGCACCTTTCGGGCATCGGCTGGCGCGAGCTCGACTTCGACCTGACGGGCGTCCCGAGCCTCGCTGCCTTGCAGGAACGCCTGCGCGCGCGCGCGGCCAGCGACCCCGCCCCGTGGATCGTCGGCCGCGGCTGGATCGAGTCGAAATGGTCGCCTGCCGCGTTTCCGTCCCGCCAGGATCTCGATGCCGCCGCGGACTCGAAACCGGTGGTGCTCGAGCGTGCGGACGGCCACGCCGTCGTCGCCAACAGCCTGGCGCTCGCGATCGCCGGCATCGGGAAGGACACGCCCGATCCGGCGGGCGGCGAAATCCTGCGCGATGCCGCGACCGGCGAGCCCACCGGGATGCTCGTGGATGCGGCGGCTGACCTCGTCATGAAGCACGTGCCACCGCGCTCCGCGGACGACTTGAGGCGGGCGCTGCTCGCGGGCGCGGATCGCAGTGTGCGGCTCGGCTGGACGCAGCTGCAGGTCGCCGGCATGAACTGGCAGGAGATCGACGAACTCTGCAGGCTGTATGCCGCGGGCCGGGTGAAGCTGCGCGTCTATGCCGCAATCGACGGACCGGGCCCCGGCGCGGAGAAACTGCTGGCCGCCGGGCGCCAGTACCGGAGCTGCGACCCGCGGTTGACGGTGCGCGCGATCAAGCTCTACATGGACGGCGCGCTCGGCTCGCGCGGCGCCGCGCTGCTCGAACCCTACAGCGATTCGCCGGAGAGCCGTGGCCTCTTGCGCAATCCGCCGGAGGAGATTCTGCGCCTCACGAAGGCCGCGCTCGAGTCCGGCATCCAGGTCTGGACGCACGCTATCGGCGACCGCGGCAACCGCATCGTGCTCGACCAGTACGAGCAGGCGCTGGCGGCGGTGCCCGCGAACGCGCGCGCCGCGCCGGATCCGCGCCTGCGGATCGAGCACGTGCAGGTGATCGCGGACCAGGACGTCGCACGGCTCGCGAGGCTCGGCGTCATCGCCTCGATGCAGACCTCGCACGCGATCAGCGACATGCTGTTCGCGCCGGCGCGGCTCGGCCCGGCGCGGATCTCCAGAGCCTATGCCTGGCGCAAGGTGCTGGAGGCCGGCGCGGTCCTCGCCGGCGGCAGCGACGCGCCGGTCGAGCAGGGCGACCCGTGCATCGAGTACTACGCGGCGGTGGCGCGGCGCACGCTCGAAGGTTTCGCAGGCGCGGACTGGGGACTCGACCAGCGCCTGTCGCGGGAACAGGCGCTTGCGGCGTTGACCACCGGGCCGGCCCGGGCGGCGTTCGAGGAGGACGTCCGCGGGACGATCGAGCCCGGCAAGTGGGCGGACCTCAGTGTCTTTTCGACCGATCTGACACGGGTGCCGGAAGGCGCGATCCTGGAGTCGCGCGCGGTGATGACGGTGATTGGCGGCGAGGTCGCCTGGGCCGATCCGGCCCTCACGCCACCGAGCGGGAGCGCACGTCCCCGACCTTGAACCGGCCGGTGGCCGTCAGCAGGCTGTAGACGGCCTGCGAGCGGCGCAGCTCCGCGCGCCGGCGCGCGAACGGCATCGCGGCCACGGCCTCGAGCGACGCTGACCGCGCGAACAGGAATCCCTGGCCCGCGACGCAGCCGAGCTCCACGAGCTTGGCGACCTGGTCCTCCTGCTCGATGCCCTCGGCGACCGTCTCGAGGCCGAGCGTCTCCCCGAGCATGACCACCGCGCGCGCGAGTTCCGGGCCGTCGTCCTGCTCGCTCAGCCGGCTGACGAACGCGCGGTCGATCTTGAGGATGTCGATCGGGAAGCGGTGCAGGTACGACAGTGACGAGTAACCCATGCCGAAGTCGTCGATCGCGAGGCGCACGCCGAGCGCCTTGAGCTCGCGGAAGCGCTCGAGGTTGACCTCGGTGTTGTGCATGATCGTGCTCTCGGTCAGCTCGATCACCAGGTTCCCGGGCTCGAGGCCCGAGGTCTCGAGCGCGTGGCGCACGTCCGCGACCAGGTCGCCGTGCTGCAGATGGCGGCCCGAGATGTTGACCGCGACGCGCAGGCCGTCGCCGGCTGCGATCGCCTCGCGCCAGGCGCGCACCTGGCGGCAGGCCTCGATGAGCACCCAGCGGCCGAGTTCGATGATCTGGCCCGACTCCTCGGCGGTCGCGATGAAGGCGCCCGGCAGGACCAGCCCCTGCTCCGGGTGGTTCCAGCGCACCAGGGCCTCGATGCCGAGCAGCTCGCGGTTCTTGAGGTCCACGACCGGCTGGAACTCGATGAAGAACTCCTCGCGCGCCAGCGCCCGATTGATGTCCTCCTCGAGCCGCAGGCGCTCGCGCAGCTGCTCCTGCATGCGCGGCTGGAACACGACGAAGCGGCCCTTGCCCGCGGCCTTGGCGTTGTACATGGCGATGTCGGCGTTGCGCAGCAGCTGCTCGGTGTCGTCGCCACTCTGCGAGAAGGCGATGCCGATCGAGGCCGCGATGCTCGCGTCGCTGCCGTCGAGCACGAGCGGCTCGCTGAATGACTCGGTGATCGCGACCGCGATGCGCTCGATGTCGCCCTCCTGGTCGATGCCCTCGAGCAGGATCGCGAACTCGTCGCCGCCGAGCCGCGCGACCGTGTCGGACGGGCGCGTGCACTTGACCAGGCGCTGCGCCGCCGCCTGCAGCAGGCGGTCGCCGGCGTCATGGCCGAGCGAGTCATTGACATTCTTGAAGTTGTCGAGGTCGAGGAACATGACGCCCACGCGCTGGCCGGAGCGCTGCGCCAGCGCCAGCGCGTGCTGCACCCGGTTGCGGAACAGGCTGCGGTTCGCGAGCAGCGTCAGCGGGTCGTGGAAGGCGAGCTGCCGCAGCTGCTCCTCGAGCGCCTTGCGCTCGCTGACGTCGCGGAAGTTGAGCGCGAGGCCGGCGATCGCCGGGTCGTCCAGCAGGTTGCTGCCGACGCTCTCGAGCGTGCTGCGGCGGTTGCCGGTGCCGACCACCACCTCGACCGGCCCGATCGTGCGGCCGCGGGTCGAGGCGACCTCGGCCAGGAACGCGGCGAGGCGCTCGCGGTCGGCGTCTCCCCAGAGGTCGAGCAGGTTGCGGCCGATCAGGTCGTCCGGGTTCATGGCGAAGGTGCGCTCGGCGGCCGGGGAGGCGAAGCGCAGCCGGCCGTCCACGTCGGCGATCATGATGACGTCGCTCGCATGCCGGATGAGCGAGGCGTAACGCGCCTCGACGATGCCGGCCGCCCGGCGCTCGCGCACCAGCGCATCGTCGCGCGACATCACGCCCTGGCGCACCATCACGAGCAGCGTCAGCACGAAGATGATGACCGTCATGGCGGTCGCCGGGCTCGCGGCCGTGCCGCTTTCGACGTAGACCAGCACGAGGAAGGAGACCAGCATCGCCAGGTACGGCATGCCCTGGACCAGGGCCGCGCCGAGCGCCGAGGCGGCGGGCTGCACCGCCGGCGCGCCGCGCAGCTGCTCGCGCGCCGCGGCGCCGAGCCACACGTAGCAGGACAGGTAGAGGACATCCGAGAAGCCGCCGGGCAGGTAGGATCCCGAGACCTTGCCCATCGCCCACACGATGTCGGCGAGGAACATCGCGGAGAAGCCGATCGTGAGGAGCACCAGCGTGCGGCGCGCCAGTGGCCCCGCGTCGGCGTGCATGAGCAGGACGCCGAAGGCGAGCAGCATGAGGCAGTTGAGCGCGATGTAGCTCTGTGACAGCACGTACTTGAGCACGTCGGGATCGCGGTCGGCGGCGGCGGTCGGCGCGATCACGAAGAACCAGAAGAAGGCGCCGAAGCCGAGCATCAGGATCGTGGCGTCGAGGGCGAGCCGGCCCCAGGCGACGCGCAGCGCCGCGGCGCGCACGACGGCGAGCACGCCCGCGAACAGCAGCGGGTAAAAGGCCAGGAAGAAGAGGTCGCCGACCGACGGGAACGGGTCCACGCCGAACAGCCAGTAGGTGGAGTTCAGCAGGTTGCCGACGCTGTAGACCGCGAGTGAGGCCGTGAGGAACTGCCAGGTGCGGCGCACGGCCGGGTCGAGCGCGCGGCGGGCGGCGGCGGCGGCGAGGATCGTCGCGCTGATGCTCGCCGGGGAGTCGGAATAGAGGTTGAAGACCTGCGACAGCGGGTCGCCGCCGCCTTCGACGAAGATCATGAGGATGGCGGCCAGCGTGTAGAAGAACAGGCCCACGGCGAGCGCGCCCGTCCAGCCCGCGCCGAACGGCTCGCGCTGCAAATGGGACTCGCTGATTTCCAGGCCTGGAGGCATGTTTTCCCGCGTCAACTCCCGAGCGCGACCCCACCCCCGAGGCAGGCCGTCGGCTCGACATATGTAGCCTCAGCCGGTCCGGTTCCAACTGTGAACCACGTCGGGAAATGGCGCCCGGTCGGTGACCGGGTCCACATTACGGCCGGCCTGCGGCCGGCCCCGGGAATCTCAGCTTCGCAGGACGGTCAGCGCGGCCTTCTCGAGGCGGGGCAGGTCGAGCAGCTCGATCTCGCGCCGGCGCACGCGGACGAGGCGCTCGTCCTGGAAGCGCCGCAGGATGCGGCTCACGGTCTCCGCGGCGAGGCGCAGGTAGTTCGCGATGTCGGCACGGCTCATGGTGAGCTGGAACCGGTCGGCGCGGAAGCCGCGCGCGCCGTAGCGCCGCGACAGGCCGATCAGGAACGCGGCCATGCGGTCCTCCGCCGTGTGGTTGCCGGCGAGCAGCGCGGCATTGCCGATGTCGTGCGACAGCAGCCGGAACAGGTGCTGCTGGAGGCCCGGCATGCGCGCCGCCAGCGAGGAGAGATTCGGGAACGAGAAGCGGCACAACACCACCGGCTCGAGGGCGATCGCATTGCACGGATATCGCGACTCGGAGATCGCGTCGAGCCCGATCACCTCGCCCGGCAGGAAGAAACCGCGCACCTGCTCGCGCCCGTCCGCGTCTGTCACGTAGGTCTTGACCGTGCCGGAGCGCACGGCGGCGATCGCATTGAACGGGTCGCCCTCACGGAACAGGTGCTCGCCGGTGCGGCAGGGGCTGGTGTGCTCGACCAGCATGTGCAGCTCGCGCAGGCGGCCCTTGTCCACGCCTGCGTCCAGGCAGGCGCCCGAGAAGGCGCAGGTGCTGCAGAAATTGAACTGGTCGCCGTCGTCGGCGATGGGCTGTCCCCGCCCTGGCGCTGGTACCGCCATCAGGAGGGTCCCGCGACGGGCCGGGGCCCGGCCCCGGGCCTCAGATGGCCCTGGAGTAGCGCGGCGCCTGGCTGGTGGCGAGGTAGCGGTCGAAGCACATCGCAATGATACGCAGCAGGAAGCGTCCGCGAGAAGTGGCGGCGATTCGCCCGGGTTCGACCGTCACCAGGCCGTCGGCGGCGAGCGCCGAGAGCTTTGCGAGGGCTTCCGGGAAGTAGGCCCGGAAGCCGATCCCGAACTGCTCCTCGGTGCGTGCGATGTCGATCTCTCCCTGGCACATGAGCTGCTGGATGATGTCCGCCCGCAGCACGTCGTCGGTGTCCAGCTCGATGCCGCGCCAGACCGGAAGGCGGCCCTCGTCGATGGCGCGCTCCCAGGTCGGCAGGTCGCGGTAGCTCTGGCTGAAGCTGTCGCCGATGTGGCTGATGGAGCTCACGCCGAGGCCGACCAGGTCACAGTCGTCGTGGATCGTGTAACCCATGAAGTTGCGGTGCAGGCCTCCCGCCGCCTGGGCCTTCGACAGGTCGTCGCCCGGCAGGGCGAAGTGGTCCATGCCGATGAAGCGGTAGCCCTGCGTGGTGAGCGTCTGGACCGCGAGCTGGAGCAGCTCGAGTCGCAGCGCCGCGTCCGGCAGGTCCGTGGCCTCGATCTGTCGCTGACCCTTGAACAGCTCCGGCAGGTGGGCGTAGCCGTAGATCGCGAGCCGGTCCGGGCGCGCGGCCAGCAGCGCATCCAGCGTGCGCGCGAAGCCCTCGAGCGTCTGCTTCGGCAGGCCGTAGATGAGGTCCACGTTCACCGAGCGCATGCCGCTCGCGCGGCATTCCTCGATCACGGCCAGCGTCTGCTCCACGCCCTGGATCCGGTTGACGGCGCGCTGCACCTCGGGATCGAAGTCCTGCACGCCGAGGCTCGCGCGGTTGAGGCCGAGCGCGGCGAGGCGCCCGACGTCGCCCGGCGCGAGCGTGCGCGGGTCAAGCTCGATTGAGAAGTCGCGGTCGGCGCGGTCGCTGAAGTGGAAATGCCTGCCAAGACTGCCGACGAGCGCCGCGAGCTCGCCGACGTCGAGGAAGTTCGGCGTGCCGCCGCCGAAATGCAGCTGGATGACGTCACGGTCGCGGTCGAAGAGCGGCGCCACCATCCCGACCTCGCGGATCAGCCGCTCGAGGTACAGGCCGCCGCGCGCGCGGTCGCGCGTGATGATGCGCGTGCAGCCGCAGTAAAAGCAGGGGCTGACGCAGAACGGCACGTGGACGTAGAGCGACAGGTCGCTCGGGATCGGCTCGGCGTTGCTGCGCAACGCCGCGGCGCGGAATCGCTCCTCGGTGAACTGCGGGCCGAACTGCGGCGCGGTCGGGTAGGAGGTGTAGCGCGGGCCCGGCCGGTCGTAGCGGCGCAGCAATTCCGCATCGAAGGTCACCGGCGCGTCCATGAAGGCAATATGGCCCCCGGGACCCTGCGGCACCTTGATCTGAGTCAACTGCCGGCGGTCACTTCCACACGGCCTGCGCCACGCGCATGAGGTTCTCGCCCAGGATGCCACGCACGGCCTCGGCCCCGTAGCCGAGCCGGTCGAGGCCAGCGGCGATCTCGGGGACCGCCTCGGGCGCCACGGTGCCGGCGCCGGACCCATAACCCCATTCCGGTGGCCACAGGGCGGGGTTGGCGCGGCCGGGCTCCTGGAGCTCGCCCTTCTTGAACAGGTAGTCGAGCCCGAGCGCCGCATGCCCCGGGCCCACGAGCTGGACGACGTGGTCGATGGCGCGCACGACGTGCTCCGCCGTCGGCTCGCGTGCGCCCAGGAAAAGGCCGATGCCGTTGATGCCGACCACGCCGCCGGTGGCGGCGCAGGCGCGGATCAGGTCGTCCGGGATGTTGCGCGGGTGGTCCTGCACCGCGCGCGGGTTGGAGTGCGAGAAGATCACCGGCCGGTCGCTCGCATCCAGCACCTCGCGCGCGGTGCGATAGCCCGCGTGCGAGCAGCACTTGATCATGCCGACGCGGTCCATCTCGGCGAGGATCGCGCGGCCGTGGGGGGTCAGGCCCTCGTCTTGCTCGTCGTGGCAGCCGCTGCCGGCGAGGTTGCGGCGGTTGTAGACGAGCAGCATCCAGCGCACCCCGAGCCCGTAGAAGTGCTCGACCAGGCCGAGGTCTTCGCCGAGCGCGAATACTCCCTCGATGTCGAGGCAGACCGCGAGGCGGCCGGTGGCCGCGGCATGACGGATGTCAGCGGTCGTCAGGCCCATGACGTACTGATCCGGGTGCCGCCCGACGAAGCCGCGGATCGCGGCGGCCATGCGCGTGAGCGTCTCGAGCGGTACCTGGCCGTCGCCGATGTTGATCGTCACGGCATCGACGCCGGCGCGGCGATAGCGGCCGATGCCGGGCAGCCAGCGCTCCGTGTCGCTGAACGGCAGGCAGGCGTGGTTGTCCCAGACGATTCCGCGGCCGTTCATGACTGCAGTCGGGCGCGCAGGCGGGGTGCGGCGAAATCGATGAATGCCCGCAGCTTCTGCGGCAGCCGGCCGCCGCCCACGTACAGGAGATTGACCGGCAGCGACGGTGGCTCGAATTTCCGCAGCAGCCGCGTCAACCGGCCCTCGGCGAACGCGGCCGCTGCCTGGTAGGACAGGACGCGCGTGATGCCGGCGCCCGCGGTCACGGCGTCGATTGCGGCCTCCGCCGTGTTCACGGTCAGGCGAGCGCGGGGTGCCAGCGAGATCGCGGACCTGCCCGAGCCGAAGCGCCAGGTGCCCGGGACGCCAAGACCGGAGAACACGACGAGGTCATGCGCGGCCAGTTCGCGGGGATGATGAGGATGCCCGTGCTCGCTGAGATAGGCCGGGCTGGCGCAGAGGACCGGCCGGACGACGCCCAGTCGAGTCGCGACCACGCTGCTGTCCGGCAGCTCGCCGATGCGGATCGCGGCGTCGAAGTGGTCGTCCTGGAGATGGTAGAGACGGTCGCCCAGCACCAGGCGGACCTGCACCGCCGGACAGGCCTGCAGGAATTCCGCAACGACCGGCATGCCGTGCAGACGGCCAAACGCGATGGGAGCGGTGACGACGAGCTCCCCGCGCGGCTCCGTGTACTCCCCCGCCGCCGCTCGTTCCGCCTCGTCGACATCCTCGAGGATGCGCCGGCAGGCGGCCACGTAGGCGCGTCCCGCCGCCGTTTCCGTCAGGCTGCGCGTGCCGCGAATCAGCAGGCGGATGCCCACCGCGGTTTCCAGCTCGGAGATGCGGCGGCTCACGGTGGCGAGCGGCATGCCGTGCGCGCGACCGGCGGCTGTCAGGCTGCCGCCATCGACCGCAGACACCAGCAGACGCATCGCAGCCAGGCGGTCCAGGAGGCCTCCCGAAAAATGGAAGGATAGATTTCAAAAATACACTCTTATGTCCTTGGGTGGAAGGCTGTAGCGTGCCGGACGTGGGGCCCAGGTGGCCTTTCCAGGACCAGGAGCAAGTCATGTCACGTTTCGTCATCCCGGCATCCATCGATGCTGCACCCGCGGCCTCGCGGCCGCTGCTCGAGGCTGTCCAGAAGCAGCTGGGTTCCGTGCCGAACCTCTTCCGCCTCGTGGCCGTCAGTCCGCAGTCCCTGGAGGGCTACCTCGGACTGTCGGGCGCGCTCGCCGGTGGCAGCCTGCCGGCGCCCACGCGGGAGCGGATCGCGCTGGCCGTGGCCGAGATCAACGGCTGCGGCTACTGCCTGTCGGCGCACACCTACCTTGGACGTAACCTGGCGCGGCTGGATGATGCCGAAATCGCCGCGAATCGGAGCGGCCGGTCGAACGACCTGAAGGCGGATGCCGCGGTGCGATTCGCGGCGGAGATCGCGCGTCTGCGCGGCCACGTCGATGCGAGCAGCCTGCAGCGGGTCCGCGAGGCGGGTTACACGGATGCGCAGCTGATCGAGATCGTGCTGCACGTCGCCCTCAATACGTGGACCAACTACGTCAATGAGGTCGCGAAGACCGACGTCGACTTTCCGGTGGTCGAGGTCCGCCGAGTCGCCTGAGGCGGGCGCGGCGGCGGAGTCGCCGGTCGCCCGTTGGGCGGCCGGCGATCCCGGCCTCGGGCATCACGCGCCGCCCCGCAGCCGAAGCTCGCGCACGTCGGGTGCCGTGAGCCGGACGCTGCGCGCACCCCGCACCTCGCCGAAGCGCCGGCCCTCGTTCCAGTCGCGTGTCGCCTGCTCGATCTCGGCGCGCGTGCGCGCGACGAAGTTCCACCAGATGATGATGTCCTCCTGCATCGGTTCACCGCCGATCACGATCAGCCTTGCGGCGGCGCGCGCTGCGAGCGGGAGTCTGTCGCGCCCGGGGCCTGCGTAGTGCAGCGTGCCCGGCTCGAGGCGTGCGCCGTCGACCTCGGCGGCGCCCTCGAGCACCATCACCGCGTGCTCGAAATCGCGGCGCAAGGGCAGGTCGATCCGCGCCTCACCCGGCGTCGCGAGATCAAGGCCGATCAACGGCGAATGGACGCGCGCCGGCGAGCGCTCGCCCCAGCATTCGCCGGCGAGCAGCGTGGTTTGGAACCCGCCACGATCGAACGCCGGCAGCTGCGGATAGTGTTCGAACGCCGGATCACGGTTCGCTTCCGGCGTGGGCAGGGCGATCCAGAGCTGCGCCAGCTGGACGCGCCCCGGCTGGTCCGCCGGCGATTCCTCCGAATGCGCGATGCCGCGGCCCGCGGTCATGAGGTTGACCTGGCCCGGTCGGATCCACTGCTGGCAACCGAGACTGTCGCGATGCAGGATCTCGCCCTCGATCATCCAGCTGAAGGTCTGCAGGCCGATGTGCGGGTGCGGGCCGACGTTGACGCCGCGTCCCGCGGCATAGTCCGCGGGGCCGGCGTGGTCGAGAAAGCACCAGGCGCCGACGGTGCGGCGATGCCGGTTCGGGAGCGCGCGGCGGATTTCCAGGCCATCACCCAGCATCGTGCGGCGGGCTTCCAGCCGTTCCACCAGTGCTGCCGCGGCGTTCATGCGCGCATTGTATTCGAGCGGGCGGCGCATGCCGTGACGGTGGCGGCCCGCAACGTCACGGCGTAGTCTCGTCCGCCATGGATTCCGGTCGAGATCCGGCGGAGGAGGCCTGTCATGCGCGTGTCATCGGTTCTGGCGGCGTTGATTGCGCTGGGCGCGGCGGCCGCGCCGGCCATGGCTGAGACCCCCGAGCAGCGCCTCGCCGCCGCCGGCCACACGCTGCCGGCGCCGCCCAGGCCGGTGGCGACCTACGTGACCTTCGTGCGCACGGGCAATCTCCTGTTCCTTTCCGGGCACGGTGAGTGCGGCCAGCCGTTCACGACCGGCAAGGTCGGGGGCGACCTGACGGTCGAGCAGGGCGTGAAGTCGGCCGAGAAAGTCGGCCTGTGCATGCTCGCGACGATCAAGTCGGCGGTGGGCGAGCTGTCGAAGGTGAAGCGCTTCGTGCGCATCCTCGGCATGGTGCAGGCGACCGAAGACTTCACGGATCACCCGCAGGTCATGAACGGATTCTCCGACCTGATGGTCATTGCCTTCGGCGAGAATGGCAGGGGTGCGCGCTCCGCGGTCGGCATGCAGTCGCTGCCGTCGAACATCGCGGTCGAGATCGAGGCGGTGGTCGAGCTGCACGACGGGGACTGATCCGCGCCACCGTGCGGAGCCTGCTGAACCTGGTCCTGTTTCCCGCGGGTGTCTACCTGGCGCTCTGCCTGCTGCTGTTCGCCATCCAGCGTTCGCAGATCTACGTCCCGGTGCGCGAGTCGCAGCATCCCGGTGCCGAACCGATCCGCGTGCAGAGCGGTGCGGCGAGCCTCAAGGTCTGGGTCGTGCAGCGGCCCGGCCCGCGCGCGTTGATCTACTTCGGCGGCAATGCGGAGGACGTGGCGCTCAACCTGCCGTCGTTCCGGTCGGCGTTCCCGGAGCACTCCCTGTACCTCGTGAACTACCGCGGCTACGGCGGCAGCAGCGGCCGGCCGTCTGAACAGGCGCTGCTGGCCGATGCCGAAGTCGTGTACGACCGCGTGCGCACCGCACATCCGGTGATCGACGTGATTGGCCGCAGCCTCGGCAGCGGCGTCGCCGTGCATCTCGCGAGCAAGCGGGAAGTGGAGCGCCTCGCGCTGGTTTCGCCTTACGACAGTCTCGTCAACGTCGCGCGCGAGCACTACGGGTGGCTGCCGGTCGGGCTGCTGATGCGCGACCGCTACGAGTCGGCCGCGAAAGCGCCAGCGATCCATGCGCCGGTCCGGGTCGTGATCGCGGGCAGCGACGAGATCATTCCGCCGCGCCGCTCGCAGGCGCTGGTCGCGGCCTTTGCGCCGGGGCAAGCCCAGGCCATCACACTGCCGGAGGCCACCCACAACAGCATCGACCTGTTTCCGCAATACCTTGAAAGTCTTGCCGGATTCATCGCCGGCTGACGGCGGTGCTATGATCCGCCGGCCCCAGCCGCACAGTTCCCTCCCTGTCGACATCGGGGGTCCCGCCTTATCCATGAGCGCCGCGCACCGAGCCTTCGCCGGCATCACCATGCTCGTGCTGCTCGCGGCCGCCTCCGGCTGCTCGGTGCAGCGGCTGGTCGCCAACAAGGCCGCCGACACGCTGGCTGCCTCCGGCACGACTTACTCCGCCGACGATGACCCGGAGCTAATCGAGGCCGCGTTGCCGTTCAGCCTGAAGCTGATGGAAAGCGTGCTGGCGTCGACGCCCGGGCATCGCGGGCTGCTCGGCGCCACCTGCGCCGGGTTCACGCAATACGCGTACGCGTTCGTGCAGCAGGAAGCGGACGTCATCGCGCTCGAGGACACGGACCGGGCATGGACCGGGTGGAAGCGGGCGCAGCGGCTCTACCTGCGCGCGCGCGACTATGGCTTGCGCGGCCTCGACGCCGCGGTCCCGGGATTCAGCGCGGACCTGCGCCGCAACCGCGCGGCGACCGTGGCGCGGGCGAGCGCCGCGGAGGTCGACCTGCTGTACTGGACCGCCGTGTCCTGGGTCGCCGCGATCTCCTTCGGCAAGGACGACCCGGCGCTCGTTGCCGAACTGCCGATCGTCTCCGCACTGATCGACCGCGCCCTCGCCGTGGACGAAGCCTGGGACCGTGGCGCGATCCATTCTTTCCTCGTCACCTACACGATGGTCCGGCCGGACGTGGAGGGGGACCGCACCGCGCTCGCGCGCGGGCACTTCGACCGTGCGGTGGCGTTGACGCAGGGCAAGGCCGCGGGGCCGCACGTCTCGTGGGCCGAGGCCGTCTGCGTGCCGCGCGAGGACCGCGCCTGCTTCGAGCAGTCGCTCGCGGCGGCGCTCGCGGTCGACCCCGACGACGACCCGCCGACGCGGCTCGCCAACACGGTCATGCGGCGGCGCGCCGCGTGGCTGCTCGCGAACGAGGATCACTGGATATTGCCGCCCCTGCCGGACGAGGGCGCGACGGAGGAACCGGCCCCATGAACCTGACGCGAAGGAAGGCGCTGGAGGCGGCGGTGGCCGCCGCGTTGGCGGGTCTCGTGCCGGCGGCCCTTGCCGCCGCGCGCAACGAGTTGCGCATCGCGACGGTCGCTCCCGCCGGCTCCTCTTTCCACAAGCGGCTGCAGGCGCTCTCCGCCGAGTGGTCGCGCGGGCCGGGCGGGGTGACGATGAACATCTATCCCGGGACGCAGGGCGGGGAGCTGCAGATCGTGCGTCGCATGCGCGTCGGGCAGATCCAGGGCGCGGCGCTGACCTCGGTCGGCCTGGGCCAGCTCGAGCGCTCGGTCACGGCGCTGCAGTTCATGCCGCTCATGTTCAAGGACTGGGAGGACGTGGACCGCGTGCGCGAGAAGCTGCGGCCGGACCTGGAGCGCCGCCTGAAAGAGGCGGGGTACGTGGCGATGTTCTGGGCCGACGCCGGCTGGGTGCGCTACTTCTCGAAAAACCCGATTCGCAGCGTGAGAGACCTCAAGGCGATGCGCGTGTACGCGAGCTCCGGCGACCCCGACAGCATCGAGATGATGAAGGAATACTACACGCCGGTCGTACTCGAGCCCGACCAGATCCTGCTCGGGCTCCGGAACGGCATGATCGACGCATTGCCGGTGCCCGCCTTCCTCGCGAACTTCAACCAGGTGGCGACCTACGCGCCCTACATGCTGGATCTCAACTGGGCGCCGATCACCGGCGCGCTGGTGGTGACCGAGCGGGCCTGGAAGCAGCTCGACCCGGCGGCGCAGGCGTGGCTGCGTGAGACCTCCGAGCGCGCCGGCGTCGAGATGCGCCGCGCGGCGCGCGCCGAGGACGAGGCCGCGGTGCAGGCGATGAAGGACAAGCAAGGCCTGAAGATCGTCTCGCTCACGCCCGACGCGGAGCGCGAGTTCCGCGGCGAACTCGCGCGCATCTATCCGCGCATCCGCGGTGCGCTCGTGCCGGAGCCCATGTTCGACGCCACGGTTGCGACGCTCAAGTCGGGCGGCAAGCCGGCGCAGTGACCGGGCTGGTCCACCGGGCCGAGAACTGGCTGCTGGCGGGGGCTCTGGCGCTCCTCGTCGTGCTCGGCGTCGCGAGCGCGAGCACCGAATTCGTCGGCGCCGACGAACTGAACCGGCACCTGACGCTGCTGATCGGCATGGTCGGCGGCATGGTCGCGGCGCGCGAAGGCCGGCTGTTGGCGATGGGGACCGTCGTGCAGGCCTTGCCGGCTTCCTGGCGCCCGTGGGTCGGCTTGTTCTCGGGGCTGGTCGCGACCACCGTCGCGGCGCTGCTGACGCTCGCGGCCTGGCAATTCGTGCACGAGGAGGCCGCGTTCGCCGGAACACTCGCCTTTGGTGTGCCGCGCATCCTGCTGCAGGCGGTCATGCCGGCGGGCTTCGCCGTCATCACCTGGCGGCTCGCATGCCGCGCCGGGACACTCTGGCCGGCCCGTCTCACTGTGCTCGCGATCGCGATTGCGGCGGCCTGGGCGGTGTCCGGGCTCGAGGGCGGCGTCGCCGCCGTGCGCGTGCCGCTGCTCATGCTGCTCGGCGCCGCCATCCTGTGCGGTGCGCCGTTGTTCGCCGGGCTCGCGGGCATCGCGCTCGTCTACTTCATCAGCGCGGGCGACCCGATCGCCTCGATCCCGCTCGATCACTACGACCAGGTCACGAACCCCTTGCTCTCCACGCTGCCGCTGTTCACGCTGGCGGGCTTCGTCGTCACCGCGACCGGCGCGGCGCGCCGGCTGGTGCGCCTGCTGCAGGCCTGGACCGGGCACCTGCGCGGCGGGCCCGCGGTCGTCACGGTGTTCGCCTGCGCCTTCTTCACCGCGTTCACGGGCGGCTCGGGCATCACGATCCTGGCGCTCGGCGGGCTGCTGATGCCGATCCTCCTGCATTCGAGGTACGAATCGCGCTCCGCGCTCGGACTCGTGACCGGCGCCGGCTCGCTCGGCGTGCTGTTCGCCCCCTGCCTGCCGTTGATCCTCTATTCCATCGTCGCGCAGGTCACGATCGAGGACATGTTCCTGGGCGGCGCGCTGCCGGGCGCGCTGATGGTGGTGCTCGCCTGTGCCTGGGGCGTCGCGATCTCGCCACGCCGGCAATGGCGCCCGCGCTTCAGCTGGAAGCGCGCCGCGGCGACCACCTGGCGCGCCAAGTGGGACCTGCTGCTGCCGGTCGTGCCGCTGACGCTCATTTTCGGCGGTTACGTGCTGCCGGTGCCGGCCGCCGCGCTGACGGCGGCGTATGCGATCGCGGTCGCCGCTTTCGTGAATCGCGACCTGCCGACGGGCGCAAGGCTGGTCGAGGTGGTCTGCGAGTGCGGGCTGCTGGTGGGAGGCGTGCTGCTGATCCTCGGCACCGCGATGGGCCTCACCAACCTGCTGGTGACCGAGCACGTGCCGGACCGCCTCGCCGAGTGGCTGGAAGCGGCGATCGAGTCACGTGTGCTGTTCCTGCTGCTGCTGAACCTGGTGATGATCGTGCTCGGCTGCGTGATCGAGATCTTCTCCGCGATCATCGTCGTGGCGCCGCTGGTGGTGCCGATCGCCGCCGCATTCGACGTGCACCCGGTGCACCTCGGCGTGATCATGCTGGCGAGCCTGGAGCTCGGCTACCTGATGCCGCCGATCGGGCTCAACCTGCTGATGTCGGCGCTGCGCTTCGACCGCCCGATGCTGACCGTCGCGCGCGCGACGGTGCCGATGCTGGTGGTGCTCGCGGTCGGCGTGGCGCTCATCACCGCGTTCCCGCAGATGAGCCTGTGGCTGCCACAGTGGTTCGCGGCGCGCGGCTGATTCCCGGCCCGCCGCCGCGCGCGGGCGTGGCGGTCCCGGGCTGCGGGCAGCGCAGGCTCAACCGTTGTCGCCGCTGTCGGCCTGGACGATGGGTTTGCCCGAGGCTTCGAGCCAGAGCGAACGGCCGATCGGCTGGGCCCACCATGCCTGGAACAGGCGCTCTTCGATTTCGCCCTTCGGGAACTGCAGCGTGAAGGCGGAGAAATCGAGCGCCTTGCGCGTCGCGTCCAGATCGAGACCCTTCGCCACGGCATCCGCCGCCTGGCCGCGCAGCGCCGCGAGCATCGAGCGAAGCAGTTCGACGTAACCGCGATCGCGCTGCACCTCGCCGTGGCCCGGCACGAGCTGTTCGAAGTCGAGCGCGGCGATGTCACCGAGCGTATCGACCCATTCGCCGGGAAAGCTGCCGAAGCCGCAGGGGATGGGGTGCACGACCTGGTCACCGGTCGCGACGATCGTGACGCAGGGGCCAGGCCGCGCGATAGGCCTGGTTGCCCGGGTTGTGATCGCCATGCCAGTGGCCTTTGACGAGGCAGGGGACCGGCTTGTCGGTGAGGGTCCGGATCAGCCGGACCGCGTTCTCGCCCGCAAGCGGTGTGCCGCCGCCGTCGAAGACGACGACGTCGCGTTCGTTGACGATCACGAGCACGTTGCCCTCGACCGGCTGGCGCAGCGGCTCGGGGCGGCGCAGCAGGTAGACATCGGGTTTCAGCGGGACGATCTCGAGATCCCAGGCCGTGCCGGCCGCGGCAGGGCCCTGGCAGAGCAGGGTGGTGACGAGCAGCACGATGCAATGGCGGTGTCGCATGGGTGGCTCCGTCGGCAGCTGCGCGGCAGCATCGCCGCGCCGGCGCGCTGCGCATGCCCGTCCATCGCATGCGCGGGGCGGTTCGCCGTGTGAACCGGATGCGGCCCGTCCGGCGGCCGGCTTCAGGGCCGGCCGGGTCCCCGATCGCGGTGCCGTGCGCCCTGCAGCATGCCGAGTGCCTGGCCGACGGCCGGGTCGTCGGGATCGTGGGTCAGGATCTCGAATCGCAGCACGAGCTCGCCCGTGAACAGCGCGCCCTGCACGAGATGCGCATATTCGCCGGGTGGCGGCATCGTCGTGCTCGCCACGAAATAGAAGCCGACGCCGTCCGTGCCCTGCAGCCGCCGGACGTCCGGCGGCAAAGGACCGGCTGGCGCGCTGGCGCGCAGCGCTGCATCGCGGACGGATTGGCGCAGGGTCCCCGCATCCTGGATCCGGCCGGGCGCCCGCTCCCGCCATTCGGGAGTCACGAACATCTCGAATGAGGCGCCGGTCTCGGGGCGGAGTTCGATGGTGATCTCGGCGCTTCCCGGCTGCTCGTCCACGGCGTCCAGCCAGCCTGCAGGCAGTGTCATCTCGAGCGCGTCGGAATCGGGCAAGTCGTAGAGCCGCAAGCGGCTGTCATCGGCCAGGGCGGATCCCGGCCTAGCGAGGGCGCAGAGAGCAAGAGCGGCCAGGGTCACGGACCGGCGCATGGTCCGCGGGGAGGGCCCGATCGGCGTCAGGGCACCGGTGCGGCGCTCGGTGCGCCACCCGACACGAAGCCGACCTTCTGCAGGCCGCCACGCTGCAGCGTGAACATCACGTTTGCGACGTAGACGTACGGCGCGCGCCGGTCGGCGTCCACGTGCACTTCCGGCTTCTCTTCCTCGGGCTTGGCATTCTCGAGCGCGACGTAGTCGCGGAAGGTCTGATGGTCCACGGGCGAGCCGTTCCACAGGATCGTGCCATCGAAATCGACGTAGATCTTCACGACCGGCGGCGGCTCGGGCGGCGGATTCGGGCTGTCGCGGGGCAGGTCGATCTTGACCGCAT
>Ga0114938_1000479_pt1 | contig 29843 bp, 17 predicted proteins | sample AshMeaBigSpring_FD_88675 | JGI IMG/M metagenome (GOLD analysis project Ga0114938, IMG submission 88675) | Groundwater microbial communities from Big Spring, Nevada to study Microbial Dark Matter (Phase II) - Ash Meadows Big Spring | ecosystem: Environmental > Aquatic > Deep subsurface >... | reverse complement strand
TTTCGTGCTCCAACCGTGGGCTAGCGCCCGGCGGCTGATGAGTGATTTCGGCAACTTTTTGTTTCACAGCGCCTTAGCTCGACCCGTATCTCCCAGAATCACGCAAGGCTGTTTAGCTGATCGAGGTTTTCGTGCGGGGCGCGTCGGCCAGCTGATGCTGGATGCGCACGATCTCATCCTGGCAGGCGAAGAAGGCGTCGAGCACCTGCGGGTCGAAGTGCGTGCCGCGCCCTTCGCGCAGGATGGCGAAGCATTCGTCCTGCGGGAGGGCCTGCTTGTAGGGGCGGACCGTGGACAGCGCGTCGTACACGTCGGCCACGGCCGTGATGCGGCCTTCCAGGGGGATGCGTGCTCCCGACAGCCCTTCGGGATAGCCGGAGCCGTCCCATTTCTCGTGGTGCGTGTAGGCGATCGAGGCTGCCAGGCGCATGATGGGCGAACTGGCCAGTCCGCCGCCGTGGACGGCTGGAACGCTGCCGTGCAGGGTTTGCCAGTCGGTATCCGCCATCGGCTGGATGATCTTCAATCCGAACTCGCAGTGTCGTTGCATCTGGGCGTACTCCTCCATTGTCAGCTTGCCCGGTTTCAGCAGGGTCAGGTCCGAGACGCCGATCTTGCCGATGTCGTGCAGCTGGGCCGCCTGCTCCAGCAGGGCGGCCCGGTTGGGGTCGATCCCCAGTTCGCGGGCGATCACGTGCACGTACCGGCCGACGCGAATCACGTGGTTTCCCGTCACGTCGTCGCGGTACTCTCCGGCCCGCGCCAGGCAGAGGATCGCCTCGGTCCGCGCCAGCTCGAGTTCCGCGGTCCGCAGCCGTACCTGTTCTTCCAGCAGCTGCGAGTAGTTGATGAGGTGGTCCTGGTAGGCCTTGGCGACCAGCGTGTTGCGCAGCCGCAGGACCAGTTCGCTGGGGTCGACCGGTTTGGCCAGGAAGTCGTGTGCGCCCAGTTCGAGGGCCCGCAGGTGGCTGGCGGCGTCCGACGAGGCGGTCAGCACGATCACGGGCACGTGCCTGATGTGCGGCGCCTCTTTCAATTGGGCGAGAATCTCGAAGCCGTCCAGGGCCGGCATCCTCAGGTCCAGCAGGACGGTGTCGGGATGGTGGTCCCGCACCAGGTCCATCACCTCCAGCGGGTTGGTGGTGGCCAGGAACCGGCGATAACCGGCGTTCTCCAGGTGGAGCTGCACGGTCTCGTTGTTGATCGGTTCGTCGTCCACCAGCATGATCGTCGCGTTCAGGTGCGGCGCCGTGGCGACGGCCGAGGCGGCGGCCAGCGCAGCCCGACCGGGAGCCAGGGCCAGCTGGAACGGGCGCGCCAGGTCGATCGGCGGCAGCGTGGCCGGCGGAATCATCGATGTCGGGAGGTCTGTGGCAAGCATGGTCCTGGACCTTGTGATGTTCTCGTTGCGCAAGCGTGTGCATGACGCACACGGCTCGATCACGCACGCAGGGACACCTCCCGCGGCCACACACGACCGTGGATGGTGCTCAGCCGCCGAACGGCAGTGGTGGGCACTGTAACCGTTCACAGGCCGGGGTCTGGCTCATTTTTCGGCGGGAAGGCGCCCGCGCTCGGCACGCACGTGTCCACCGAAAAATGTGCCTGACCCCCTCAGGTGCAGCAGATCAGGCGTCCACCCCGTGAACGGTTACGTGGGCACTGCCAACGCGGCATGCGGCTTGGGCTGCTGGTGCAAGGTCCCGTGGGTGTCGTTTCTGGCCAGCCGGGCCGGGTGGGCGGTCAAGGCCGCACACTGGACAGCTTAGGTTGCTCCCGAGCGCATGCAGGCGCGGGGCGCTGGGGTCGGGCCGGTTATCCGGGATCGTCCATCCGCCGCGGGGCTGTCATCTACCGCGGTGCCTCCAGGTCCGCCGAGTGTGGTGATGCCCCGGGGATGGGATCTGCCGGATATACGCATTGCTCCGGGCGGCGGAGATGGGGGGCAAGCACACTTTCGGCGGAGACCGGCGTCAGCAGCAGACGCCTTTCCCGCCGGAATCGTGCCAGGCCCCGGGGCGGCGCCGCGGCGGCGCGGGGGTCGGGAGCCGGAATCGTGAGCTACGTTTGACCATCGCGGGGCGAAGGCCCCTGGCTGGACACAGTCCCGGGGAGACACGAACCAGAGCCGCCGGAAGGGCGTCGGCGACGCCCTTCGACGGCGGGCGGGAGTTGCATAACATGCGAGTGGTGGCACGGCGAGCGAGCACATTGTTGGGAGTTCTGGCCCTCCTGGGCTGGGCCACGACGCTCCAAGGAGCGGTCGTCGAGGGCTTTACGGAACCGTATCGGACGATCGAGGTCGCGGCCGGCGAGCCGGGCGTCATCACTAGCGTGCTGGTGCGCGAGGGCGAGCGCGTGAAGAAAGGCCAGCTGCTGGCGACGCTCGACTCGGACGTGCTCAAGGCGACGCTCCGCATGGCGCGGCAAAAGGCAGCGTCGGTGGGCCGGATCGCCTCGGCCACGGCCGAGTTGGAGCTGCGCCAGGATCGCGTCGAGAAGCTGAGCGAGTTGCACGAAAAGGGGCACGCCATGCTGCGCGAACTGGAACGGGCCCAGGCCGACCTGGCGATCGCCGAGGCGGCGATGGTGCTGGCTCGCGAGGAGCGCCTGATCGACAGCCTGGAGTGCGAACGGATCGAGGCCCAGATCGAGCGGCGCAAGATCAACAGCCCGGCGGACGGCGTTATCGTGGATACCCACAAGGAGATCGGGGAATCGATTCTGGCCAATGATCCGAGCGTCCTGACGCTGGTCCAGCTGCATCCGCTGCGGGTGAAGTTTCCCGTATCGCTGGGCCAGGCGACCGGATTGAAGGTGGGCCAGGAGTTGAGCTTCAGCATGCCCGGTGTCAAAGGCGATGTCACGGGCACGATCGAGGTCGTGGCGCCGGTGATGGATGCCAAGAGCGGCACGGTCCAGGTGAGCGTGGTGATCGAGAACGAAGACAATCGCATTCGCAGCGGTACACGTTGCATTCTGCGGCTGCCGGACAACAGCGTCGGCGAGCAGGGAGGTCTCTCGCGGTCGCTCTCCGATGGGGACGTCCGGCTGCCGTGAGCGCGTGGGCCCTGGGATGTGCGTCCACCGAGGGCCGGACGGAGTGACATGTGGACGCCTGGGCCGTGGCCGGCGCCGCCCGGGTGCGGCGGCGGCCCGCGGGCGGTCCGGCCAGACGTGGAGCGGGCTGGCCGCCTGGGTGGCGGCGGAGGGCCGACGGAGGAAACAGCACTGATGACGGTGGCAATCCCCGATATTCGCGAAGACGTGGCGGCCGAGGCGGTACAGGCCGGGGTGGTTCCCGGCCGGCTGGACATGCGGTCCGTGGGCCGGTTGCTCCGCGACATTGTGCATACCAGCCAAAGCGGCGAGGCGGCCCTGCAGCAGACCTTGAAGCTGGTCCAGGCCCTCTGCCAGTCGCCGTACGTGGTCTACTTTGTCCGCGATGATCACGGTCAGCTGGTTCCCGGACCGAGGCAGCATGGCCCGCAGCGCTGGCCCGAGCTGAGCGACATCGAACCGTCCCTGTTGCGGGTGGCCGAGGAGACCTGCGCCCAGGGCGATGCGCAGATTCACCGCCTGGACACGGCCCGCTGCGCGGTATCGCTGACGGTCCCCGTGCTCTGTGATGGCGACCAGCCGGAGGCGCTGTCGGCCGTGATCGAGGTGCCGGGCCAGCGGAGCGAACTGCTGGCCGTGCCGCTGCAGACGCTGCAGCTGTTTGCCGCCAGCATTGCCCAGTGGCGTGGGCAGCCGTACGTGGCCCAGGCCCGCCGCCATTCCGATCGCGTCAGCCGGCTGTTGGATGTGATCACGCAGGCAGCTGCCGCGCCCGACCTGGACCAGGGGTGCGACACAATCGTCCAGGGGATGCGCGACGTGCTGGAGTGCCACCAGGTGGTGCTCTCGGTGCGGCGGCACGGTTGCAGCTGCCGCGTGCGGGCGATCTCGGGAGTTCGCCAGTTTGACCGGCAGGCGGAGGTGGTCCGCGCGATGGAGTCGGTCATGGAGGAGGCGATTCTGGGCGGGGCCCTGCAGCTCTGGATGGCCGGCGGAAACGTGGCGGCGACCGACGCGCAGAAGGCACTGGCCGAGCAGAGCGGCTGCCAGGTGCTGGTCAGCGCCCCCTTGCGCGGTTTGTCGGGAGAGATCACCGGGGCCTGGATCGTGCTGGACGACCAGGACCAGGCGGCGCGGCCGGACAAGGTGGCCCTGCTGCAGATCGCCGAGACGCACGTCGGCACGTGCCTGGAGTTGTTGCAGCGGGCCGAGCCGACCACGCTCAGCCGGGCCTGGACGACGGCCCGCGAGCTGGCGCGCGGCCAGCACCGGCGGACGCTGATCGCGGCCCTGGTCGTGACGCTGACCGTGCTGGCCCTGCCGCTGCCCTACCAGATCAAGTGCGACGGGGTCGTCCAGCCGGTGCAGCGGCGATTCGTCTCGGTGCCCTACGACGGCAAGCTGGAGGAGGCCCTGGTGCGGCCCGGCGACCTGGTGCGCAAGGGGCAGGTCGTGGCGCGGATGGACGGCCGGGAAATCCGCTGGGAACTGGCCGGCTTGCGGGCGGACTACAACCGGGCGACGAAACAGCACGACGTGGGGCTGGCCACGCACGACACGGCGACCGCCCAGATGGCGGCCCTGGAGATGGAACAACTGGCCCTCAAGATCCGCCTGCTGGAGGAAAGGGCGGAGAACCTGGAGGTCAAGAGCCCGATCGACGGTATCGTGATCTCGGGTGATCCGCAGCGTACGGAGGGCGCGCGGATGACGATGGGCCAGACGATCCTCGAAGTCGCCCCCTTGGACAAGATGGTGGTGGAACTGGACATCCGCGACCAGGACATTCCCCACGCCCAGGTCGGGCAAACGGTGCGCGTCCGGCTGGACGGCGTCCCCTGGACCACCTACCACGGCACGCTGCAAGCGATTCAACCCCGTGCTGAATTGCGCAATGGCAAGAACATCTTCGTGGGCGAGGTGCCGATCGACAATCCCGATGGCGTCCTGCGGCCCGGGTCGAGCGGGCGGGCCAGGATTCGCGCCGACCGGCACCTGCTGGCCTGGAACCTGTTTCACGGGGCCTGGGAGCGGATCACCTTCCGCCTGGGGTGGTAGGGGAATGACCGCGGGCCGGTAGCCGGACGTCGGCGCCGGACGCAGCGCGGCGGGAGTGCCCGATGGGAATCTTCTCGGAATCGACGCCGGACTTCGGCACCGGGCGGCTGCAGCTGCGGCGCGACCTGCGCTGTTCGCTCCAGGAATGCAGCGGTCAGCCTTACTACCTGGTGGAAGACCCGGCCCGCTCGAAGTTCTACCGCATCGGCGTCCGGGAGTGGGCGTTCGTCTCGCAATTGAACGGGGGACAGACGATCCCGGAGGCGCTCAAGCTGAGCAGCGTCCAGCTGGGCGCGGATGCCCTGACGGGCGCGGAAGCCGCCTCGCTCGGCCAGTGGCTGCTGAGCACCCAGCTGGCCGAACTGAAGCTGGACCAGGGCGGGGCGGCGGGGACGACGCCAACGCCCAATCGCCTGGCGGGGGCCGCCGAGTGGCTGAACCCGTTCTTCATCAAGATCCCGCTGTTCAACCCCGATCCGCTGCTGGCCCGCTTGCTGCCCTGGACCTGGTGGCTGCTGACCCGGCCGGCCGTACTCGTCTGGCTGCTCGTCTGCCTGGCGGGCGGGCAGGCGGTGGCGCTGCACTGGAACCGCTTCGCCGAGGCGGCCTCCGGCGTGCTGGCCCCGGACAACTGGTTGTACCTGATCGTCGCCTGGATCGGCCTGAAAACGGTGCACGAGCTGTTCCACGGCCTGGTCTGCCGCCGCTTCGGCGGCAGCGTGCCGCGGGCGGGCATCGCGCTGATCCTGTTCTCGCCGGTGGCATTCGTGGACGTGACCAGCGCCTGGCGCTTCCGCTCGAAGTGGCACCGCATCTACACCTCGGCGGCCGGGATGTACGTCGAGTTCTTCATCGCGGCCGTGGCCGCCCTCCTCTGGAGCCGCACCGAGCCGGGGGTAGTGAACCAGCTGTGCCACAACCTGGTGCTCATGGCCAGCGTCACCACGCTGCTGTTCAACGGCAATCCGTTGATGCGGTTTGACGGTTACTACATTTTCACCGACCTGGTCGAGCTCCAGAACCTGTACTCGACGGGCCAGCAGTACGTCCGCTACCTGGGACGGCGTTATGTCTGCGGGGTGCGTACGGCCCAGCCCCCGCGCATGGCGGCCCGCGCTGGGTTGATCCGCATCTACGCGGTAGCGTCGCTCGCCTGGCGGTGGCTGTTGTGCGTCAGTCTCGCCCTGGCCGCCGCTTCGTTGTTCCACGGCGCCGGGCTGGTGCTGACGATCCTGGCGGTGATCCTCTGGCTGGCGATTCCCGCCGTGCGTCTGGCCAGGTACCTGTGTTCCGCCTCCGAGCCCGACCGGCCGTCGCGCGTGCGGTTCGCCGGAGTGCTGTTCGGCACGGCGGCGGTCCTGGGGGTCGTCCTCGCGCTGCCCTGGCCCGGGGGCGTGCGGGCGCCAGCCGTGGTCGAGTACGCGCCGCTGACCGTGGTGCGCACCGACGGACCTGGTTTCGTGACGCAGGTTTGCGTGGAACCGGGCCAGGTCGTGAGCCGGGGCACGCTGCTGGCCGTGCTGGCCCGGCCCGAGATCGAAGTGAAGCTGGCCGAGCTGGACCTGGCGATTCAGAAGTCGCTGCTCAAGAGCCGCATCCACCACAACGATCACGAGCTGGACAAGTATCTCGTGGAAGAACGCAATCGCGTGGCCCTCGAGGAGCAGCGGGATGAACTGGCCAAACAGGTCCACCGCCTCAACTTGCGGGCCCCCACCGCGGGGCGCGTCATCGGCCGCCAGCTGGATGCCCTCGTGGGCAGGTACCTGGAGGCGGGCGAGACGCTGCTGACCCTGGGCCGTGAAGAGAGCAAGGAACTCCAGGTATCGGTTTCCCAGGAGGATGTCGACTTGCTGCTGGACAGCATCGGGGAGCATCCGCGGGTCCGCGTCAAGGGGCAGCCCGGCCGCGTCCGCCAGGGAACGCTGGCTCGGATCAACCCGCGGGCCACGACCGTCCTGCAGCACACCGCCTTGGCGGCTCCCGCGGGCGGACCGCTGGCGGTGAAGTCCGTGCCGACGACCGAGGAGACGGCCGCGGACAAGGCCGAACATTTCGAACTGCTCGCCCCGCGATTCACGGCCGTCGTCGAGTTGTCCCGGGAGGACGCCCTGCAGTTGCGGGCCGGAGAACTGGCCCTGGTCCGCGTGGCGTCGGCGGATGCGACGATCGGCCGTCACCTGTTCGGGACGATCCGCAGATGGTACCGCCGCAAGCTGGACCCCCAGGCGGTGGCGCAGGCCAACCTGTCAGCCCTTCCCGGTTTCGCCGCCGGTCACGCCCCGCGCGAGCTGGCCAAGCGCCCGCGCAGCCAGCTCTCCCATATCTGGTAGAGTCCTTCCCCCAGGTTGCCGCGGCGGATGCGCAGCTTGACGGTCGCCCGCTGCCCGGCCCGCACGAGCTGCGCTCGTTCCGGCGGGAGCGGGACGGCGCCGGAGAGCCGCGGCTCGACCAGCTCCCACGCCTCCTCGGTCCCGGTCTGGCGGTCGCGCCGAGGCCGCACCGGCAAGGGGCCGCCCGCCATGGCGCCCAGCGCCGGTCGGGCCAGGACCGTGGTCGCGCGCGGACTGATCTTCTCCAGCGACGCGGCCAGGCGCGCGGCAGGCGTAGCGTGCAGCCAGACGTCCACCGGCTTGCCGCGCTGGGAGGCGAACAGCTCGCCATCCGCCTGGGCGACCGACAGCACGAGCTCCTTCTGTTGTTCGTCTCCGATCGACAACAGCTCGGTGCCCTCCGCCACGTAGGTTCCCGTGAGCGACTGCAGGTCGGCCTGGAGCACCTGGCCGTCGACCGGCGAACGGATGGTCAACTCGGCCACCTGGTTGCTGCGCTCGCGACGTTTGACTTCCAGGGCGTGGCGGGCCTCGTCCTCGGCCTGGGCCGCCGCGATCTGCTCCTGCTGGCGATAGACGCGGCTGCGGAGCTCGGACTGCTGCACGGCCAGCTCCAGTTCGGCCAGCTCCGCCTCCAGTCTCGGGTTGGACAACAGGATCAGCACCTGGCCCGCCTGCACGATGTCGCCCGGCGCGACGTGCAAGCGGTGTACAAACCCGGGCGACGCGGCCCGCAGCGTGGTGAGCGGGGCAAAGGCCACGACGGCCGGCGCTTCGACCGCCAGCGGCCAGGGGGCCAGCTGCAGGGTGAGCAGGATCGCCAGGCCGCCCCCGCCCGCGACCAGGGCCAAGCGGCCCAGACGCGGTGGCTCGCGGCCGTGGTCCTTGAACAAATAGCTTGCCAGGCGCAAGGCAGGCAGCCCGAACCAGGCGATCGCCCCGATGACCGCCAGCACGATCCCCGCACCATAGAACATCGCCTCGGCCACCAGGATCAAGCCGACCGTCACCAGCAGCCGCCAGCCGCACGAGGCGACGGCGTACGTCTTGATGATCAGCGCCGTGCGCCACGGCCAGCGGGGCAGGACCGCGGGCACGCCCAGCAGATAACGGCGGCCGAGATACCGCACGTACTCCTGCCCCAGCGGGTAGAGGTTCGGAATCTCCAGCACGTCGGCCAGGATGTAGTAGCCGTCGAACCGCATCAGCGGGTTGGCGTTGAACAGCAGCGTCGTGACCGTGGCGGCCACCATCACGTTCCGGGCGTGCTGGGCCACGAGCGGATGGTCGACGTGACAGAACAGCAGCACGGCCAGGCCGCCGACCGCCAGGTCGGCCAGCATGCCCGCGGCCGAGACGTGAATCCGCTGCCACTTCGAGGGCCAGCGCCAGGCCGACGTGACGTCGACGTAGCAGATCGGCGCCAAGGCAATCAGCACCAGGCCCGCCTCCCGGACCTGTCCGCCGTACCGCTTGCAGACCAGTGCGTGGGACGCTTCGTGGATCAGCTTCAGGAGCAGCCAGCTGAGGGCCAGGTAGAGCCAGTTGTGCGGCGCCAGCACGTCGCGCGATGCGCTCGCAATCCGCTCCAGGTGCGTGACCGCCTGGTGGCCGGCCACGAAGACCAACAGCAGCCCCAGGCTGAGCACGTGTCCGCCGGTCAGCCAGGCCAGGCGCGGTGCCAGGCGGGAAAGCCACGGGTCGGGATCGACCAGCGGCAGCTTCATGATCAGGGGGTTCAGCCAGCTGCTGCGGCGGCGCCGGGCGGCGGTCCGCGCGGCGTCCAGCAGCTGGCCGGCGTCGCCCGGCGCGGTGGGGCGGGCCAGTTGGCAATGCACCAGCCACTTGCAGATCGCCGCCGCGTCCTCCTCCGAAAAGGCGTCCGGACCGAGCGCGTTGGCCGTCAGCTGCAGGGCTGCGCGGAGCGAGGTCTGACCGTCCAGCAGCGAGATGAACTTGTACTCGGGTAGTCCAATCCGATAGAAGCGCGAATTCGTGGCGTCCTCGATCACGTAGCAGCGATGGCCGCCGTACTGCTGCAGCGTGAACGCCAGGTCCGGGCGCAAGGCGAGGCGGACCTCGCCCAGGGCGACGGTGCTGTGTTGTGGAGCGCTCACCGGCCTATCCCCACCAGCGCTGCGTCCGCTCCCACGCCTTGTGGAACCAGAGCCAGCCCAGCCGCTGCCGCTGGCCAATCACCTGGCACGCGCCTTTCATGCCGGGCCGCAGCAGGTGCCCGGGATTCTCCAGGACCACGTCGGCGACGAAGACATTCTGCCCCTCGCGGACCTCGGCGCGGGGGCGGATGCGGGCGATGCTGCCCTCGATCGCGGCGCCCGGCACGCCATCCAGCCGCGTCGAGACCCGCATCCCGGGCTGGACCCAGGCGATATCGTCATCGGGTACGGCAACCTCCAGCTTGAGCCGGTCCAGGGCCGCGATCTCGTAGATCGCCTGGCCGATCCGCACCGGGGCCCCGAGCGCGTCCTCCAGGTCGCCGCTGAGGATCACGCCCGCCGTCGGTGCGCGCAGCTCCAGGTTCGCCATGTGATGCTGCAGGAGCCGCAACTGCACGTCCAGCCGCTGCATCTCCAGGCGGGCCAGCTGGGCCGCGGGCACGTCGTGGGCCGCCAGGCCGGTGTCGTACTTCTTGGCGGCGCTGGCCCGATCGGCGGCCAGGCTCGATCGCTGCCAGCGCAGCTCGCGGTCTTCCATGCTGGCCAGCAGTTGCTGCTCCCGCACCAGGTCGCCGGGCCGCGCGAGCGACTGCTTCAAGGTCCCGTCGTAGGGCACCACGACAAACCGGCGGTGCAGCGGTTCCACCGTGCCGCGGGCGGCGATCTTGTGGGGCCAGGGCACGCTGCAGAGGGCCAGCAGCAGGGCGGCGACGGTCAGCGCACCGAAGCGGCGCCGAGCGTGGGTGGGGGCCAGCAAGCGCGCCAGCAGATGCCCGAGCGGGCCGCCGCTGGCGCGGCGCACCACGGCCAGCGCCCCGCCCAGGTGCGGGGCCGACGCCCGCAGGAAGTTCAGCGTGGGCGGTGCGTGCAGCACCTTGGCCTCGCCCACCAGGATGCAGACCGCGACCAGCTGGCCCGCCTTCGTGCGCAAGGGACAGCTGACCACCGACTCCACGTGCGACTGCTCGACCAGCTGGCGGTGAGCCAGCGTGGCCTGCCGCGCGGTCGGTGTCAACGGCGGCCAGGCCATCGGCACGTCGTGCAGCGTGGCCTCGTTCGCCACCGCCTCGAGCAGCCGGATCGGAGCCGAATGGCGGTCGAACTCGGCGCGGCCCGACACCGCGCGCAACGTGCAACCGACGCCGGTCGGGCCCGGCACGGCCAGGGCCACCTGCTCGCATTCCAGGTAGCCCTGCAGCTGGTTGACGATCACGTAGCCGGCGTGCTGGACGTCCTCGCTGACCTGGATGGCATGCACCAGCTCGAGCGCCGCGGCTGCCGCGCGCACCTGCCAACTGCCCTCGGCAGCCGCTTCGACCAGCGACCAGACCGTGACGTACGAGGCGACCAGCTGCAGCGTGACGACAAACGGTTCGGGACGCTCGCGGCCCAGCCGCAGGGCGATCACCATGGCCTCGCGCGGATGGTCGGGAAGCGTCACCGGGACCACGATGGCCACCAGCTGACCATCGGCCAATCGGTGGACGTGCGTGCTGCCCTGCGCCGCCGCCTCCGTACACCACTGGGCCAGCTGTTCCTGGTCGGCGCCGTGCCAGGGCCGGGACGGGTCCGGGGCCGCGAGCCGCGGCAACCAGCGGCCCGCGTCGTCCGGCGCGAAGTACGCGCCGCCCGCGGCGTTGGTCGCCTGGATGGCGAGGTTCAGCAAGGCGCCGATCGTCGACTGCTTGTCACGCTGTGCGGCCGCCAGTTGGTAGAGCTGTGCGGCGAGCGCCTGCAACTGCAGCCGGGTCGCGCGCGGCGGCGCCGCGGGGCGCGGCGCGAGCGGCGAATCGGCCGTGAAGACGGTGGCGACGCCCGTGTCAAGCATCCGTGTCCTCGAGGGCAGGCAGGCACGCCAGACCGGGCGTGGCGAGGGGCGGCCGCGGGCGGCCGCGCGGGTCCGCCCCAGCCGGTCCCGCGCGGCGCGGTGTCAGCACCTGCGGGGTGCCGCTCGTGCTGCTGTTGCCGATGCTGCCCGGTTCCGGGCCCGCGCGACGCTGCGTCAGCACCTGCTGCAGCAGCCCCGCCAGCCGCTCCACGGCACCCCACGAGAGGGCCAGTCGCGTGTGGACGGGCAACACGGCACGCTCGGCGTCGCGCGCCTGCTCGACGCCCGACGAGCAGTCCAGCAGCACCTGTTCGTCGCCTGCCGCGATCACGAACTGGTTGACATACAGGGCCGGGGACTGCCCGTAGCGGACCTCAACCTGGCTGGCCACCCGGTTTGGTTCGGGAAGGCGGGACGCTGATGGTGCCATCACTCGACTCCTTTTTCTCAATCTCTCAATCTCTCAATCTCTCAATCTCTCAATCTCTCAATCTCTCAATCTCTCAATCTCTCAATCTCTCAATCTCTCAATCTCTCAATCTCTCAATCTCTCAATCACTCAATTCTTACCGGAACGCCGCTGCGGTAGCGGCCGTCGGGATTGTCGATGATCAGTTCCACGCGCACGGTGCCGCTATCGGCGTCGGTCGTGGGCGAGATGAATTCCACGCGTCCCGGGGCGCGCTGGCCGGTTTCCGGAAACACCAGCGGCACGCTCTGGGCCGTGGACAGGCGGCCCGCCAGGTCGGTGGGCAGGTACAGCTTGACGCGCAGGGCATCCAGCCGCACAACGGTGGCGACCTGGGGCGCGCCTGCCGCCACGAACTCGCCCGCTTCCCTGTGCAAGCGGACGACGACGCCGTCGGTGGGACTGACGACCGCGAGCCGTGCCAGTTGGGCCTCGATCCGCCGCACCTCCAGCTGGTTCAGCTCGCATTCCTCCTCGGCGGCCCGCAGGCGGGCCTGGGCGATCTGCACGTCGGTCTGTGTCCGCTCGACCTCATCGCGGCTGGAGTGGCCTTCCTCGCGGAGCGAGAGGAGCTTTTCCAGCCGGCGTTGCCGCAGCTCCAGTTCGGCCCGCGCCGCGTCCCGCGCCGCGGTGGCGCGGGCCTTGGCTCGGGCGAACTCCAGCGAGGTGCGCAGCACCGACTGGTCGAGTGTCGCCAGGACCTGGCCCCGGCGCACCGCCTGGCCTTGCTTGACGAGGATCGTCTCGACAATCCCGCTTTCCGGCGCGGCGACCTGAACCTCGAGGAACGGCTGGCTGAACCCCTCCACGGCGTCCGCCGCACGGGGCAGCAGGCAGAGGCAGGCCGGCACGAGCAGCAGGAACCCCAGTCGGCGGACGGGCACCCCGAACCGGTGCGCATGGCGCGGGCGGACAGGCCTGAGTCGGGCGGCGGTTGGTCGTTCCGCGGGGTGCATGGCGCGACGTTCAGGTCCAGGCCGGCTGTGGCGGGCGGGATTCGGTTGGTTCCGCGATCGAGCGGAGCAGATCGTCCAGCCACTGCTCCTGCTGGCACAGGCGGCAGCGTTGCCGGTAGCTGTGACGTTCGGCCCGCCGCTGGGCGCGGCGCAGGGCCGACGCGTAGCCGCGGCCCAGGCCGCCGGGCCGTGGCCCGATTTGCTGCAGGGCGCGGGACAACCGCGGGGCGAACCGGCGGAGCAACGCGTCGTCGCCCGAGACGAAGAACTGGCACGAGCCGGGATCGCCCTGCCGCGCGGCGCGGCCCGCCAGCTGCCGATCGACGCGCCGCGAGTCGTGGTGCTCGCCGCCGATCACGTGCAGCCCCCCGGACTCGCGGGCGGCCGCCGTCAGCTTGATGTCGGTTCCCCGCCCGGCCATGTTCGTGGCGATCGTCACGGCTCCTGCCTGGCCCGCCCCCGCGATGATCGACGCCTCGTCGGCGTCCTGCACGCCGTTGAGCAGCTGGTGGGGCACACCCGCCGAGCGCAGCTCGTCGGCCAGCAGGTGGCTGTCCCGGATCGTGCGCGTGGCGACCAGCAGCGGTTGGCCCGCGGCGTGCCGCCGAGCCGCCTCGCGGGCGATGGCGGCCCACTTGGCCGCGGCCGTGCCCAGGTAGCGATCGGCCAACTCGACGCGCCGGCAGGGCAGGCGGGTGGGAATGACGACGACCGGCAGGCGATAGAACTGGTGGAATTCGCCCTGGTGCCCGCGGGCCGTCCCGGTCATGCCGCAGATCCGCGCGTACTGCTGAAAGTAGCGCTGCCGCGAGATGCGCGCCACGGCCCGCTTCTCGGCGGTGATCGCCACCCCTTCGCGGGCCTCGACCGCCTGGTGCAGCCCGTCGCGCCAGGTCCGCTCGGCGAAGATCCGCCCCGTATACGGATCGACAAGCAGCACCTGGCCCTCGCGGACGACATAGTCGGTGTCTTTCCGCAGGCCGTAAAGCGCCTGCAGGGCCTGCTCTACGTAAGACGACCAGGGGCGGAGCAGCGAGCCGCCGGGCAGCAGGTCGGGGTCGGCGAAGATCGCGGCGGCGCCCTCGATCGTCAGCGACAGCGGGCGTGAACCCTCGGCCCGCGTGAAGTGTCGATCGGGAACGAGTCGGTCCGCCACCTCACGGGCCCGGTGGTACGGTTCGACCGAGACCGTGTGGCCGGGCACTTCGCCGCTGAGAATCAACGGCGTATTGGCCTCGTCGAGCAAAACGCTGTCGATCTCGTCGATGATGACCAGCTCCAGCCCGCGCTGCAGCGGCGGATCGCTGCGCTGGAAATCGCCGCGGAGGCCGAGACGAAACGCTTCGCCCAGGGCCCGCCGGGGCCGGCTGCGGGCGGACCGCTGGTCGCGGAGGAAATCGAAGCCCAGCTCGTACCCGGTGCCGTAGGTGATGTCACAGGCGTACGCGTCGCGCTTCCGCGCGTGATCCGACTCGTCGAGCCGGCCGACGCGCAGGGCGAGCAGTTCGTAGGCCGCGCGCAACAACTGGCAGTCGCGCCGCGCCAGGTAACTGTTGACCGTGGCGACGTGGACGCCGCGACCCGCCAGCGCCCCCAGGTAGGCGGGCAGGGCGGCCGCCAGCGTCTTGCCTTCGCCGGTCTGCATCTCGGCGACCGCACCGGTGGCCAGCACCAGGCCGGCCATCAGCTGCACGTCATACAGCTCCTGGGCGAGCGTCCGGCGGATCGCCTCGCAGACCAGCGCGCCGGCCGGCACGAGAATCTCCAGGTCCAGACAGCTCCGCCCGCCGACGACCAGGTCCCGCAGCTGCCGCGACCGGTCGGCCAGCGCCCGCTCGGGCGCCTCACGCAGCGGCTGAGCCGCGGCGCGGATGTGGCGGACCAGCTCCCAGTCGCCCGGCCGCGGCCGATGCAGGCGGGGCCAGGCCGAGTCGCGGAGCGTTCGGAACGGTTTCAGCTGGTTCATGGGACCGTGACCGCTCGCGGGTCGGAGTCTTGCGCATGCTCTTCCCGACGGGCAAGGGCTCGTTCCCGACCGAATGCATCGTCCAGGTTGAGTTCTTGGATCAGCCGCGGGGCGCTAGCCCGCGGTTCGTGCGGGAAGAACCGGGGGCTAGTGCCCTCCGGCTGATTTGCCGAACCCGAACTTTTCAAATGGACAGAACAGTAGCCGACCACTCGCGACGGCCTGGCAAGGCCCGCTTACGGTCTGGGCGGCACGGGCAGCTGCAGCCCCTGCGCGGGTTCCACCGCCATGTCGGGCAGCCGGTTCGGCACCGACAACGCCGCGGCGGCATGGTCCGGCATGTCCGGCAGCGGCATCGGGGCGGGCAACTCCGTGTCGTCGGCCGAGGGCGTGGTCTCCGAGGCTGGCGCCGGCACGGACTCGTGCAGCGGTTTGTGCAAGAGCAGGGTGGGCAGGCAATCGACGCAAGCCCGCGCCGTGTGCACGTCCTCGTACTGCAAGAGCGTACCGGTGGCCCGCTTGAGGCTGGTCAGCGCCAGGTTGTACGTCAGCTGGGCGCTGAGGAAGCCGAATTCCGATTCCGTCAACCGCTCCTGGGCCGAGAGCAGGTCCTCCAGCACGAGGCTGGCGGCCCGGTCCTCGCCGGGCAACAGCCGCCAGCGTTCGCGGATATACTCGACCTCCGACAGGTCGGCCTTCATGGCGCGGTACTTGGCCAGCATCTCCCGGAAGGCGGTCTCCACCTCGCGCACCGCCACTTCGACCTCCAGCCGCAGCGTGTGCACCGTGGTCTGGAACTGGTTGCGCACCTGGCGCAGCTCGAGGTTGCGCCGCTCAAAACGGGCCCGGGCGGCCTGGTTGCAGAACGGCATCTCGTACTGCAGCCCGATCCCGTAGCTCGGTTCCCCCTTGCTGAACTGGTCGGTCCACGAACCGCCGATATCGGTCTCGCCGCGCAACCCGCTGGCGTATGTTTCCAGCACGACATTCAACAGCGGCAGCAACTCGTTGCGAGACATCTCCAGCCGCACGCCGGCTGCTTTCACCTGCTTGATCGCCTGGGCGATCTCCGGCCGGTTCTGCATGGCCGTCACCAGCGACTCCTGCATGTCGACCGGAATCTGGTCGACCAGGGGGGCATCGGTCGGGATCAGTTCGTCGGTGCCGACCGAGCCGAGGGCCGGATCGTTGACGAGGGCCCGCACGCGGCTCTCGCCGTTGCGCACGGCCGTCTCGGCCCGCGCCAGGTCGGCCCGCCGCGATTCGACGGCCGCGCGGGCCCGCACGAGCTGGCTCTCGAGCGCGTCGATCTCCCGCCGCTGTTCCAGTTCGTCGAGGATCGACTCGGCACTCGCCAGCAACCGCCGCTTCTGCAGCAGCGCGCCCCGCTCGAGGTACAGTCCCCAGTAGCCGCGGGTGACCTCCAGCAGGTGCGTCTGCAGCTGCCGCGAGAACTCGTCGTACGCGGCGCCCGTGTCGATCTGGGCCAGTACGATCAGGCTGCTGTTGTAGACCTCGCCCGCCCCGCGCAGCAGCGGCTGGGTGTAGCTCAGCTTCAGCCGCGCCGTCCCCTGGTCCTGCGGGATGAAGAAGACCGAGTTGTTGTTCTGGAAGCCCAGCTCCTGGGCGATCTCGAACTGGCCGCCCAGCAGGCTCCGCCGCCGCGCGCCGGCCGAGCCCGACCAGACGTGGTCACGAAACCGGGTCGCGTTGGGATCGCCGATCGTCAGCGAGTTGCCCACCGGCTCGCTCACGTCGTCCCACCGCGTCTGGACGAAGGCCGTCCAGTCGAACGCCGCCTCGGCTTCCACGACCGCCGTCTCGCGGATCAGCGGCAGATCGCTGAACACCCGGACCTGGGAAGAGTGCTGCAGGGCCCCGATCAAGAGCGATTCCAGGCTGATCTGCAGTGTCGGCAGGTGACCCAGCACGGCGCCGTGCACGGGATCCTGCCACCAGACCGGGAACTGCGATCCCTCCGCGGGACGCCCAGCGTCCACCTCCGCCGGCTGACCCGGCTGTGGGGACAGGTAGTGCGTATAGTCGAAGCGCGGTCGCGTCGGCTCCCCGGCGCTCCCCACGGCGGGCAGGGCCGCCCAGATCACCGCGCACAGCGCACAGGCTGCCGCGTGCCAACTCCCTCTCGACGGCCGATGGCCGGCGGGCCAGACTCCGTTTTCCATGTCCCAATCCCTGCGGCCCCAAGGGCCTCTGGCGGCGCGGTCAGTCGAGAGACCGCGGTCCGCAAGTTGACAGTCCGTTGTGCTCCCTCCGTGTTCGGTTCGTGCGCGACGAGTGACGAGCGCAGCACGGCCAGCTATCTCTTCGACCAGCCTGCCAGCTGCCAACAGGATTCGAAAGCGGATTGCTACAACGAGCAGACACGGGAAAAACCGGGCGGACATGGCATTTGCCACGTCTGTCGTTCGCGGCATCGTCGGCAGCAGCGGTGCGCGGCGGCAGAATCGGCGCCGGCCACAGCCCGCCCCGCGAGTGGGAGGGTTGCGCACGCTCCGCGGACCAGGGGTGGCGGATGAACCGAATGCGCGGCAGCTCGCACGGGCGGGCACGTCGCACCGTCGCACCGTCGCACGACTCTCCGAGTCGTGACTCCTGAACCGAATGCGCGGCAGCTCGCACGGCCGGGCACACAACCGGTCTCACCGGACCTGCCGGATGTCGCGGCACTCAGCCGCAGAGCGGAACCAGCGCCCCGGCCGGGTCGCGGCCGAAAGGTACCCAGGCCAGGGTCAGGGTGCGGATCAGGATATCCGTCTTGCGCGGTTTGAGCTGGCAGGGAACCAGCGGTTCTTGCAGCGGATCGTAGAGCGAGGCCAGGTTGTCGGCGGCCTCTGCAAACTCCTCTTCCAGTTGGTGCAGCTCCTGCTGGTACTGGACCAGGTTCGCCGCGGCGCGGCGCACGTCGTCGGCCTGCTGGGAGACCCGGCCCGCGCCGCGGACCGCGGTCGTGGCCCGCCCCAGCGTCCCGCCGCTCATCACCTTGCGGCCGAGGACGGCCGACAGCAGCGTGGCGCCGAACGAGATCGCGCTTTGCATCTTCGCGCCCGAAGCCTCCTTTTGTTCACGCTCGACCGTCAACTCGGCCTTGCGCACCTTCTCCTCCAGGCGCCGCAGCTTCGGGGCGTAGCCCCTCCGCAGTTTCTCCACCTGCAGGTCGCGCTGCTCGCGGGCCCGCTGGGCAATCCGCAGGCGAAAGTCCCGCTCGTTCTCCCCCGGCCGCGAATACTCCTTCAAGTTCTCGCTGTAGTACAGGTTGTAACGGCGGACGCGGTAGAGATAGTCGGCCAGCGACCGCTTCCACCCGTCGTAGCTCCGAGGCTGGCCGGCCTCGGCAGGCACGTCGCCAAACCCGGCCTGACCGGCCGGTTCGCTCTCCAACGCGCCGATCGCCAGTTGCAGTTCGACCGCCTCGGCCCAGTCCAGTCCGAGCGGGCCCTGCGGGAACCCGGCCAGCAAGACCAGCTCTTCGTCGGCGCTGAGCCCCTTACGCGCCTCGACGAAGTGCACCTTGACCAGGGCCAGCAGCCGCGGCTCGTACCAGAGTTCCGCCGAACTGCGCGTGCCGCGAACCGGCAAGAACACCTGGGCAATTTCCGGGGCCAGCACGGGGCGGGGATGCGGTGCCAGGACCGTCCCCCGACCGGCCGCCGGCGCGCCCGGCCCGGACGGTGCAACCGATCCCCGCGGCGCGGCTGGCACAATCGATTCCGCAGCGGCGGCCGTGCCGGCTGCGGCCGCGCCCGACGGCCCGGGGCCAGATGGCGCGGACGCCTCGCCCGCCAGCGCAGGCTCCGCCGGGCCCACCGCCCCGCGAGACCCGTCCATCAACTGCTTGATCTGCGCCCGCGTCATCGGCCCGGCAAGGTACGTCAGCGCCCAGCGCGTCTGAAATACGACCGGCTCGCTCTCGTGCACGTTGTGCATCAGAAAGACCCGCTTCCCCAACGCCGAAAGCGTGCTGGACATGTCCGTGCGGTCAAACGCGCTGCCCGTGTCCGCGCAGACGCCCTCCAGTCCATCCAGCACACGCTGCTTGTCGCGGTCGGTCTGCAACCGCCCCAGAAACCAGGTGCCGGTGTTGGAGAGCCCCTTGTAATCGAGGTCCACCGGATTCTGCGTGGCCAACACCACCCCCAGCCCGTAGGCCCGGGCCTGCTTGAGCAGCGTCAGCAGCGGTCGCTTGGAAGGCGGCTCCGACACCGGCGGCATGTAGCCGAAGAGCTCGTCGATATAGAGCAGGGCCCGCAGGCTGGTCGTCCCCGGCAGGCTCCGCATCCAGCCGAGCGTCTGGTTCAACAGCAGCGACACGAAGAACATCCGCTCGCTCTCGGACAGGTGGGAGATCGAGAAGATCGACAACCGCGGCTTTCCGCCGGGCGTGTACAGCAGCCGATCCACGTCCAGCGGCTCGCCGCTCAGCCACGCCGAGAATCCGGGCGCCGCCAGGAGGTTGTTCAGCGTCATCGCCAGTTCGAAGCGGTCGCGCGACGGATAGAACGACTCCAGGTCCAGCACCCCGATCCGGCTGACCGGCGGGTTCTGCACCAGCTGGATCAGGCTGCCCAGATCCAGCTGGCGGCCCTGCCGCCAGGCGTTGTCCAGGATCGTCGTTAGCAGGATGTGCTCGCGGGAACGGATCGGATCGGCCGAGACGCCCAGCAGCGCCAGCAGGCTGGTCGCGGTCGTCGAGATCCGGTCCCGCAGCAGATCACCCTCGGCCAGCACGGCGGCCGGCGGGGCGGCGAACGACGAGAGGATCGACACCGGCAGCCCCGCGTCACTGCCGGGCGTGTAGATCGCAAAGTCGGCCGCCTCCCGCAGGCGGGCGATCCGCTGACCGTCCTGGTCCCACTGGGCCAGCCCTTCGCTCCACAGCTTCGCCTGGCCGCGGGCATACTCTTCCCGCGTCATTCCCTGACGCCGGGCGTCGTCCTCGTTCACCCAGGGCGCAAAATCGGACGCCCGCAGTTCCGGAAACTGCAGCAAGAGATTCGTCAAATCGCCCTTGGGATCGACAATCAAGGCGGGAATCCGGTCGATCGCCGCCTCTTCCAGCAGCCCCAGGCCCAGGCCGGTCTTGCCGCTGCCCGTCATCCCCACGATCACCGCATGGGTCACCAGGTCCTTGGAATCGTACAGCACCAGGTCGCCGGTCAGCGTGCGCTGCCCCAGATCGTACCGGCGTCCCAGGTAGAACGTCCCCAGCTTTTCGTAAACGTCGGCCGCGCTGCTCACGCCCCAGCTCTCCTCTCGATCTCAGGTCAGGTCCACCGCCGCCTCACCGCGCACCGCAGGCCGTCAGTCTAACCGAGATCGCGTTGGGGTTTTAGAGCGGCAACGCGCAGATTGGCTCGGCCGGACAGCACGCCTCGGTCCAGCCCGGCCCGGGGGCGGGCACTGCCTCTTGGTTCGTAACCGTTCACGGGGTGGACGCCAGATCTGCCGCACCCCAAGGGGCCAGGCACATTTTTCGGCGGCAGCGTCGCACGACGACGAGCGGTCTTCCCGCCGAAAGAGGAGCCAGCCCCCCGGCCTGTGAACGGTTACCTTGGCTCCGCCGGTCGGTTGTGCAAAATTGAGATGTGCCCCGCGGACCCCTTGTACCCCTCGTTCCGCGGAGACAGCTGGAGCCGCGCGATGAACCAGCCCGAACACGGGCCGATACCCAAGGGGCGAGGTGCGCCGATCAATCCGCCGCCGCGTTTCGAGCCGACGCACCAGGAAGCGGACTGGGATCAGGTGGAATATGACGAGGAGTTCCTGGCCGCGCAAAGCCGGCCCAGGACGGAATACCTGCCCGATGCGTCGCAGAGCATCGTCAGCGAGAACGACAGCCCGGATATCCCGTTCCGGTACAGTCTGAACCCGTACCGCGGATGCTCCCACGGATGCAGCTACTGCTATGCCCGGCCCACGCACGAGTACCTGGGACTGAGCGCCGGCCTGGATTTCGAAACGCGGATTTTCGTCAAGCACGACGCGGCGCGGCTGTTCCGCCAGTTCCTGAGCCGCCCGCCCTGGAAGCCCGAGCCGATTGTGCTGTCGGGCGTGACGGATCCCTACCAGCCCGCCGAGCGGGAATTCCGGATCACCCGGCAGTGTCTCGAAGTGGCCCTCCAGTCGCGGCAGCCGCTGGACATCATCACCAAGAACGCCCTGATCCTGCGCGACCTGGACCTGCTCCGCGACATGGCGGACCACCAAGTCGTGCGCGTGATGCTGAGCCTCACCACGCTGGACGCCGACCTGGCCCGCGCGATGGAACCGCGCACCAGCACGCCCGCCGCCCGCCTGGCGGCCATCCGGACCCTGGCCGCCACCGGTGTGCCCGTTCAGGTGATGGTAGCACCCGTGATTCCCGGGCTGAACGATGCGGAGATCCCTTCCCTCCTGGCCGCCGCGGCCGACGCGGGGGCGCGGACCGCGGCTTACGTGCTGCTCCGCTGGCCGTGGGGCCGATCTTCCTGCCCTGGATCGACCGCCACCGGCCGCTGGCCCGCCGGCGGATTGAAGAGGCCATCCGGGCCACGCGGGCCGGAGCCCTGAACTCGCCCGCGTTCGGCCAGCGGATGAAGGGCCAGGGACCAATCGCCGAGCAGATCCGCCAGCTCTTTCGCACGTTCGCCCGGCGGCATGGGCTGGATCAGCCGCTGCCGGCCAGCGACACCGGGCAGTTCCGGCCGCCCCTGAACGCCGGCCAGCAGTGGCTGTTCTGAGAGGCAATCATGGCGCCTGGTCGGCCCGGACTGGCGTCTGCGTGGCCCTTATGGGCGCGTTCGGCCCGGACTGGCGTCTGCGTGGCCCTTATGGGCGCGTTCGGCCACGGACTGGCCGTCGTCGGTAGCCAGGGGCGTCAGCCCCTGGACGAGGAAAACCATACGAAGCGAGCCAGCCCCGGTAGGGGCGACCGGACCGACTGAACCCGTTCACCGCCCGGTGGAGGCCTGATTCCGGGGGGGGCAGGTCGATCCTTTCGGCCGGCGCGTATCCGCGAGGTCGAGACCGCTCGTCGTCGTGCGACGCTGCCGCCGAAAAATGTGCCTGACCCCTTGCGGTGCAGCAGGTCCGGCGTCCACTCCGTGAACGGTTACCCCTGTTTTCCTGGCGTCCCTTCCGGGCCCGTCACTTGCGCAATACCAGGACCGGGCAGTGCGCCAGCCGCACGACGCGTTCGGCGACCGAGCCGATCAGCACGCGGCTCAGCCCGGTGCGGCCATGCGACGAAAGGACAATCAACTCGGCCCTCAGCTGGGCTGCGAACTCCGCGATCTCCGGTCCGGGGTCCCCAAATGCAATCTCGATCTGGACCCCCTGGAACTGGGCGTGCTGCAGGCGCTGCGCGATCGCCGCGCGGGCATGTTTCCGCCGGCTTTCGTCATCCACCGTGTTCCAGATCACGCCCGGCTCCGACGGCGTGAGCACGGGCAGCACGTGAATCAGGTGCAGGTGCGCGGGCCCGGCGACCAGTTCCAGGGCCAATTCTGCCGCCGCAAAACTCTCATCGGAGAAATCGACCGGGACGACGACTCGATCCTTCGGCAACCAACCCATCCGCGTGCTCCCTGTTCAGAAATGTTCCCGGCGCCGTCGGGGCAAGTCCGCCGCCCAAGACCCTCGGCGACCCCACGCATTCTAATTGGGCTGGCTTGATCCGGGGAGACACGGGACGAGCGAAGCAGAGCTGCGCGAGCTCGGGAGGGCGAGGCGCCGGCCGAGCTGGCGCGTGCAGTGGGTTCCCGGCGTGGCGGGAGCCCCGCCCTCCCGGAATCGCGAGATTTCGATTGAGGCGCCTGCCGTCTGCCTGAGCACGCCTCGCCGCCGATCACGACGTGGGCGGCACGGTCGGCGCGACCGGCACGGTCGGCGCCGCGTGCGGGACGACGCGGCACCAGAGCGCACGCAGGGGCGAGGCCGCCACCAGGCAGAGAAATACCAGCGGGATCGCCAGCTCGTGAACGGCCAGGATGGCCACCAAGAGGAAGATGACCTTTACCAGCTGGCGGTAGCTGTGCTTGCCCCGCAGCAACTCGCCCGGCAACCGCGGATAACGGATCCGCGAGACCATCAGGCAAGCCACGACCAGGGTCACGATCGGCAAGCCGTACTCGGTCGCGTCGATCAGAAAGTTCCCCGTGACGCGGGCGATATGCGAGATTTCCGAATCGCTCCACCGCAACAGCCCCGGCCCAATCACCACGAGCGAGGCGACCGTGCCCGCGGCGGAAGGGGAGGGCAGGCCGCAGAACGACCCGCGGTACCGCTCGTCATCTTTGGAAACGTTGAACCGCGCCAGCCGCAGGACGGCACACAGCATGTAGAGTACGGCGATCACCCACATCACCCGCGGATGATAGGCCTGCGAGAACTTCAGCATCAAGAAGGCGGGGGCCACGCCGAAACTGATCGCATCGGCCAGGCTGTCCAGCTGCGCGCCGAACTGGCTGGTCTGCTTGGCCAGCCGCGCGACGGGACCGTCCAGGATGTCGAAGACGATGGCCGCGAAGATGAGGAGGGCCGCGTAGTACAGCTCCTGCGGGGTCGTCGTGATCTCCGGCCCCACCTTGGCCGCGTAGGTGATGCTGCCAAACCCGCAGACCGCGTTGGCCAGCGTCAACAGCGACGGCAGCAGCGGGACCATCCTCCGCCGGCGCAAGAGGCGGTTGGCCTCCGGCAGCTTCGTCAGTCGACTGGGGCGAATCATCACGCCGTATTTCCTCCCTCCCGCCGGACCTCCAGCGGCTGGCCCGGACGGGCTAAACAGGTTTTCGTGATTCTGGGTGGGCGAGGCTCCCGCCGAGCCGAGAACCGGCTCAGCGCGCCGGCTCGGCAGGAGCCTCGCCCTCCCACCATGGTGCAGCTCTGGTTGGCGCGTCCCGGATCTCCCAGGATCGCACCAGGTTATTTAGCTGAAATCTACCTTTCTCTCCCTTCGGGAGAGGGTTGGGGTGACGGCAAATCGCTGCCGCACCACGAAGATCGAGTACTCTCACCCTGCCCATTCTCCAGGGGCGAGGGCTCTCGGACCGCATCGGCGTGGACACGCGCGATCCTGCAACAGCCCGCGCGGATGAAGGGGGGTGCGCCCTCGGCGGCGTGCCGGTCGAACGGGTGCCGGCGCCGAACAAGCGGCCAATCCCCGGCACCGTCCGGGATCACACACGTCGGTTCTCTGGTACCGTTCCCCCGTCGGCCGATGAGTTCGCCGGATAGCGGGCGATCACCGTTGATCCGCCGCGCACCCGATCCCCCACGGCGACGGCCAACTCCAGCCCCGCTTCCCACGGCAGCACCAGTTCGGTGCGTGATCCGAGCTTGATCATTCCGAACGGCTCGCCGCGCTCCAGCTCCTGGCCCGGCCGCAGCCCGCAGACGATCCGGCGGGCGATCGCGCCGGCAATCTGCCGCACGACCAGCCGCCGGTGGGGCGGCGCGGTCTCCTGCAGCTGGATCGCCATCTGTTCGTTCTCCCGCGCCGACTCGGGCCGCAGCGCGTTCAAGAACTTGCCCGGCCGGTAGCTCAGGTCCGTGACGCGACAGGCCAGCGGCGCCCGATTGACATGCACGTCGAAGATGCTCAGAAAAATCCCGACCAGAACTGCCGGACCGCCAAGCTGCTCCACCTGTTCCAGCCGCTCGACCGACACCACCTTCCCGTCGGCCGGCGAGACCACCAGCCCCGGGCCCCCCGGGATCGCCCGCCGCGGGCTGCGGAAGAACCAGACAAAGAACAAACCCAAGCCGGCGGGCACCCAGCAGGCCCAGACGTACTGCCAAGCCAGCCAGGCGGTCAGCACCAGGCTGGCCAGCCCCAGCAGCAGCAACTCGGCCATCCCGTCCCGGGCCAGCGGCAGCCGCGCGCGCCAGCGGAACGGATCGTCCTCCTCCGCCCAGCTGCAATCACAGACGTTGCGATAAAACTTCAGGTCCCGCGGGTCGAGCACCTCGTGCGGACAGCCCTGCGGATCGCCCCGCCGCAACTCGGCCATCCTCCGCACGTAGCCCGGCCGGAAACGCTTCAGGTACCAGCGGCGGAGGCCGCCCCACAGCAGCTCCAGCCGCATGCAGACCCCGCCCCCGGGCTGAATCGAGCTGATGCGGGCCTCCCGCGGCGCATCCACCAACACCTCGCGCGGCAGCGACCTCCGCGACACCTCGGCGTCAGGCCGCAATGTGGTCATCGCTCGAGCGAACCTTGGAGGCCGAGTCCAGGCGCAGATGATAGACGATTGCCGGCGGCATGTTCGCGAAGACCTTGTCGCTGCGGAACTCGTACGACTTGCGATAACGCTTCATCACCGAGCGGACACCGGCCATCCGCTCACGCTCGGGCGAAGAGGCCACGAGGAACTTCAGGCGGTGAATCCAGAGGTACTCGAAGAAGGTCAGCACGCCGTTGGGCCGTATCAGCTCGTCAAACTTCTGGAAAATCTCCTCCACCAGGCTGGTGGGAAAGTTATTGAACGGCAGCCCGCAAATGAGGAAATCGTACGGCTCGGCCGCCTGCAGCTCCTGCACCGGCATGTGCAGCACCCGGCACTGGGCGGCCACCCGCTGAAAATCCGGTTCGTGGCGGAAACGCTCGTTCAAGACCTCCACGAAGCGGTCATTCAGCTCGACAATGTCGAACTGGTCGCCCGGGGACAGGTGCCGAATGATCTCCTGGGTCACCGCCCCGGTCCCCGCCCCGACCTCGACGATCCGAGCCGGCGAGGTGTGCCGCAGCGTTTCGCGGATCAGGTTCCGTGCAAGGTGACGGCCGCTGGGCGTAATCGCGCCCGTCGTGCGAAAAGCGCGGCGAAATTCGCGGAAAAAAGTGACGTAGTGCGAGACCTGCCTGGCCATGGTCGACAATCCTGTCCTTCCCGGTGAGGGAAGAGGCAAAAAGGGGAGTTCGGCGGGACACTTGGCGGGCGACGCCCGGCACTCCAGCCGGGGCTCGTTTTTACCATGTCCCACGGGTGCCACGCTACGGGCCTTTCCCGCGTCTCCCCCACCGGTGGCTCAGTCGCGGCCCATAATCTGCCGTGGCCGAACCTGCCAGCCGTACCCAGTCACAGGGCGGCGACTGGTCCAATATTCAGCCGCCCGTGTGGCGCCGGGCCAACGCGCGTCGGGCGAGAGCATGGACCGGACGCATGGCAGGCGCCCGCCATCCGGTGACGCTTTGCGGTCGAGGTTCAACGTAACCGTTCACGCGCCCGGGGTCTGGTACATCTTTCGGCCCATCCGCCCGACCTGGCGCAGACGCGCAGGCCGACAACAGGTACCTGACCCCCTCGAATCCGGCCAAATGCTCAGCCGGGGTGTGAACGGTTGCAGGTTCAGCAGGGCCAGCCGCAACCACCCCCGGCAAAGAGGGAACAGGCCGGAAGGCGGCGACCAGTGAATCCTCACCGCCGTTACCAGCGCAGTTCGAGTCCCGCGTTTCCACCGTGGGCGGTGTGGTCCTCGGAGGTTTGCAGCAGGTAGTTGGCCAGCAGTGCGGCGCGGTCGCTGCGGATCATCGTCAGCCCGCCGCCCGCCACGAGGAAGTTCCGCCCGGTGGACGCGCCGGCGGCGGTGAAGCTGGCGCCGGCACCGTCCACGAAGGCGGCCGTGTACAGCCGCGTGGCGCCCAGCATTTCGTACCCGTACCGCGCTTGCAGTTCGGGCATCAGGGTCCAGCAGCCCGCCGCGCGTTGCCAGGCAAGACGGGCCCCGACAAACCCCCGCAGGGATTCGGTTGTGTTCGGGTCGACCACCAGGCTGATGCTGTTGCCCCCAGTTTCGGTGAACGCCCGCTCGCGGAGGTAGACATACTGCAGGGCCACCAGCGGCTGCAGGTAGCCGCAGCCCCGGCAGAGGTTCGTATTCGCCTCCAGGTAGGTGAAGAACTCGTCGCCGTCTCGCTCGCCGGCCACCGACCGGGTGATGTTCCCGACCGTGACCGACCTGTCGCTGGAAATGTCGTCGTACGCGTACCCGGCAAGGCCCAGCAGCTGGACCGCTTCGTACTGGTGGCGGCCGTAGACCGCCGCATAGAAGCTGTCCACGTCGGCCGAGGCGGATTGGTCATCCAGGTCCAGATCCGAGTGGGTGTAGCCGAAGGCGCCCCCGAACCGCGTGTACTCGTCCAGATACCGCTCCAGTCCCACGGCGGTCCCTCCGAAGTTGTAGTCGAATCCCAGCGCGTTCCCATCACCTTGGACGTCGCCTCCCACGCCGAATCCCTGCACCCAGCCGCCGAGGCCAGTCACGCAGCCGCAATCCCCAGCGCCGCGGCCCGGGCACCCGCCGCGGCAGGCGGCCGCGGGGCGGCTGGTGATGGCGGCGGCCGGCTGGAACGAGGCCAGCTGCACGGGGGAACTGCTGTCGGGCGATGCCGCCGTGGCGCTGGCCGTGGCTGCGCCGCCGGGAGCCATACCGCTTGTCCGGCTGCCAAAGCGAGGATAACCGCGCAGGCGGCCGGCAATCGTCTGCATCAGGTACTGCGTCCGCTCGACATGCAGCGAACTCAGGCTGCCGTACAGTTCGCCGCTCAAACTGTCCAGCGCATCCCGCACCTCGTTTTCGGACAACATGCTCAACTCATCGAAGATCGCCTCCAGGTCGCCCGTGGCGCCCGGTTCCAACTCCTCCAAGAAACCGCCCACGGCCAGCTGGTTGAACGTCGTGGCCAGGGCAGTGAAATCGGGCACCAGCTGGTCCTGGGCCAGGATCAGGTAGACGTTGTTGGCGTCGTAGTCCAGCTGGGCCGTGAAGAACGCCAGGTCGTCCACCACGCCGTCGTAGGTACCGGTCACGCCGTTCTGCGCGGTGAGGATCGTGTAGGTCTGAGCGTCGGTGTAACTGCCCGCCGCCGCCCGGACGTCGACCTGCCCGCCCTGGATGGTGGCCGCACCGCTGATATCGATCAGGTCGCCGGCGCCGTCGTCTTGAATCTCGACCTGGTAGACCGATCCAGCCTCCTGTTGGTAATCGCCTGCCACGTGCAGCGTGCCGATCGATTGTCCCGGCGTGATGGTGCCTTGGACCGTGGTGCCGCCGACGGTTCCGTTGCCGCCGAGCGTCCCGACGGGCTGGACCAGCACGTCGCCGGAGATTGTGCCGTTGACCCGCAGCAATCCGGCGGCGACCGTCGCCTGACCGCTGGCCAGGTTGTCGCCGCTCAGGACCAGGGTCCCCTGGCCGCTCTTCGTTACGTTGCCGGTACCGGCGATATCGTCGGCGAAGGTGCTGACCACGTTCGCATCGACGTGATAAGCGGCGTTGGTACTGTTCAGGAACAGTCCGGACCCGGCCGCCGACCCGCTGGACGCCTGGTTGACGCCCGTTCCGCCGCCCGCGCCGCCGATAACGGTGTTCTGCCCGTCGGTATCCACATTGACCAGGGTCACGCTGCCGCCCTGGCGGACGAAGACGGCTCCGCCCAGTGCCGCGCCGCCACCGCCGTTGCCGGAAAGGTTCCCGGCACCGCCAAAGGTTCCTGCGGCGCCGGCCGAACCGTTCCCGCGACCGCCGCCGCCGCCGCCCCCGAAGCCGCCGGCGCCGCCGACGGCGTTGTTGCCGCCCCCGCCGCCGCCGCCCGCGGCGAAACCGCCGCTGCCGCCGGCCCGGCTGCCGTTGCCGCCCCCGCCGCCCCCGCCAAACTCGCTGCCGGTGCCACCCGTTCCGCTATTGCCGGCTCCGCCCCCGCCGCCGCCGCTGCCGCTGGCCGCGGTCCCGTTCTGGTTGTTGTTGCCCCCGGTGCCGCCGTTGGTGACCCCACCGGCTCCGCCGCTGTTGCCGCTGCTGTTTCCGCCGTTACCGGTCCGGCCGCCGCCCCCACCGCCACCGTTGGACGCCGAGTTGCCGCCCGTGCCCGTAAGTCCGCCGCCGCCGCCGCCGCCGTTGCCGTTCGAGCTGCCGCCATTGCCGTGAAGACCGCCGCCGCCGCCGCCGCCGGAGTTGCCCGCGCCGCCGGCCGATCCGCCCTGGCCGCCTTGGGCCGTGTTGTCATCCAACCGCACGTTCTGCAGGGTGACATTGGCCCCGGCATCGACAAAGACGGCCGCCCCCGCCCCGGCGCCGCCGCCCCCGCCGGCCCGGGTCGCGTTGCCGCCGTCGCCCCCTTCGGCTCGACCACCTGTAATCGTCATGTCCTGGATGGTGAGGGTGACATTTCGGTCCACGAAGAATACGCGGGACCCATCCTGGCCGCCGACGGTGCTGCTGCCGGTTCCCAGGCCCTCGACCGTAATGCTCGTGGCCGCGGAATTCGTGACGGCCGGCAGCGGGCTGGACAGGGCAATCGTGCCAGCTGCACCGGCGTTGACAATGATCCGGTGCGATCCGGCGCCTGCCGCGTTCGCGTCCACAATGGCCTGGCGCAAGGAGCCAGCCCCGCTGTTGTTCGTGTTGGTCACCTGGAAGTCGGCCGCGCGGACATTCCCCGATACGGCCAGAACGCCCGCGGCACAAAGGGCCAGCACAGTTCGCGGCACGCTTGTTCGAAGTCGAGCCATTTCCAGGTAGGCCTCCATAGATCCTGGTTTCCTTGTGTGGGCTGCGGCATGGGGCGCGGTCGGCGCCGGTCGTCACGGGTAGGTCACGTATGCCTGGTGCGGTTTGGAAGGAGACGAGGGGCCGTATCGCGCCCTCGCTGCCAGCAGGGGCACGCGCGACGTTGGCAATGCGGCTGAACAGCTCAATCCTGGCCGTACAAGGTACAGCCCAGGTTGCCGCGGGTCGAATCTCGGGGTAACCGTTCACGGATCGGGGTCTGGTCCATTTTTCGGCCGACATACTCGACCTCGCAGATACGCGCTGGCCGAAAACATCGACCTGACCCCCGGAATCAGGAAAAATCCTCCACCGGGCTGGGAACGGTTAGACGCTGTTCAACAATAAGTTGCCGAAATCACTCATCAGCCGCCGGGCGCTAGCCCGCGGTTCATCCGCGAAAGACCGCGGGCTAGCGCCCCGCGGCTGATCCACAAAACCGGTAGGTAATTGTC
>Ga0114938_1000478_pt1 | contig 29876 bp, 22 predicted proteins | sample AshMeaBigSpring_FD_88675 | JGI IMG/M metagenome (GOLD analysis project Ga0114938, IMG submission 88675) | Groundwater microbial communities from Big Spring, Nevada to study Microbial Dark Matter (Phase II) - Ash Meadows Big Spring | ecosystem: Environmental > Aquatic > Deep subsurface >... | reverse complement strand
AGAGTCTGAGTATTGACACCCAACTTCTGAAAAATAAAGTTGACAACACTTTCTCCTTCGTTGATAATGCCCCGAAGCAGGTGAGCCGGCTCAATAACCTGCTGGCTTTTGGCCGAAGCCAATTGTATGGACTTCTGAATGGCCTCCTGCGATTTGATTGTAAAATTGTTGAAGTTCATATCGATTGTATGTTTAGTTTATTCTTTATAACAATGCTGCAAAATGCTTGCCAAAGCCTCAAAACTGACAAAATGACAGAAAACAAGAGTAAAAACACAAAAAAATAAGACAAATTTGTCATTCAAACGAATAACAAGAACCATTTTAATCAAATTGTTGTTTAGATAAATAGAATTGAAAAACTTAAATGAGATAAATATGAAAAGAATTATCACTGTACTCTGCCTGACGTTGTTTCTTGGAACCACCTTCGGACAATCAAAAGAATTAAAATCCCTATCTGCCCATGAATTTGAGCAATTACTGAAAGATAAAAAGGTACAATTGGTAGATGTACGTACTCCCGATGAGTACCAGAGCGGACATATAAAGGGCGCAAAGAATATAAATATCGGGGACCCGGTAAAGTTCGAAGCAGAAGCTGCAAAGCTAAACAAAAAAGTGCCGGTGGCAGTCTATTGCCGGAGTGGCAGAAGAAGCAAAATTGCCGGTCAGCGACTTATAGACAAGGGATTTGTGGTTTACGACCTCAACCAGGGAATACTGGAATGGACAAACAGTGGCAAGTCTGTAGAATGAGTAAAATAAATTTATTTTATACTATCTGCTTTTGAATTTCGCACAATCAGAGCTCTGATTGTGCGGGTTGCTTCCTGCAAATCGAGAGAAAAATTTTCGGTAGACGTAGTGGCACCCGAAATAGCATCGACAGTGACTCCCACCTTCAGATTCCGACGACCATTGTATCCCAGAAACTGATCGAGCCAATCGCGCTCGCACACCTCTTTACCGTGTGTTGCTTTGTAATTGAAAATATCAATAGCAGAAACAGCCCCAACAGAGTCGTAAATTGCGTAGTAATCGAAATACTCAAACACCTTATTCTCACCCGGTTTAGGAATTTCGCAACCACCGGCCTCACAGCCATTCACCCGCCCCAGATAGGCATATCCACGGGTAGATTGTTTTTGTTTTAAATAATAGAAACGGCCATTAAACTCTTCGCTTTTGAAATCTGTCTCCTGCGGTTCAACCGGAATCAACCGAAGAGAATCTGACCATTTGTGCACCTGAGCCAAAAATGATTTTTCCCCGAAATTGATAGGTTCAATCTTAAACCCGACAATAACGAATACAATTCCAACGGAAAAGAGCAACAGATATTTCTTCATGGTTAGTCTGATTATCGGCAACACGCAGCAATAAAAAACACGCATATACAACAAGCTGAACGGCTGAAATGTTGTATATGCGTGTAGAAAGTACTATGATTTATGCCTCCAGTTTGTGGATAACCAAACCAGAGCGCAATTTTGGTTCGAACCAGGTCGTTTTGGGCGGCATTATATTTCCGGTATCAGCGATATCCATCAGCTGTTTCATTGAAACGGCATAAAGAGCCAAAGCAGCCTTCATTTCGCCACTATCCACGCGACGCTTCAGCTCTTCAAGTCCACGAATACCACCCACGAAATCGATACGTTTGGAAGAACGAAGATCTTTAATATTGAGAACTTCATCCAGAATCAGGTTCGAGGAGATTGTTACATCCAATACCCCTATCGGATCATTATCATCGTAAGTACCAGGCTTAGCGGTGAGCGAATACCATTTTCCAGCCACATAGAGCGAAAAATTGTGTAATGCATTGGGGTGATAAATCTCCGCACCCTTTTCCACTACATCAAAGTTCACAGCTATTTTTTCGAGAAACTCCTCTTCTGTCATACCATCAAGATCCGTCACCACACGATTATAGTCAATTATTTTGAGTTGATTATCGGGGAAACAAACAGCCAGGAAGTAGTTGTACTCCTCATCTCCGGTATGATTCGGATTCTGTTTTGCTTTTTCGGCACCTACGAGAGCAGCAGCAGCTGTACGGTGATGCCCATCTGCGATGTAGAGATATGGAATAGCCGCAAAAAGTTCGGTAATGCGTGCAATGGTTGCGTCATCCTGAATCGTCCAGAAATGGTGTCCAAAACCATCGGGTGCAACAAAATCATATTCAGCAGCATTGGCTACACACTTTTTCACAATACTATCTAACTCTTCCTGATACGGAAACGCAAAGAAAACAGGTTCAATATTGGCATTGTTTACACGCACATGAATCATTCTGTCCTCTTCCTTATCGCGACGGGTAAGTTCGTGTTTTTTAATTACACCACTCATATAGTCATCTACATTGGCACAAACCACCAATCCATATTGCGTACGCCCCTCCATAGTTTGAGCATACACATAATACATCTCTTTTTGGTCTTGTACCAGCCATCCCTCTTTCTGAAACTTCGTAAAATTTTCTACTGCTTTTTCGTAAACAGGCGTTGTATGTTCGTCTGTTCCCACAGGAAAATCAATTTCGGGTTTAATAATGTGATAAAGAGACATTTCGTTGCCATCAGCCTCGGCTCTTGCCTCTTCTGAATTTAACACATCGTATGGACGGGAAGCCACCTTTTCGACCAAAGCCTGAGGAGGACGTACCCCTTTGAATGGTTTTATTTTTGCCATGTTGTTATTTGTTTATATTGATTCAAGATTTAACTTTACAAAGCTACAAAATATCTGATATTTTGCCAAGTGAAACAAGGCCGAAAGGATTATAATATGAAAGTTAATCCAACTCCACCACTGTAATGCCGGCACCACCAAACTGCACATGCTCGTCTCGGGCCTGTTTCACACCGTGCACAGTTTGAAGATATTGACGAATAATCTGCCTCAAAGCACCGGTACCTGTTCCGTGCAGAATTCGCACCTGCGCCACCCCCACCAGTATAGCATCGTCGATAAAATAGACCACAGCCTGCAAAGCCTCATCTCCCCGCATACCCCGCACATCAATCTCTTGTCTGAAATTGAGTTTTCGCTGATAAAGCTCATCTGTTGTCTGCTGGCTCACAAATCCGGTATGTTTGTTGGAATCCTCCTTTTGTTTTCCTTTTACGCCCTTTTCCAAACGGGAAAGTTCGACAGTAGTCTTAATCATTCCAAAAGCCACCAATGCCTTTTTGCCCTGAATTTCAATCACCTCGCCCAGCGCAGTTTGCCCTTTGAGTCGAACTGTATCGCCGGCAACAATAGGTTTCTCCACCGGTTTGGGCATTTCCACCTTTTTGGATGCATCAGGCAAATTTTTATTCTGTCTGCTCTTTTCTTTTCGGGCCTCCCTCTCCTGTATTTGCCGAATTTTCTGCTCAATTTTGTCATCAGAAGAGGTATCGGGCTCTACCAGTTCGCTTTTAAATAAGTCGAGCTCTTTACGCGCCTCCCGGGTAGCCTCTTTTTCGGCCTGAGCCTCTTTTATTTTTCGGATTGTATTTTCGATTTTCGCATTGGCCTCGCGCAGAATTCGTTCAGCCTCGGCTTTGGCATTTCCCATCAACTCTTTCCGTTCTTTGGCAATGCTTTGCAAATCGAGCTGATAACGCTCTGTCAGTTCGTCGAGTTTCTTCTCCTGCTGGCGGATATTCTGGCGTTTCGACTCCCAGTACCGTTTGTCGCGCACGATATCCTGCAGATATTTATCCATATCAATATAATCTGAGCCCACCTTTGCGCTGGCATCGGCAATCACATCTTCGGGAAGTCCGATTTTACGGGCAATTTCAATGGCAAACGAACTACCCGGATTACCAATCGAGAGCTTAAACAAGGGCTGCATCAAATGCCTGTCGTAGAGCATCGCGCCATTCACAATTCCCGCCTGATCCTCTGCAAAATGCTTCAGATTCTGGTAATGGGTGGTAATAACCCCATACGATTTATTTCCATTGAAACGTTCGAGCAAAGCCTCAGCTATTGCCCCGCCTATTTGCGGCTCAGTACCTCCGCCAAACTCATCGATAAGCAATATACTGTTTTCGGTGCAGTTACGCACAAAAAATTTCATATTTGTCAGGTGAGAACTGTATGTACTGAGATCGTTTTCAATAGACTGCTCATCACCAATATCTATAAAAATATCGCGAAAAATTCCGGTGCGTGAACTTTCGTGAACGGGTATCAAAAGCCCGCATTGCAACATGTATTGCAACAGGCCAACAGTTTTCAGACAGACCGATTTTCCACCCGCATTGGGTCCCGAGATTAGCAAAATCCGGCGGTTTTCATCCAGGTCGATATCGAGAGGCACCACCTTCTTATTCTGTTTTTTCAGCGATAAAAAGAGCAGCGGATGCACAGCCGTAGCCCAATCCATTTGACGTTTGTTTTCGAACAGCGGCAAAATAGCCTCAATCTGAATAGCCAGCTGAGCCTTCGCCCTGATAAAATCGATTTCGCCTAAAAAGTCGTATGACCCCAATATATCGGGTGCAAACGGACGAAGCTCGTCGGCAAACCGCACCAAAATTCGAATAATCTCCCTGCGCTCTTCGCTTTCGAGCTCCCGCACGCGATTGTTAGCTTCCACCACCTCGGCAGGTTCAATAAACACCGTTTTGCCACTGGCCGATTCGTCGTGTACAATGCCCTTAATCTTCCGTTTGTAAGCAGGTGCCACAGGAATCATCAACCGGCCATCCCGCATGGTGGGAGTCAGGTCTTTATCTACAATACCCTCGGATTGTGCAATGCGCAAAATCGACTGCAAACTACGGGATATAGAACTTGTTGTCTGTATTATTTCCCGACGAATACGCGCCAGCTCAGGCGAAGCATTGTCTTTTATTCGACCGAATTTATCGAGAATCTTATCTATTGTTGTAATAAACTGAGGAAACAGAGCCACCTGACCGGCCATCTCTGTGAGGTATGGGTAGTCAATTTCTTCGTTCTCTTTACTAAAAAAGCGTACAATATCGCGAATCGTTTCGAGCGAGCGACGCAAATCGAACAACTCAGACTCATCGAGAAAAGTTCCCTCCACCCGGATACGTTTAAGGGGCAATCTTACATCAAAGAAATAGTTGGCGGGGAAATCGTTTTCGAGTTGCAATATACGCACAAATTCGGCGGTGGAGCACAGTCTTGTTTTTATTGCATCAAACTGCACGGAAAAATCCATTTCGGACACTTTGTCTTTGCCTAAAGTGCTCAGACAAAGGTCGAGAATCAACCGGCGTATTTTATCAAAACCTATTTTTTGTTCGAAATTATCGGGATAAATCACAGCGAGGTAGTTGTGGTTAGAATAAAGAAAAAATGAGTGGAAAAGCGATCAAAAAAAAATCACTGCACATATTGCCTCATCTGACTGACAATATCAGCATTTCCGGCTATCACACAATAGTTTGGTTTTTCGCGAAAGCGAATTACCTGACCGCCGGCCTCCTCAATCACGAGCATTGCCGCAGCCACATCCCAGTCTTTGAGATTAATTTCCCAAAAACCGTCGAAAAATCCGGCACCCACACAACACATATCGTAAGAGGCAGCCCCCAGGCGACGAATGTCGCGGCAGTGTGGCAGAATGCGCGCCACATTGTCTGTATTGTTATCCGGATTGGTACCGTGATCGTAAGGAAAACCGGTACAAAGCAAACTATCATTGAGATCTGATTTTTGAGAAATCTGTATCGGTTTACCATCCAGAAAAGCCCCCAAACCTTTAGCGGCATAGAACATTTCGTTGATAAACGGAGCAAAAACCACCCCTACAACACTCTCTCCCTTGTAACGCAAGGCAATAGATACGGCAAAAACGGGAATACCCTGAGCAAAATTAGTAGTGCCATCCACCGGGTCTATCACCCAGCAAAAATCAGAAATCTGCTCATTTGACCCACTCTCTTCGGCAAGCACCTGATGATTGGGATACGTTTTGCGTATTTGCGAAATGATATATTCCTCACTCTCTTTGTCGGCAATGGTGAGCAAATCGTGTTCACTCGATTTAGTTTCAATAATCAGATTTTTATTTCTGAAATATTTCAAATGAATTTTACCCACCTCAGTAGCCCACGAAATGGCCTGAGCGAGAAAACCCTGTAATTCTTCTGTATTCATCAAACAAGATTATTATTGTAAAGCTCAGGCCTCATCTTCCACATCGTAAATCGGAATCTGACGCTTAAATGCCTCTTTAAACGAAATAAGAGAAACGGTGCGCGACAATCCCAGAGGCTGCAATTTGTTGTGGATAATATTGAGCAAATCGTTGTTGTTGCGGGCATAAATTTTGATAAACAGATCATACTCACCGGTTGTATAATGGCACTCCACCACTTCGGGAATTGCCTGCAACGCCTCAACAACATCGTTAAACTGCCCGGGATCCTTGAGAAAAAGCCCCATATAGGCACAAGTCTCGTATCCTATCTTATCTGCATCAATCAAATACTCAGAACCTTTAATGATATTGAGCGAAGTCAGTTTCTGAACGCGCTGGTGAATTGCTGCTCCGGACACATTGCATTCGCGGGCTACTTCGAGAAAAGGAATACGGGCATTTCCCGCTATTAGTTTGAGAATTTTAATATCCAGATTGTCTAATTGATGTTGTGCCATTTTGTTAATCAGATTTTTGATTTGAAACGTTTCTACAAAAATATCACTTTTATTTCGTTAGATTGCAACAAAAGAGCTCTTTTTTGTAATGATTTATTCATTTTGCACCAATATTTTGGATTAAAACAGCAAAACTACGATTTAAACAGGTTCAAATAAATGGATTAACCACATTTCAAATCGTAATTAAAATATCAAAGCGAGAGAAATTAATAGCCTGATTTTGAAAAAAAGAAAGCCAACCGGCATATAACAGAGCAATAAAAAGCCGGTAAACTTACAAATTGACAGAAAGCCGGTAAGCGACTCCCGGTATAAATAAATCCGGCAAACGAAAAGAGGGAAAGCCATGCCTCCCCTCCTCATATCGCGACCAACGAAATGCATTGTACTACACAAGTCCGAGCAAATATTGTCCGTAAGCCGTTTTTTCGAGCGAATGTCCCAATTGTTTCAATTGCTCATCGCTGATCCATCCATTGCGCCAGGCAATCTCTTCGATACAAGAGACATAAAAACCCTGTCTGTTTTGAATGGTTGCCACAAAATTTGAAGCCTCCAGCAAGCTATCGCAATTGCCCGTATCCAGCCAGGCGAACCCACGACCAAACAACTCAACAGTGAGCGTTTGCTCTTCCAGGTAAATGCGGTTAAGATCTGTAATTTCGAGCTCACCGCGGTGAGAGGGTTTCAGACTTTTGGCTTTGGCCACCACCGTATTGTCGTAAAAATAGAGTCCCGGCACCGCATAATTCGATTTTGGTTCATCGGGTTTCTCTTCAAGACTGATAACCTTATTGTTGGCATCAAACTCAGCCACGCCATACGCCCGCGGGTCTTTTACGAAATAGCCAAAAATACAGGCACCTTTTTCAATATTCGCCGCACGTTTTAACATCGACGAAAAGCCCTGACCATAAAACATATTGTCGCCCAGGATAAGACAGGCAGAATCTCCACCCAAAAACTCATCGCCCAACAAGAAGGCTTCGGCCAGTCCGTTTGGTTTTTCCTGAATAATATAAGAAAAGCTCATACCCAACTCTTCCCCTGAGCCCAACAAATCGCGAAACATCGGCAAATCGCGTGGTGTGGAAATAATAAGCACCTCACGAATTCCGGCCAACATCAGCGTTGATAGTGGATAATAAATCATCGGCTTATCATAAACAGGCATAATCTGCTTCGAAATTGCCTTCGATAGCGGATACAAACGGGTAGCACTACCACCGGCCAAAATAATTCCTTTCATAACAGTATAATTTTAATTGTTTCTGTGACAAGATTTTTGTTTCGACAAAGATATAATAATACCTTTCATTATAATTAAAGATTAAAAAAAAAGATACATTTTCCGGGCAAATTAGATAACTATTCCAAAAAAGTTCTATCTTTGCATCGATTTACCGCCGTAAGTGCAAAGTTCAGCACACCGACTTTATCAAAATCCAAAAGAAATTTTAAGTATTAGATCATTTAAGCAAAATAGCATAACAGGCTAATTGCGTTTTCCTGTGTTTGTATTATCTACATTAAGGGAACATATTTTATTTTATCCATGTTTACATCCGAAGAATTAAACAAAAAGGTTTTAGTTGAACTAAAAGCCATCGCAAAAGGAATGGGCTTAAAAAGGATTGATCTTTACAAAAAAGAAGATCTCATTAAAAACATCCTCTCAGCCACACCCAAAGAGTCCGCACCTGCAGCTTCTCCTGTATCAGAAAGTCAAACAGATATTCCGACTGTTGCAAAAGTCGAAACAGTTTCTTTTGAAACAGATTCACCTGCTGTCGAAACCAGAGAGCCGGCAGATAACCCGTCGGACCCCGATGATATTAATCAGGCATACGACGACAGGAAGAAGAGAAACCGCGTTGTGTTTCAGAAAGAGGAAAACAGAGTCAACAACCCGAGAGCGAAAGGAGATTTTTATAAAAAAGATTTCCGCAACAGCCCCGGAATGCCGCGTCAGAAGTTTCAGTCGCCCATTCCACCTCCGCAAATAAACAACAGTGGAGAAACAGGCAAGCCACAAGTGGATTCCAAAGCAATACCGTCACCCAAACTATCTCAGTATTTTCAGAACAAGAAAGATATTGTGGTACATAAAAATTACCGCAATATGCAAAACGAAAAGCCAATACTGCCCGAAATACCGACCTACGAAGATGAACCTATCATTTCAGAGTCTGTAGAGCAGCCCGAAATTATACAGGCAACTGAGCCGGTAATTGTAAATCCGGTGCCGGAGACTACGATACAGTCAGACCCTGTTGCAGAAACGACACAGGAAGCTCCGGCAGCTCCGGCATTTGACAACAGAGCGAATCGTCACAGCAAGTTTGGAAATCAGAAATACGAGAAATTCTACGATTTTGAGGGCATTCTGATTGGAAACGGCGTGCTCGAAATCATGCCGGACAACTACGGTTTTCTACGCTCTGCCGACTACAACTTCCTGACCTCTCCCGATGATATATATGTATCGCAATCGCAAATCAGACTATTTGGTCTGAAAACCGGCGATTTGGTAGAAGGCGCCATCCGCCCACCCAAAGAGGGTGAAAAATATTTCCCGTTGGTAAAGGTAGAGAAAATCAATGGCAGAACCCCTGAATATGTGAGGGATCGCATTCCGTTTGAATTTTTGACGCCCCTTTTCCCGGACGAAAAATTCAACCTGTGCCGTGGAAAAAGAGACAGCCTCTCGATGCGTGTGGTAGATATGTTTTCGCCCATCGGGAAAGGACAACGCGGATTGATTGTGGCTCAGCCCAAGACCGGCAAAACCATGCTATTGAAAGAGATAGCAAACTCTATTGCCGAGAATCATCCCGAGGTGTACATGATTATTCTGCTCATTGATGAGCGGCCGGAAGAGGTAACCGACATGGCCCGCAGCGTAAGAGCAGAGGTCATTTCATCGACTTTCGACGAACCGGCAGAGCGGCATGTGAAGATTGCCAGTATCGTATTGGAAAAAGCCAAACGTATGGTGGAATGCGGACATGATGTGGTTATTCTGCTCGACTCTATCACCCGATTGGCCCGGGCCTACAACACAGTTTCACCTGCTTCGGGAAAAATCCTGTCGGGTGGTGTGGATGCCAATGCCCTGCACAAACCCAAACGCTTTTTCGGAGCTGCCCGAAATATCGAAAACGGTGGTAGCCTGACCATTATTGCTACGGCTCTGACCGAGACCGGATCAAAAATGGATGAGGTAATTTTCGAAGAGTTTAAAGGAACCGGTAATATGGAGCTCCAGCTCGACAGAAAGCTATCGAATCGCCGGATATTCCCTGCAGTGGACATTACGGCATCGAGCACACGCCGCGACGATTTGCTGCTCGATCAGGATACGTTGAACAGAATGTGGATTATGCGTCGCTATTTGTCGGATATGAATTCGCTCGAAGCCATTGAATTTATCAAGGACAGAATGCAAAAAACAGACAACAACGAAGAGCTTTTATACTCGATGAACGACTAAAAACAGCCTTTTCGGCACTGTTTTAGTTAATAATTCGTTAACAAACACAAATACAACCTCCACGATTTGCATCGTATTGCCCAAAAGAGTACTTTTGCATCGTGGAGTGGAGCAGTGGTAGCTCGTTGGGCTCATAACCCAAAGGTCGTCAGTTCGAGTCTGGCCTCCGCAACTAACAAAAAGAGGAAGCAAATTGCTTCCTCTTTTTATTTTTATACCCTATCAGTCCTATGCCATTTCGCTCAGTTCGAGCCAACGCATCGTTTTCTCATCAATCAGATCAATCACTTCACTCACCCGTTTCGCCTTTTCGAGAAGCTGCTCCGTCGAAAGAGCACCAGAGCTCATTTCGGCCTCGAGTGCTACTTTCTCATTTTCGAGTTTCGGGATATCTGCCTCCAATTGCTCAAACTCCCGTTTTTCATTAAATGAAAGCTTTCGGACAGCTTCGGGTCGGGTAACCTTCCGACTCTCCTCTACGGGCTGTTTTGCTTTTGCCAACTGCGCATCGGCGGCTGCCTGCTGCTTAGCCTCCCACTCTTTTATCTCCTTCCACTCGCGGTAGTCGCTGTAGTTTCCGGGGAAATCTTTCAATTGGCCCTGACCCTGAAAAACCATCAGGTGATCCACCACTTTATCCATAAAATAGCGGTCGTGCGAAACCACAATTACACAGCCTTTGAATGCTGCCAGATACTCCTCCAGCACATTCAGAGTCACAATATCCAGGTCGTTGGTCGGCTCGTCGAGCACCAGAAAATTGGGGCTTTGCATCAATACAGTACAAAGATAAAGACGACGTTTTTCGCCTCCACTAAGCTTATAAACATAGTTGTATTGCGTTTCGGGGGTAAAGAGAAAATGCTGAAGAAACTGAGAAGCAGAGAGCTTGCTTCCATCTCCCATTGTTACCACTTCGGCAATATCCCGCACCACATCAATCACCTTTAGCTGGTCGTCGAACTTAAGCCCATCCTGACTGTAATAACCAAACTTCACCGTTTCGCCAATATCAATGGTACCACTATCGGGCTGCACCTCCCCCATCAACATTTTGATAAAAGTAGATTTGCCGGTTCCATTGTTACCCACAATACCCATTTTTTCGAAACGGGAAAAGGTATAGTCAAAATTATTTAATATTTTCAAATCGCCATAGCTTTTGCAAAGCTTCTCGATTTCGAAAATTTTATTGCCAATATACGAAGCCTTCATTCCGAGTTTCACATCCGTATTTACCCGTTGCTGATTGGCTTTCTCTTCGAGTTTATAATAAGCATCGATACGCGATTTTGATTTTGTACCCCTTGCCTGCGGCTGACGTCTCATCCAGTCGAGCTCCTTGCGCAACAGATTGTTTGCCCTGTCCACCTCCGCATTCTGAGCCATCATACGCTCTTCTCTTTTTTCGAGGTAATAAGAGTAGTTTCCCCGGTACGTATAAATCTGCTTCCGGTCAATTTCAATAATCTCGTTACACACCCTGTCGAGAAAATAGCGGTCGTGAGTCACCATCAACAGGCTCAATCTTGAACGATTGAGATAACCCTCGAGCCACTCTGTCATTTCGAGATCGAGGTGGTTGGTTGGCTCATCCAGAATGAGCAGTTCGGGTTCCGATATCAGCACATTTGCCAATGCGACACGCTTAAGCTGACCACCCGAAAGCTGTTCAATTTGCTGAGAGAAATCGCGGATTTTAAGCTCCGAAAGAATCTGTTTTGCCTTTTGCTCGTAATCCCAGGCCTTGAGATGATCCATGCGGACCAACACATCCTCCAGATTATCGTGATTATCAGAAGCTATAATCCGTTCATATTCGGCAATTGTTTTCACCACTTCGCTATCTGAATGAAAACAGGCTTCGAGCACCGTCAGATGAGGAGGATAGTTTGGATCCTGCTCGAGGTAGGCAACTCTCAAATCTCGCCTGTATACCACATTCCCCTTATCGTAATCCTCTTTACCAGCCAGGATATTGAGCAAAGTGGTTTTTCCGGAGCCATTGGGAGCGATCAATCCGATTCTCTCCCCTTCTGCTATTCCGAAACTGATGTTATCTATCAAAACTAAATCGCCAAAAGATTTTGTCAATCCATCAACCTGCAAAAAACTTGCCATAGTAATCTTTATTTATTTGAAGATGCAAAAGTAGCATATAAGCGACCAATTATCACCATAGAATGCTATTTTTTAGGAAAAAGAGACGGGTTAATACCCACTTAATAATAAAGATACTAAAATAAATTTGTATTTTTGCCGATAAAAGTCAATCAAAGTCGGGTCCGAAAAAGGCCGGATCAATTTAAATATCCATCGATAAAACTAATATTCATGTATCCACTCAAATTCTATCCGATATTAAAACCGACGATATGGGGGGGAGAAGCCGTTTGCCAATACAAAAATATGGAGCCTGCCGCGGGCGGCATCGGAGAAAGTTGGGAAATTTCGGCTGTAAACAATTCAATTTCGGAGGTTAGCAACGGAGAGTTTCGACATACAACCATCACTCAACTGATTGAAAAATGGGGTGCGCAACTGGTTGGGGAAAAAGTATATGATAAATTTGGCAATCAATTTCCGCTGTTAATCAAATTTATAGATGCCTGCGACGACCTGTCGATACAGGTTCATCCCGATGATTTGCTGGCCGAAGAGCGGCACCACTCTTTTGGAAAAACAGAAATGTGGTACGTTATATCGGCAAAACCCAATTCTGCCCTCTACGCCGGATTTACCCGTAAAATATCAGCAGCAGAGTTTATAAAATCGGTAGAAGAGGACACCTTTATGGAGGTACTCAAACGCCACGAAGTGAAAGCTGGTGATGTATTCTTTTTGCCCGCAGGTCGGGTGCACGCCATCGGAAGCGGTACCTTCATTGTAGAGATACAGCAATCGTCTGACATTACCTATCGTATATACGACTACAACCGCAAAGATGCGCAGGGCAACCCCAGAGAGTTGCACACAGAACAGGCCATTGATGCGATAGATTATGAGCATTTCGAAGGCTCGCGCGTGCAATACGAAGCCAGGCCCGACCAGGCTGTTTTGCTGAGCAACTGCACCTATTTCGAAACCAACCTGCTGCAAACCGATAAGCAGATAAAACGGAACCTGCTTCACAAAGACTCATTTGTAGTCTATATTTGCCTGGAAGGAGTGGTAGAGATACGCGACCTGAAAGATCAACCGGTCTATTTAAAACAGGGTGAGACTACACTCATCCCCGCAGCTCTGGCATCTGTAACGATTATCCCCAAAGGATTTGCAAATATTATCGAAACATACATCCCATAAAAATTCAACTATTTTGGCACGAAAAAACAAGCCCCTCCCGTTGCTGGAGAAAGTAACCATTACCGATGTTGCCGCTGAAGGCAAAGCCATTGCAAAAAAAGATGATCTAGTGATATTCGTCCCCTTTGTGGCCCCCGGCGATGTGGTTGACCTGCAACTAACCCGCAAAAAAAGTTCGTTCGCTGAGGCAAAAGCAGTTCGCTTCGAAAGCTATTCGCCCAACCGCGCAGAGCCCGTTTGCGAGCACTTCGGCGTGTGTGGTGGCTGCAAATGGCAACACCTCCCCTACACAGAGCAATTGAAATACAAACAGAAACAGGTGACAGACAACCTGACCCGAATCGGAAAAATTGATTTGCCGGAGATAATGCCGATAAAAGGTTCCGAAAAAACGCTTTTCTACCGCAACAAACTGGAATATACCTTCTCCAACAGACGATGGCTGACTCAGGAAGAGTGTGCTACGGCAGAGGAGTTCAAAGACTTCAACGGATTGGGATTCCATATCCCGGGCATGTTCGACAAAGTACTGGACATCCGTAAATGCTGGTTGCAGGACGATATATCCAACCGCATCCGTCTGGAAATTAAATCTTTCTGTCTCTCAAACGACATTACATTTTTCGATTTAAGACAACAGGTGGGTGCGATGCGCAACCTGATTATCCGCACCACATCGACGGGCGAAGTGATGGTTAATGTTATTTTCCACACCATCGAAGAGGAGAAACGAACAGCGCTCTTGCAACATATTGCCGATAGCTTCCCCGAAATTACCTCGCTGCAATATGTTTTGAACGAAAAGCGAAATGATACCATTACCGATCAGGAGGTGATTCTATTCAAAGGCGAAAGTGCCATATTCGAAGAGATGGAAGGACTTCGTTTCAAAATCAGTCCCAAGTCGTTCTATCAAACCAACTCCGACCAAGCCTACGAACTATACAAGGTGGCACGCGAATTCGCACAACTGACCGGCAACGAACTGGTTTATGACCTCTACACCGGAACCGGAACTATTGCCAACTTTGTGGCAAGGCAGTGTAAAAATGTTATCGGTATAGAGTATGTACCCGAGGCCATTGAAGATGCAAAAATAAATGCCGGCCTCAACAATCTGGAGAATACACTCTTCTTCGCAGGAGATATGAAAGATCTGCTGACAGAGGAGTTTATCGGAAAATATGGCAGACCCGACGTAATCATTACAGATCCACCCAGAGCCGGAATGCACGACGATGTGATAAAGACCATCCTCTTTGCATCACCCGACAGAATTGTGTATGTAAGCTGCAATCCGGCCACACAAGCGAGGGATCTTCAGCTGCTCGACAGCCATTACTATGTATCGAAAGTGCAGCCCGTGGATATGTTTCCGCATACGCACCACGTGGAGAATGTGGTTTTGCTGCAAAAAAGAGAAATGCCTAAATCGGAAGAGTAAACTATGCGCCGAAAGAACATTCTCTTTGTTTTCGCACAGTTTATACTGATTTTCCTCAGTATATCAGGGGGCTATTCGCAAAATCAGCCGGATAGCCTCTTGTATCATTTTCACAATACAGGAGAGACAAAGAAAGCACTGTTTGACTACCGGGATGGAAAACTAAAGACGGTGAGCCATTTCGTACTGAATGACACCTCTTTGTTGTGGAAAGCCGGAAACAGAAGCAGTTATACCACCAGCGGCGATACGATTATCACGACCAACGAGCGATTTGATACCACCACAAACAAATACATTCCGACGGAGAGATGGGAAGAAATCCTTTCAGCCGGAGCCGAAAAGAGGTATGAAGCGAAGTACACATACAACGGGGTTCGTAAAATATTTACCGGATTAGAGAGCCGATGCGAAAGAAAATTTTCCACTGATGGCGATTTGTCGGAATTCCGGTATTCGTGCTGGGATACAATCTCCGGTCAATGGCGACCATACTCCTCCGGTCAAATCTTTTTTTCTACTGCACACAAGGCAGATTCGGCCCTCTATTCTGTTCACGATTTAAACGGGCAAGCGACCTATAGCTCCAAAACAGAATACTCGTACACCCCCGATGGCGAACTACAATCGGCCACAACCTACTCGTACGACACAGGGAATAAGAGTTTCAATCCCGTATTTAAACAGGATTATGTGGTTGACGATACTCTTCGGCGGGAGACAGTGCATTTGTACGTTCCCACCCGTAAGAGCTGGCAACCATTGCAACAAACAGAGGAAATAAGGAAATACAGTATTTTCAACAGCTTTACCATATCCGACTACGATTCAACTACCGGAAATTGGCTGGTCAGGTATCAGCATTCTTTCGAAAACAGATCCAACAACGATACGACAGCTGTAAATATAAACCATTATCCCGGCGGGAAATTCAGTTATACCGAAACCTTCGCACAAAAAGAGAGCGCAAAAAACAGCTATACCGGAAGCCTGGTTTGGACGGATGCTGAAGGTTCATCATCGAAAGAGAAACAAGCGGGTACGACCTCCGACAATAAGCTGCTGAATCTGGTCTATCAGGATGCGTACAATCATGCGGAAATAGATATTTCGCTGGATAGTCTGTCGAGACCCATGGAGTATCACGTGAATAGCATTAACGAAAACAGCGGACAAAAAACAGCAGAGCGTTCAATCTACTTTTACTATAAGCCAAAGCCCACAGAGATCCGAAACCCCGTTGCAGAAGCGGATTTAATCCGGTTTTATCCCAATCCGGCAACCGAATACCTGAACATTAAATGCAAAGAAAATACCGCCTGTTTTGATTATCAGATATTTACAGCAGAGGGCAAACGCATACTTGCCGGGCATATCCGGGCATCACATACGACACTTTCTCTACGCACACTGCAACCCGGCATTTACATCCTGCAGATTTCAACAAAAGAAAAAAGCCAGAGTGGTGTTTTTATAAAAAAACTGTGACGGTTTTTTGAGAAACCCGCCACAGCCATTAAAACTTAAAATGCACTTTTGTAAATAGCCAGAATCTCCTCTACGCTGGTATCGCGCGGGTTTCCGGGGGTACAAACATCGTTGAACGCTGAAACAGCCAATGCCTGCAAATCCTCTTCCTTCACACCTATTTCGCTCAGTTTTTGCGGAATGCCAATGCTTACAGCCAGCTCTTTTACAGCAGCAACAGCCGCTTTTGCAGCCTCTTCGTCGCTGATAGTGCAAACAGCCACACCCATAGCGGCCGCAATATCTTTGTATTTAGCCATAGCCGCCGGCATGTTGTACTCCATTACATAAGGCAACAGAAGCGCATTGGCCACACCATGCGGAGTATCGTAAAACGCGCCCAGTGGGTGAGCCATACTGTGTACGATACCCAGACCTACGTTTGAGAATCCCATACCGGCCACATACTGTGCAACCGCCATACCGTGGCGTGCATCCAGATTTTCGGGTTCGAAAACAGCCGTTTTCAGGTGTTTGGCAATCAGCTCAATCGCTTTGAGTTCAAACATATCGCTGATTGTCCAGGCACCCCGGGTGATATATCCTTCGATAGCATGAGTAAGCGCATCCATACCGGTAGCTGCAGTCAGCCCTTTGGGCATAGAGGTCATCAGTTCGGCATCCACGATTGCCAGCACGGGGATATCGTTGGGATCTACGCAAACCATTTTCTTTTTGTTTACCTCGTCTGTGATAACGTAGTTGATAGTCACCTCGGCAGCAGTACCGGCAGTAGTGGCCACAGCAATAATAGGCACAGTACGTTTTTTGGTATCGGCCACACCTTCGAGAGAGACCACATCGCCAAACTCAGGATTGGTGATAATGATACCGATAGCCTTGGCCGAGTCGATGGAAGAACCACCACCGATAGCGATAATGAGGTCGGCACCACTTTTTTTGAACGCCTCGACGCCATCCTTCACGTTTGTAACTGTAGGATTGGGTTTGATTTCGTCAAACATCTCGTAAGGAAACGATGCTGCATCGAGCACATCGGTTACTTTTTTGGCAATGCCAAATTTCACCAGCTCTTTGTCTGTCACAACCAATGCTTTTTTGAAACCACGACGGGCAATCTCTTCGGGAATAACCGTTCTGGCTCCCGGTCCGAAATAGGAAACTTCGTTTAAAATAATTCTTGAAATCGACATAGATTTGTTTTTTTTTGTATAATTAGAGAAATTGGTTAATTCGATTCTATGAAGTTGTGTTTCTATTTTCTTTTCGACATTCGTCCGCTAATGCGGTAAAAAGCATCGACAACCGGCTGTAGCAGATCGTAATAGAACAGAGAGAGATAAAAACCCCTTTCGCCCCATCCACGGGCAATTTTGTTGACCACCACTGCCTGCACAACCAGTCTGATTACGAACCCTGCAGATACCACTCCCCACCAGAGAGGCTGATCTATCGACAGACAAACAACCGCAGCAATCGATAGATAAAAGAGATATCTGGAAAAAGTATCAAAGCCAAGAAGCAACGAGGAGGAAGACCTGAAATAGTTGGAAGTAATACCATGAGCCCTTTTTTGTTCGCTCCAGGCCTTATCAAACAGGTAATAATTGGCTCGTGTAACCGACTCCCGCGAAACCTCTACACGGGTATTTTTTTGGTTGGCAACCTGATTGATAAAGAGATCGTCATCGCCATCTCTCAGATTCAGATGCCCCGAATAGCCCTTATTTTTGAAAAACAGCTCTTTCCGATAAGCCAGATTGCGACGTACCCCCATAAATGGTTTGCCGGCATCGGCCATAGATAGATATCTGACACTGAATAACAGATTATCCAACGCCCGGAGGGTTGAACCAAATGCTTTCGGAAAAACATAAGAAGCATACAACAAAACGACCTCCGTCTGCGGAGTAAAATTACGGGCCACACGCCTGATCCACTGATTGCCGGCCACCTCACAATTCGCCTCTGTACTCAGTATCCAATCGTATTTTGCCGCTTTTATACCCACCGCCATGGCCAGTTTGCGACGACTGTGATTCTTTGCTCCCTCGGGAATATAGGTTTGATACAGGTGTGGGTACTGAGCTGCAAGATCTGTCAATAAATCTTTTGTTTCGTCGGTAGAACCATCGTTTACCACAATCACTTCATAAGTTGGGTAATCCTGATTCAGAATCTGAGGCAAATACTGACTGAGATTCTCGGCATCGTTGCAGGCATACACCACTACCGAAACAGGCTCACAGGTATCCACTCCATCCCTTGCACCAGCAGCATCTTTACTATTCAAAACAACTATTCTCCTGTATAAAAACAAGAAATAGCAAAGCTGGATAACAAAAAAGAGCGCAAAAGAGATCATTGCTATCCAAAGTGGATTGAAAGGCATATTTTCAGAAAAAAACATGAGCAGAATTGTTAAAAGAAAATTTATGCAAAGATAGTTTTTTTCACGATTCCAGAACGAAAAAGAGCCTGAATCGTACAATTCAGACTCTTTTTTTATGCAGAAATGTTATTTCACAACAGATCCATCCGGGCAGGAGCAAAACTCAGGCTCCGCACCACTTTTATTTCTCCTTCACCAGATAAATTAATGTAGGAAAGTGATCGCTGTATCCGTTGAGCCATACGCCTCCGGCATGAGTCCGCTTGGGATATCCCTTGTATTGCCCCTCCTCCTGTTTCAGGAAATCGCGGTTGAAAACCTCAGCATTCCAGAATTTGAGTGTAGAACGATCTTTTCCAATCAGTTTATCGTTGATAATAATCTGATCAAACAAATTCCACTGTCCCTTGTAAGCCAGCGAGCCGATGCCGCCATCGAGAATAGCCCAAAAGGGATTATAAAGATTGCCGTTGGTGGCATCTTTGGGGTCGCGCACGGCACGAAGCGCATCAGTCAGACTCTTGTTGAACGGATCATCGTTGAGGTCGCCCATCACAATGATTTTTGATTCGGGAAACGCCTTTTGCACCGAATCTACAATTGTGCGGGTCAATCGGGCAGCTGCCTCGCGCAAAGGAGAAGAGTTGTCCTCACCACCGCGGCGCGAAGGCCAGTGGTTGACCACCACGTGAAACAGCTCTCCAAAAATCCGGCCGCGCACCACCAGCTGATCGCGGGTCTTAAATGTTGGTTTATCTGCCAGTTTGAGTGTACGACTCTGGCTTGCCTCGAAGGTGAAGAGTTTGGGATTGTACAACAGTCCCACATCTATTCCACGCGCGTCAGGCGAATCGTAATGCACAATCTGATAATTGCGGGAAGCGATGGCGGGCTCCTTCACCAAATCCTCCAGCACAGAGCGGTTTTCGATCTCCGACACCCCGATAAAGGCAGGCCCGACAGGCCCCTTCTCTATACCCAGCTTACTGATGGTAAAGGCCATATTCGATAGTTTACTCTTGTATTTCAGAGTATTCCACTGTGTGGCACCTTGTGGCGTATATTCAGTATCGTTGGCACCGGGAATGGTATCAAACAGATTCTCCAGATTATAGAATGCCACAGAACAGGCTATGAGTTGCTTCTGTTGAGCACGCACCGACAACCCCATACAGATTGTCAGGATAAAAAAAGTTTTTCTAATCATAAAATTATAATAATTAAGATTTATCTTTGTAGTCTTTCTGTGTTGGCAAAGGTAAAAAGAAAAACAAATCAAACTACTTTTGTCATGCTTTTTTAATTTTATTGTATTTGCATTACTCCATTCTTAAAAGAAACATTATGAGAAAAAAACTATGGATTTTGCTGCTGTTGTGCTATCCGATTGGCATGTATGCCCAAAAGAAAGCCCGCCGGGATAGTACGGCGAACACCCAAAAGCAACAACCCATCAAAAACAGTGCAGGTGGCGAAGATGCCCTTACCTATGTATTCTCTGAGTCGCAGATCGACGACGACGACAAAGTCACACAAAATGTATCTTCGCTGCACGGCGCATCCGATGATGTTTATCTCAAAACATCCGGATACTCATTCAGCCCCATGCGCTTCAACGTGCGCGGACTGAATGATGAATATGCCAAAACCTACATCAACGGCGTGGGTTTTAACGATGGAGAAAGAGGAACATTCAACTTCTCGATGCTGGGTGGCATGAATGATTTGTTTAAAAACAGAGATGTGGTGAACGGACTCGAAGCTGCATCTTTCTCATTCGGAAACATTGGCGGAGCCACTAATATTCTGACCAATGCCGGACAAATGGCTGCCGGAGGAAAAGCCTCCGTGGCCTACACCAACCGCAGCTACAAAACAAAAGCCAGCGCCTCCTATTCGACAGGCATGATGCAAAACGGATGGGCATTTACCGGTGCCATGATACGCCGTTGGGCCGACGAAGGCTTTGTGGAAGGTACGTTCTACAATTCGTGGGGATATTACCTCTCGGCTACCCGGCGCATAAACGCATCACAAACCCTGTCGCTCACTACGTTTGGCGCACCCACCGAGCGCGGACAACAGGGCGCCAGCTTTCAGGAGGCTTACGACCTGTCGGGCAGCAACTACTACAACCCAAACTGGGGATACCAAAACGGCAAAAAAAGAAATGCCCGGGTTGTAAAATCATACGACCCAACGGTGGTTTTGTCGCACGAATGGAAAATAGACAAACAAACCCGTCTGAATACAGGCGTGGGAGCACGCTACAACAAATACAGCAGCAGCTCACTCAACTGGTACAACTCGGCCGACCCTCGCCCCGACTATTACCGCTATCTGCCCAGCTACATGACAGACCCGGCCCTCAAACAGCTCTATACCGATGCCTGGAAAAACGACATCAACCGCCGGCAAATCAACTGGGATGAATTGTATAATATCAATTACCGGAACAACATCAACAATGCCAACAACGGCACCCGAAACACCACGCCCTACATTCTGGAAGACAGACACAACGATCAGTTCGAATTTACGCTGAACAGTACATTCAACAAAACACGGTCGAATAACAGCAAACTGACCGGTGGTATTGAGTTCAGGTACACAAAGGGTTTGCATTACAAAACGATTGCCGACCTGCTGGGTGGCGAGTATTGGCTGGATGTGGACCAGTTTGCCGAAAGAGACTTTGGCTCGGGCAACCAGGCGCAAAACGACATGAACAACCCCGACAAAGTGGTGAAAACCGGCGATAAATTCGGATACGACTACAATATACATGTGTATAGTGGTAATGTATGGGGACAATACGCTGTCAAACTGGGTAAATGGGAGCTGAACTACGGAGCCAAACTGGCCTATACCAATTTCTTCCGCGATGGAAAAATGAAAAACGGAAGAGCACCGCTCAACTCCTACGGTTTGGGCAGGAATCACCGGTATATTACCCCCGCCGGAAAGCTCTCTCTGCAATACAACTTCAACGGCCGTCACGCTCTGAGCGCAAACATCGGCGCCGGCTCTGTGGCTCCACTGGCCAACAACGCATATCTTTCTCCCCGCATTAAGGATACCGAAATAAGCGGACTGAAAGCCGAAAAATATGCTTCAGCCGATTTGAACTACAACTTCTCTACCCGCAGCGTGAAAGGACGGGTTTCGCTGTTCCAGACCAATTTTTGGGATCAGTCGGAGCTCGACAACTTCTACCACGATGTGTATCGCACCTATGTAAACCACGTGATGGCGGGCATCAACAAGGTAAACCGGGGCATCGAAATCGGCGTTTCGGTGAAACTGAACTCCAGCTTTACCCTCTCTGCTGCCGGCACCTGGGCCGACTACCGCTACCTCAACAACCCCAAAGGAACACTGAGCTACGAAAACGGCAGCCAACCCGACACCTCGCAAACCATTTACATCCAAAACTTTAAAATAAGCAGCAATCCGCAAAAGGTGGGTAACCTTACCCTGAGCTACTTCCACCCCAAAATGTGGTTTGTCGATTTGAGCTGCAGCTATTTTGCCGACACTTATCTCGATTTCAGCCCCTTGCGCAGAACCGTGGGTGCTATGCCTCCCGCACCGGTTGGATGGCCCGATGCGGTAAGCGAAACAGATTTGACCGCCTTCAACGCAAAACGCGAAGAGATAACCCGTCAGGAGAAGCTGCCCAACGGCTTTCTGGTCGATCTCTCTGTGGGCAAGGTTTTGTACCTGAAAAACAAAAAGTCGCTCAACTTCAACCTCAGTGTCAACAACATTCTCAACAACCTGAATCTGATTTCGGGTGGTTTCGAAAACGGACGCTTCGACTACGAAAACAGAGATATCAACAAATTCCCACCCAAATACTACTATGTACAGGGTACCAATCTATACTTCACCACCAGTTACAAATTCTAAAATATAAAAAACAAGAGATATGAAAACAATCGGAAAATTAATACTGATAATGGTACTCGCGCTGGGCGTGTTTGGTGCCTGCACCCAAAACGACTACGAATTGCCGCCGGTAGTTGCTCCTCAATACAGCGGAGCCGCGGCCAATATAACCATTAAACAGCTCAAGGATTCGTTCAAAATGAGCAGTGCCACCACAGAGCTGGCCATGAAGGAGATTACCCAAAACTTCGTGCTCAAAGCCCGAGTTACAGCCAACGATGCCTCAGGGAATATCTACAAAAAAATAATGATTCAGGATGCAACAGGAGCCATCGAAATCAGAATAGACCAAACCGGACTTAAAAACACATACGTGGTCGGTCAGGTGGTGTACATCAATCTGAAAGGCCTGAGCATCTCTACCTACGGCTACCTCTATCAGATAGGATATCCGGCCGAAACAGGTGGTTTGGGCAACATCCCCGATGTATTGGTCAAAAAGCACATCTTCCTCGATGGTTTTCCTCAGGCATTTGCCAAAATAGACACACTGAAAAGCCTGCAACTGGCCGATACGCTGAAGGGTAAATTAGTATATCTGAAGAATGTCTATTTCGCCGACGGCGGCAAAAAGATTTTCGCAGAGGGTGGATCTTCTACCATGCGCACCATCAATGCATTGGGCGGAGGTACCATTGTGGCCTACAACAGCGTGTATGCCTCGTTTGCCAAAGACACATTGCCCTCGGGCGTGGGCGATTTGGTGGGAATCCTGTCGAACTACCGCGGCACCTGGCAGCTGCTCATCCGCGACAAAGACGATATCAAGTTCAAATCGTACAGCGAAGGAACCGGTACCCAGACTGATCCGTTTACCGTTACATTTGCCGGAAACCAACAAACCGGAAACATCACCGGTTGGGTGAAAGGTTACATTATTGGTGCCGTTAAGCCGGGCATCACCAACATCACCAGCATGGCAGATATCTCACGCACTGCACCTTTCATGGACAACACCATTGTAATAGCTGCCAGCAAAGACGAAAACGACATCACCAAATGCCTTGTCTTCGAATTGCCTTCGGGCTCTGCCATTCGTGCCAAAGTGAATCTGATGGATAGTGTAAAAAATATCGGTAAATGGTTGAAAGTGAACGGTACATTTGGCAAATATATGAATACAAAAGGGCTGACAGTGGCCGGTGGCGGTTCGCGTGCCAACTTCGAACTCGAAGGCATGGCAGCAGTACCCAACGGTGCCGGAACTCAGGCATCTCCTTACAACGTGCAGCAAATTATCACCGCCACAGCCGATGCCACGGGCAAATGGGTAAAAGGATACATCGTGGGCAATGTGGATAAAACCGGCATGAGCATCAGCACCGAGGCTACCTTTGCCTCTCCGTTCCTAATACAGACTAACCTGTTGATGGCCGACGATCCGGATGAAAAGGATTACACCCGCTGCATCCCGGTACAGCTGCCAACCGGTGCGCTTCGCACAGCTCTGAACCTCGTATCCAATCCGCTGAACCTCCGCAAAGAGCTTCTGATTTACGGTGATGTGACTACCTATTTCGGGGTGAAAGGGGTAAAAAATCCAAGCATCTTTGCTCTGGATGGCAATAAACCGGCCAATCCACCTTTCTACACCGAAGCATTTACCTCAAGCCTCGGACAATACACCGGTGAAAGCAAATCGGGTGCCGAAGTGTGGGTTTGGAAATCGGGATACGGAGCAACCGTTTCGGGATACGCCAACAGCAAAAGCAATGCCAACGAAGACTGGCTGAAATCGCCGGCTATCGACCTGACCGGCAAAACAAGCGCCATCCTCACTTTCGAACATGCCATCAACAAGGGGGCTGTGGCCAATCTGAAAACAAACCACACGCTCTGGATGTCGGCAGACGATGGTGCAACCTGGGAACAGGTAACTATTACCACCTACCCAACCGGCGTCGACTGGACTTTCGTTTCATCGGGCGACATTACCATTCCGGCTAAATTCTTAGGTAAAAATAAATTCCGTATCGCATTCAAATATCTTTGCTCCGATACAGAATCGGCCACCTGGGAAATCAAAAACCTCAGCATTCGCGAATAGTTGCGGTTAATCTTTAAATAATAGCACCCCCGATACAGTTGAAAAGGCTACATCGGGGGTGTTTTGTTTACAAAAACAAAGACATAGAGAGGCTGTTGCTACTTCCCCCCTAAGGAATTTTTGCTTCAAGTCGACTGGTATCACTTTTTCCCTAAGGAATTTTTGCCGCAAGTCGACTGTTGTCATTTATTCCCTGAGGAATTTTTGCCGCAAGTCGACTGCTGTCATTTATTCCCTAAGGAATTTTTGCCGCAAGTCGACTGCTGTCATTTATTCCCTGAGGAATTTTTGCTGCAAGTCGACTGTTGTCACTTTTTCCCTGAGGAATTTTTGCCGTAGGTCGACTGGTGTCACTTTTTCCCTGAGGAATTTTTGCCGCAAGTCGACTGTCGTCATTTATTCCCTGAGGAATTTTTTTTTCAAGTCGACTGGTGTTACTTTTTCCCTGAGGAATTTATATTGCAGCCCGACTGGTGTAGGAATTCCCCCTCCGTTTTTCCTTCTACGGCATTTTTTTCATCATCCATATTATATAAATTTGTATTTTGAGTGGCTTAGGAGATAGTTCCCCTACTCTTTCGCTTTTTATGGCCGAATTGAGGAGATTGTATTGAGGATAGTATTTGATTGAAGGAGGCGATGTTTCTTGTTATAATGTTTTTTTGTTTTATTTTGAAAATGTAAAAGGAATGAACTACTTTTGCAGCCGGATAAGTCATTATCCGAAATGTATGAACATAAACGTATAGCGTTTTAGATATTATTCTTGACCCGAAATCGCCAAATTTCACAACACCCAAGAATAGTAGCGATAGCGCTCACGTTCCGTATAGGGGCGTGGGGCTGTTGTCTATTTGGGTGTAGGTGTTTGGCGATACCTGGGTCAGATAGAACGACAGTTCCCACGCTTTTTTTGTGTGGTATTGCTTGCTATTGCCTTATTTTTCGATTTAATATTTATTCGATAGTGTATAATACACGATATTTTACAACAAATAGAGTAGTAATTGTTAAATAGTTAATCCAGACTAAATTTAGTGAGAAAATATTCGTCGATAATAAATATTTATTTGTAATATTGCACCGTTAATTATTATCTGCATAGATTATTGTGGATGATTAATTGATATTGAAATATAAATTGAATTAATAATATAATAAATCGGTATTCACATGAAAAATCACATTTCTTTATCCGTATTTCTGCTATCTGCACTTATGGCATGTTCTCCTTTGAAGTATAATCTTTCATACAGCACACACCTTGAAGGAATAGCAGGTAACACAATGAGTTACAAAGACTCAATTGTAAATTTTAAGTTTGACACTCAATCCAATGGAGTTAATTTCACCTTATCCAATCAGACGAATGAAAGCCTATCTATTCTATGGGATAAATCATACTTTACACTCCCGAATAACAATACATACAAAGCCTTAAATGAAGAACTCCTGAGCATACCGGAACCACTAATAATTAAATATAGCAATAAGACGCATATACCTCCAAAATCAACAATCAGCAGATTCACAACAACTGCTTCTGGTATAGTATCCAGAGATGCTACAATGACTTTAATAAACAGCTTTAGAGGAAATGTCAATATATACAAAGAACAAAAAAAAGAATACATCAAAGAATCCTTCTGGGCACATAAAATCACCCTAAAGAAGAAAATGAACGAGATTACAAAAAACATCGATGATAATATTGAGACTAATCTACGAAAATATATTGTAGACAAAAACAATCTCGGGCTTGGATTTACAATAAATAAAGGAGGAAAAGAGTACTTGTATAAATTTAAAATAATCATCGATACTATTACCGTAAAGCGATTTTCACCCGATGAAAATGGAGAATACTCTTATCGGATTGTAAAAAGAATTCTCAGAAAATAATAAACTTAAACACACACACATATATTAAGCAGTAATATATATGAAACAGAAACAACAAACACAATATGAATAGAATCTTTTTAATGACTGCGCTCTTATTCTTAATAATAAGCAACAACAATGCTCAGAGATCATACATTTCTTTGAGTACCGGATATGGACTTGGGTTCAACACTCTACCCAGCTACAACAGAGATAATACTACCTATAAAAAAGTTAATTACTCACTTGGGGAAGGGGTAAACATAGGTTCCAGCTATGGGTATATGCATAATAAATATATCGGCGCAGAGTTAGGAATGACATATCTGATTGGTGGTACGACAACAACCAATTCAACCGTATCATACTACTACGGGCAACAGGTAAAAAATACTGTTAATATACATAGTAATATGATTCGAATAAACCCATCACTTGTTATATATACTGGAAAAAAAGGTATAAATCCATATATCAAGATAGGTGCAATCATCGGCATGGGTCCAATTATAAAAGACATTAACCAAGTTGATGAATATCCAAATAATACTCCAAGAATATCAGTAATGCAGATAAAGCACTATGGAGGAATAGCTTTAGGTACCACTGCCAGTATTGGTGCTATTTTCAGGATAGATGAAGCTATAACTCTGTTTGGAGAATTAACATTTATCAATATGACATATGCACCTACTAAGAGCGAAATAACAAAATATATTTACAATAATACAGATATACTTGGCTCTCTATCTACAAGACAGAGAAAGACAGAATACGTAGAACAAATAGAACAACCATACTATTCTTCTGACTCACAACCATATAAAAGTCTGAAGCAAAAGCAGCCTTTTGGAAGCATTGGGCTAAACACTGGAGTAAGATATAATTTCTAACAACTAAAAAAAAAGCCACTTTGCAATATTAAAAACAGAGAATCATGAAAAAAATCGTATTTTACATACCCTCACTAATATTCCTGATTTCAAGTAACATTTATGCTCAAAAGGCATACATCTCTTTACACACAGGCTATTCTCTTAAATCTAGTTCTCAAAGCACCTACAATACCACAGCAAAGAGCAACAACTCAACATCCATTGAGCACGTTAATTTATCGCTCGGAAAAGGAGTAAATATTGGTGGAACATTTGGCTACATGTTTTATAACAATATGGGAGCAGAACTTGGTCTGTCGTACTTAATTGGAAGTAAAACAAAAGCGACTTCCATAAATGCATATGATACAACAAGCAACTATTATACAAAAGGGGACATAGACATCTCTTCAAAAATGCTTCTCATAAACCCATCATTTATTATCAAATCAAAATTTCTCAATATAAAACCCTATGCAAAATTTGGGGCAATAATTGGCATTGGACAGTTCACCACCTCCGAAAGCAAATATTACAACGAAGTGTATAATTCATCAACAAAATATCTAACAACAACAAAATTCAATGGAGGTTTCGCATTTGGCTTAACCGCAAGTCTCGGCGCCTCCTATTCAATTAAAGAATCATTATCTGCTTTTGGCGAATTAACATATACAAATCTAGCTTATGCACCCACTAAAAGTGAAATAACAACTTATTCAAGGAATGATATTGACAAATTAAACACTCTGAATATTAGCCAGAAGAACACCGAATATGTAAACAAAATAACAAACACAAACACATCCGGCACAACACCTACACAGAAACTGAAAGAATCTTATACATATGGAAGCATTGGATTGAATATTGGATTAAGATATTACATATGGTAATTATAATTAAAACACAAAAAAAATCACACATTGATTAATTGATAATTCAATAGAACAATATGCCTTATAGAAGCATTCCAAACAAATCGCAAAAAATAGTCTTAAGCCAAATCAATAAGAATAACACAAATGAATTATTTAAATTCTTTGTATTCAAGATGATACAGGCAAATAAAACCGCTGAAACTTTTAATTTTCTACAGTTGAATCAGATTGTTTTTAATGGAGATAAGTCAGGTTTATTGAATAGAGTAATTAACAATTACGCAGTATACTTCAAATTAAACAGACACAAAAAGTATGAAATTAATTGGGAGCTAATCTATGCCGAGCACAATCATTTTTGGACAAACCAAGAAATAATAGAGAATAGCTATTCTGAAGCCAAAGATCAAATATTAAGGGCTGTAAAAGATGAGATCATAGCAAGCAAAAAAACAGAAGAAAGTAAATATTACATAATTAATAATATTGAGTTAGTAGGTAAAAAAGGATCATTGTATGTGTACCACGCTATTATTAATATTGAAAATGATGACAATATATCAATTACTGAAGGGTTGAGTTTGAAATACATACAAGATGGCCATTTTACGACAAATATTACTGCACTAGATTTTGACTCACAAAATTTAGTTATCGCATTTCAAACATCAATGCTATTATCTAATGTTCATAAAAAGGCAAAGATCCAGATAAAAAGTGCTCAGTTTATTGAGAATCTATACCAATATATTTATTCAACAGATGAAACCAATGCCCCTATTTGGCAGTTATTCAAAATAAATTGGAGAAGCTCTATTGTCAATGTTGAAAACAAAAACATCTGGATAGATAGCTTAGATGAATCACAAAAAAACTGCATTGATTATGCCTTAAATAATAATATTACATTTATTTGGGGACCACCTGGAACTGGTAAAAGTCACACTTTAGCTAGACTAATCCTTAATTTATATGAACAAGGAGAAAAAACCTTAGTTAGCTCAATTGCAAATGTCGCTGTCGACAACCTTCTCCTTAAAACGATTGATTTACTTGACAAGTATCGAATTAAAACCAAAAGAAATATAATCGATGATTATAAAATAATCAGATTAGGTTATTCTCAATCGAATGAAATTCGAGAAATACCTCAGATAATTGGAGAAAATGATGTAATTAAGCGACTAACATCGGAAATACTACAACTTGAAAATACTATTGAAAATTTAGATGTTGGAGATAAAAAAAGCCTATTATTATCCCAGCTATACGAATGCAAAAAGAAGTATGATCAGGAAAACGCAAAATTAGTATCAAACTCAAGATTATTATTTCTAACATCATCCAAATACTGTTTATTCCGGTGAAACAGTACCACTAATTCCGGAGCAAACGGTGCCAGTAAAAAACGCTGAAAATGGGATACAAATATAATTGTTAAAACTCTATTTTCTTCTCAAAGATTCACCTTTT
>Ga0114938_1000477_pt1 | contig 29953 bp, 24 predicted proteins | sample AshMeaBigSpring_FD_88675 | JGI IMG/M metagenome (GOLD analysis project Ga0114938, IMG submission 88675) | Groundwater microbial communities from Big Spring, Nevada to study Microbial Dark Matter (Phase II) - Ash Meadows Big Spring | ecosystem: Environmental > Aquatic > Deep subsurface >... | reverse complement strand
GTCTACCGGGTCGACGTGTCGTCAACCGACAGCGGCGCCGACGATCCTGCGGCGTGCGGAGACGGCACGGTGGGGACAGGGACGACCGCCGCCACCTTCTTCGACTCGACCTTCTGCACCAGCAACACGAGGAGGCTGCTCCACGGCAGCGAAGCACGGGCGCTGCTCACCGCCCAGACCGCGGTGCCGGAGGTGGACGCCACGGTGGTGATCGTCAACGACCCCCAGTACGGCGGGGCCGGCGGGGCGGTGGCGTGGTTCTCCACCGATGCGAAGGCGTCCGAGATCGGGATCCACGAGCTGGGGCACTCAGCGTTTCGGCTGACGGACGAGTACAGCGATGCCATGGACACATGGACGGGTGGCGAGCGGCCCGAGCCCAACGTCACCACGGACACCAACAGGGCGACGACGAAGTGGGCCGGTCTCATCAATGCGGCGACGCCGCTGCCGACGCAGGCAAACCCGGACTGCACGCAAACGAACACTGCGGCGTCGCCTGTCGCCGCCGGCATCGTCGGTCTGTTCGAGGGCGGCGGACGGGCCAGGTGCGGGCTGTACCGCCCAGAGCACGACTGCTACATGCGCACCCTCGGCGTTGCGTTCTGTGCGGTGTGCCGGGCGGCGATCCGGCAGGTCCTCGCCCCGCATCTGCCGGTCTTCTCCGGACCGACTGTGGGGACGCAGTTCACCGGGACGATCCCGGCCAAGACCACCAACCGGTGGTTCACCTACGACTGGCCGGCGTGCTGGCACGTCGTGTGGACGGTCACCACCGACGCTCCGGTGACACCAGGACCGGGCATCACGTGGGACGTCAACGTGGAGCGGGCCAGCCGGGAGCGGATCACGTACTGGATCAACATCACCAACCTAACCGCAGAGCCGATCGACGTCGCCGGGCGGTATGCGATCGTCGCCAAGGAGTAGGAGGACGCACATGCAGGTCGGCACCCAGTTCTCCGGCACCGTGGCCGCAGGAGCGATCCAGAAGTGGTTCACCCACTCGTGGCCACCCGACTGGCATGTGGTGTGGACGGTGGTCCCGACGACGGCCGGTGCGGGAGCTGCGCAGATCGACTGGGACGTCGAGGTGCAGCGGGCGTCGCCGACCGCGGTCACCTACTGGATCACGGTGCGCAACCTGTCGGCGGCGCCGGTGTCAATCGAGGCTCGGTACGAGGTGCTCAACTGATGCGGCGATCTCCCCGAACAGCTGGGTAGGTGCAATGCCGAGCTCGGTCGACAGGAGATCCTCGAGGTTGCGGTAGGAGCGCAGCGCCTCGGCGACGTTGCCCTCGGCGAGATGGGCTCGTATGAGCCGGCGGTGGGCGGACTCCCGCAGCGGGTCCGAACCGATGGCCATCAGCGCCGCCTGGATGGCGAGGGCAGGGCGGCGGCGGTCGATGAGCCGATCGGCGATCTCCTCGAGCCGGTGCAACGAGAGCTGGCGGATGCGCTCCCGCTCGACGACCGTCCACTCGTCGTCCCATCCGGCGAGCAACTCGAGCCCCAGCGGGCGGAGGTCGTCGACGGTGGCGCCGTTGTGCGGACGGTCGATGAGGGTGGCGTCGCCCCAGCCGGCGATCCGGTTGATGTCAACCAGGGTCTCCGGGTCGAGACCGACGGTGCGGTTGTCGGCGTTCACCAGGCCGGCTGCGTCGCGGCGCAGTCGGAACAACGTGACCCGCAGGTTCCCAAAGGCACGGTGCTGGCTGCACTCCATCCACAGGCTGCCGGCGGCGTGGGCCCGGGGCACCCGCCGCGCCTGCAGCGCCAGGAAGGCCACCAGCCGCTCGGCGTCTGCGCTGAGCTCGATGGGGCCGCCGCCGTCGCACACCCGGAATCCGCCGAGGAGATCCACCCGCCACTCAGGATCGGGAGGGGCCTCCGGCACGGCAGCGGTCATCGCGCCCTGCCCGCTCGTGTGGTCCGCACATCCTCAACGTACTCGGCCACCGCCGGGAGTGACGGGTCAGCCGCCAATCGACGGTGTCAGGTGGATGGGGCGCCGTCGACGCCGACACCTTCGCAGCCCGAGGACCACTCCCCTGCCCGGGGGACCTCACATGTCTAGAACCGGTCGGGGTGGGGTCCCGTCCTGAAGTCGCGATCAAGTGCGGCGATCTCCGCCATCTCGTCGTCGGCGAGCACGAAGTCGAAGACGTCGGCGTTGGCGATGATGCGGTCCCGCTTCACCGACTTCGGGATGACGACGATGCCGAGCTGCAACAGCCAGCGCACGGTCACCTGCACCGGGCTCTTACCGTGGGCGGCGCCAATACGCATCAGCACGGGGTCGGTGGCGACGGCGCCCTTGGCCAGCGGGCTCCATGCCTCGAGGACGATGCCGTTGGCGCGGCAGTACGTCTGGAGGTGCCGCTGCTGCAGGTACGGGTGCAGCTCCACCTGGTTGACGGCAGGGGGGATCTCGGCGGTGGCGAGCAGCGCATCGATGTGGTGCGGCTCGAAGTTGCTCAGCCCGATCGCCCTGGCCCGGCCCTCCCGGTTGATCGTCTCCAGGGCCCGCCAGGTGTCTGCGGCGAGACCCTGGGCCGGAACCGGCCAGTGGACGAGGTAGAGGTCGACCGTGTCCATGCCGAGCGCACCGAGGCTGCGGTCGAACGCCCGCATCGTCCTGTCGTAGCCCTGGTCGGTGTTCCACACCTTGGTGGTGACAAAGATGTCGGCAGGGTCGGCGCCTGCCGCCCGGATCCCCGCCGCCACGCTCGCCTCGTTGGCGTACAGGGCCGCGGTGTCAAGGTGGCGGTAACCGGCCTCGACCGCCCACTGCACCGCTCTCTCCGTCTCAGGGCCCGGCTGGCTCTTGAACACGCCGAGCCCGAACCATGGCATGGCGACGTCGCCACCGAGGGAGACGGTGCTGGTGATGTCGAGGGTCATCGGAGGCTCCTCAGCGGTAGGGCCCCAGCCTGCCACATCCAGGTGGGTCACCCGGCGAAGCATCCCCAGGTGTCGTTGCCGACAAGAAGGTCGCCGATCTCGACCCTGACGCCGTCCGCCGACTCGACGACCAGCTCCCGCACCCACGCCTCGGCCTGGCCGCACTCGACGCCGGGCGGGAGCGCCACCGGCTCGACCGTGCCGGCGACCAGCCGCCACTCCTCGTCGACGACCGGCTCGGGCTCGTTCTCCTCGATGACGTCGTCGCACCAGTTGGCGTAGAGGTCGCGGCCGGTCAGCAGCGCACCGGACCATGCGGTCTCCTCGCCGGTGGCAGCCACCGGGTAGGTGCTGCCGACGGCCAGGTTGCGGCCGTCCTCCCCCGGCTGGAGCCGCAGCGCCACCGTCCCGGCTTCGTTGCCGAGCCACAGCCCGCGGCCGCATCCCCACTCAACGACGAGCCCCGACACATCGGGCGCATCGGGCAGGGACGTGGCGGCGGGAGCGGCGTCGCAGGCGGCGAGCGCCACGGCGAGGACGGCGGCGAGGAGGAGCGGATGTGGGTTCATGGCGGTGGGACGCCGCCCGTCGGCGCCGGGTTCCAGCCCTACAGCCTTCCCGCCTCGACGATCCGCTGCAGGAACTGGCGGGTGCGGGGCTGCTGGGGCGCCGTGAAGATCTGCTCGGGCGTCCCGTGCTCAAGGATGCGCCCGGCGTCGAGGAAGCACACCCTGTCGGCGACGTCACGGGCGAACCCCATCTCGTGGGTGGCGATGAGCATCGTCATCCCCCGCTCCTTGAGCCCGCGGATCACGTTGAGCACCTCGGCCACCAGCTCGGGGTCGAGCGCCGACGTCACCTCGTCGAGCAGCATCAGCTCCGGCTCGGCGGCAAGCGCCCGGACGATGGCGACCCGCTGCTGCTGGCCCCCGGACAGACGGTCCGGGTAGTCATCGGCCTTGTCGAGCAAACCGAACTGGTCGAGCAGCGCCCTCGCCTTGTCGTCCGCCTCCGGGCGACCCAACCCATGAACCTTTCGCGGGCCGAGGGTGATGTTGTCGATCACCGACATGTGGGGGAAGAGGTTGAACGACTGGAAGACGATCCCCATCGACTGGCGCACCGTGTTCGGGTTCACCTGAGCCGAGGTGACGGACACGCCGTCGAGCACGATCTCGCCCCCGTCAATCGGGACCAGAAGGTTGACGCACTTGAGCAGCGTCGACTTGCCGGAGCCTGAGGAGCCGATGAGACACACCACGTCGTGGAGACCGACGGAGAGGTCCACGTCCGCCAGCACCACCTTGCCGTCGAACGCCTTGGAGACGCTGCGGATCTCGAGCTTGGGGGCGCCGGTCACGTGCTCATCGCCTGGCGGCGGTGACGGTCCCGCTCGGTGTACCAGTCGGTGAAGCGGGCCACCGGGACGCTCACGACGAGGAACAGGACGGCGGCCACGATGTAGCCGGTGTAGTTGAAGGTTCGGGCGTTGTAGATCTGCGCCTCGCGCACTCCCTCACGCACCCCGAGGACGAAGACAAGCGCCACGTCCTTCTGCAGGCTGACGAACCCGTTCAGCAGGGCGGGCACCACGTTGCGCACCGCCTGAGGGACGATGACGTGGCGCAGCGCTTGCACCTGGGTAAGCCCGATGGAGCGGGCCGACATCCGCTGGCTCTCGTGGACGGAGTCGATGCCCGCTCGGTACACCTCGGCGGTGTAGGCGCTGTAGCTGATGACGAGGGCCGTCACACCCCAGAACAGCGCACCGCTCGGCACGCCCCGCAACTGGAGAGCGGGAATGCCGAAGCCGAGGAGGAGGATGAGGAGAATGAGCGGCACGCCGCGGATCAGGTCGATGAACGTCACCGCCAGCACCCGCAACGGGAAGAAGGCAGGGCCCCGCAGCGACCGGACCATGGCGATGGCAAGGGAGATGACGAGGATCAGCACCTCGGCGACGAGGAAGAGCCGGACGTCGAGCCAGAAGCCGGACACCACCTCCGGCCACACCTGTGTGAAGTGGAACCAGCTGAAGAACTGGCGCTGCACCACCGGCCAGGTCTCCGAGGAGAGGGCGTACCACCCGGCCAGCCCGACGAAGACGACCGTCGAGGCGAACGCCACGAGCGCTCCCCTGGCGCCCTCCTCACGCAGGAGCGAGGTGCGCCGGGACCCGGGAGGACCCGAGCCCCGGCCCAGCTGGGTGACCGAGGGGGGTGAGGGGTGGGTCAGCTCTCCTCCGCCCCGCTACTCGCTGATGACCGTGACGCCCGAGCCCTGGGTGAGCCACTGCTCCTCGAGCGACGCCAGCGTGCCGTCTTCGCGCATCTCCTCGATCACGGAGTCGACGCAGTCGCGCAGCGTGCTCCCCTCGGCGAACAGCAGCCCGAACTCGTCGGGAGCGGCGGCCTCGGCTGAGAAGGCGGCGGCGACCACGGAGCCCTCGATCTCGACAGCGGTGATGAAGAACGCCGTCGGCAGGTCGACAACGATGCCGTCGAGCTGACCGGCCTCCATTGCAGACTTGGCGTCTGCGTTTGTGTCGTACACCGAGGCCTCGGCGTCCGGCTTGATCACGTCCTCGATGAAGTCGAGGCTCGTCGTGCCGATCTGCGCCCCCAGCTTTGCGCCCTTCAGGTCCGCCAGCGTGGTGGCGCCGACAAGCGACGAGTCCGCAAAGGTGACAAGCGCCTGCTGGGTGACGTAGTACGGCTCGCTGAAGTCGACCACCTCGTCACGCTCGTCCGTGATCGAGTACTGCTGGACGTTGAAGTCGAAGTCCTTCGGACCGGGGGCGATGGCCTCGTCGAAGCCGGTGCGCACCCACGTCACCTGGTCGTCGCCAAACCCGAGCCGGGTGGCGATCTCGTAGGCGACGGCTGACTCGAACCCTGTCTTCGACTCTGGGACGTCAAAGTTCTCGCCGTCCGTGGTGCCCACCCACGGTGGGAAGGCCGGCTCGCCTGTCGCCACGGTGAGGGTGCCGGCGGTCACCAGCTCGAGGTCCTCGATGGCGCATGAGCCGCCGCCCCCGGCCCCGTCGTCATCGCCGCCACATGCGGTCGCAACGAGGGCGAGGGCGACGACGAGGGCGGTCGTGATCTTCAGTCTCATGGTGGCTTCCTCCAGTTGGGGGGGAGACCGCCTCAGGCTAGTGCGGGCCGCCGGTCCGACCGTTCACCCCGGTCACACGTCTGGCGGGCCCTGGGCGATACGAGCCCGCACCGCCCCCGAGCCCGACGGCCAGGATGAGCCGGCCGCCCGAGAGGACGTCGACGGATGGGCGAAGGCTCGCTTCACCGCTTCACCAGATCTCCACCCGCTCGCTGAGGGGTCGCATCATGGGGGCGGCGCCATCGAGCCCGAAGGCGTCGGCGAACGGCCCGAAGTTGGAGAGCGGTCCGTTGCAGCGCAGCGGCGCCGGTGCGTGCGGGTCGGTGTGCACCTGGAGACGCAGCCACTCGTCTGTGGAGTTGGAGCGCCAGATGATCGCCCAGGAGAGGAAGAATCGCTGGGCCGGCGTGAACCCGTCGGTCTCGCCGGCCGGGTGCTCGTCGAGCGCTCGCTGCAGCGCCCGGAAGGCGATGGTCATCCCGCCGAGATCGGCGATGTTCTCCCCGAGGGTGAGCGTGCCGTTGACCGAGAGGTCGTCTGCGACGGTGTAGCCGTCGAACTGGGCGACGATCACGTCTGCTCGTCTCGTGAACTCGTTGCGATCCTCGTCCGTCCACCAGTCGCGCAGTTGCCCGGTGGCGTCGAAGCGCCGGCCCATGTCGTCGAAGCCGTGGGTGATCTCGTGGCCGATCACCCCGCCGATGCCTCCGTAGTTCACCGCATCGTCGGCGTCTGCGTGGAAGAACGGCGGCTGGAGTATCCCGGCAGGGAACACGATCTCGTTCTTGAGCGGGTGGTAGTAGGCGTTGACGACGTGCGGCGGCATCTCCCACTCGTGCGGGTCGACCGGCTCGCCGAGCTTGCGCAGGTGGCGGCGGTGCTCGAACTCGGCGGCCCGCATCCGGTTGACCACAAGCGGGCCGCGCTCGATTTCCAGCCCGCCGTAGTCCCGCCACACGTCCGGGTAGCCGATCTTGTGGCGGAACCCTGCGAGCTTGGTGAGCGCCTCGGTGCGGGTGGCGTCCGTCATCCACTCCCGGTCCTGCAGCGACTCCCGCATGGCGACGAACAGGTGGCCGACCAGCTCCTCGGCCCTGCGTCTCGCCTCAGGGGGGAAGGCCTCGGCGACGTAGAGCTGGGCGATCAGCTCACCGATGTCGGCAGTGGCCATCGCCAGGACCCGCTTCCACCGCGGCTTCTGCTCCTTCTGCCCGCCGAGGGTCCGGCCGTAGAAGCGGAAGCTCTCGTCTGCGAACACCGGGGGGAGCGATGACGCCACCGACCGCACCAGGTGCCACCTGGCGTATGCCCGCAGGGTGTCGGTGGGGGTGGCGGCGAGCAGCCCGGCAACCAAAGAGAAGAAGCCGGGGTTGTCGATGTTCACCTCGGTGACGCTCCCGGCGCCAACCGATTCCAGGTAGCGAGGCAGCCCGAAGCCGGGCATGAGGTCGTCGAGCTGGTCGATGCGGCGCCGGTTGACGATGAGGTCGATGTCGCGCTGCTGTGCCGCCGTGTACGAGGGCTCGGCGAGCGCCGTCTCGAAGTCGAGGATGGCGCCGGCGTGTGCCGCCGCCTGCTCGTCGGTCTCGCCGAGGCTTGCCAACTGGGCCGCCACGTGTTTGCGGTACTCGGTGCGCAACTCGACCGATCGCTCGTCGTCTCGCAGGTAGTAGTCGCGCTCGGGCAACCCCAGCCCGCCCTGGCCGATGTACAGCAGGTGCACGGTCGGGTCGTCGAAGTCCGACGACACGCCGGCGCCGAACAAGAACCCAAACCCGGTGGGGTGGAAGGCGGCGGCAAGTTCGCACAGGTCGTGGAGGGTCTCGGCGGCGGCGATACGGTCGAGCCATGGCTGCAGCGGTGTGATGCCGGTTGCGGCGATCTGCTCCTCGTCCATGCCGGCGGCGTAGTAGTCGCCGGTCACCCGCAGCAGCGATCCCTCTGGCCCGCCCTCGGTCGCCGCCCGCTCCAGCACCCCGTGCAGCAGCTCCTCGTTGCGCTCGTTCACCTCGTTGAAGGCAGCCCACCGCGAGTACTCGGGCGGCACGGGGTTGGCGTCGAGCCAGCCGCCGTTGACAAAGCGGTAGAAGTCCTCGGCAGGCGAGACAGACGTGTCGAAGGTGGCGCGATCGATCGGCTGCATCGCCATGATGCGCCAGAGGGTAGGCGACGCGATTGCCGCGGTGATCCGCTCGGAGCAGGGTATCGTTGGTGCTTGCGCTCGCCTGCGCTGGGTGGACGCCGCAGAACGACACGACTGCCGCGTACGGAGACCATGCAGGTGAAGCGGATCACGATTGTCTCGATGTCGGCTGTGCTCGTTGCGGCATTCCTGATGACCGCCACCCTCCCCGCCCGGGCCGCCGTCGACCCGGATCTGCGCAGCCTGGGCCGCCCCCCCGCCGCCCTCGGCTTCGAGGACCACGGGCTGTGGGTCGAGATCCTCAATCTGAGGCTCGCCGAAGCCGGCTACCACGCTGACGCCGGGAACTCCTTCGGGGCGCTCACCCGTCACGCCGTGTACGCCTTCCAGAAGGTCAACGGGCTCGAGACGGACGGTGTGTTCACTTCTGAGATGTGGGAGCTCCTCGACACCAGCCCCGAGCTCGAATGGCGAGTCGAGCGCAACCGGGTCGAGGTCGATCTCGCCAGCCAGGTCCTCTACCTCGTCGAGGACCACAGGGTGCGCTACATCCTCCCGATCTCCTCTGGGAGCGGCGGCACCTTCATCAACGCCTCCGGCAGGGTCGTTCCGGCCCGCACCCCCGAGGGCAGGTTCACCTTCGAGCGCCAGATCGACGGCGTGCGCCTCTCCTATCTCGGCGAGCTGTACAACCCGTTCTACTTCCGTGGCGGCTATGCCATCCACGGCTCGCCGAGCGTGCCGAACTACCCGGCGTCGCACGGCTGCGTGCGGGTGACCAACTGGGACATGGATCTGCTCAAGCAGCACTTCGAAATCGGCGAGGCGGTGTACGTCTACGGTCTGGCCACCAACGAGCCGCCAGGTGTGATCGTCAGGACCGTGGCCCCCGCCAGCATCTGAGCGTCGCACGCCGTTGACGGTACGATGCGCCGCCATGACCACCCTGCAGCAGGCCCTCGGCTACGAGCTGAAGCACCCGAACCCGGTGCAACGTGCGGCGCAGCGCCTGGGGTCGACCCGGCCAGGGGCGTGGGTGCTGTCGAGGACGCTCGAGCCGCTCGACAAGGCGGCGCTCCGGATCACCGGCGGGCGGGCCAGCGTCGCCGCAGCCCTCGCCGCAGTGCCGATCGTGACGCTGCACACCGTCGGCGCTCGCAGCGGTGTGCGTCGCTCGACCCCACTGATCGGTGTCCCGCTCGACGGAGCCATCAGCGTCATCGGCACCAATTACGGCCAGCGACCGACGCCGGGTTGGGTGTACAACCTCGAGGCGAGGCCCGAGGCGGAGGTGACATACCGCACCGCCACCGTGGCCGTCGTTGCCAGGCATGCGGAGGCCGAGGAGACAGAGGCGGCCTTCGCCAGGGCGGCGGCGCTCTACCCGGGCTACGACGCCTACCGAAGCCGCATACGCGGCCGCTCCATCAGGGTGTTCGTGCTCGATCTTGTCTGAGCCAGGCCGCGACACCGGCACGGTATGGGTACCGTGCCCGCGACCAAGGAGACGGCATGCAACTCGGAATGATCGGTTTGGGGCGGATGGGCGCCAACATGACCGAGCGGCTGGTGAGGGCTGGGCACGATGTGGTCGGCTACGACCTCGACCCCGCCTCTGTCGCCAGAGTGGTCGCCGCCGGAGCCCGGGGGGCGTCGTCGCTCGAGGACCTCGCCGTCCAGCTCGACCGGCCGCGGGCGGTGTGGATCATGGTTCCGCACGGCCCACCGGTCGACGCCACGCTGTCGAACCTGCTCCCGCTCCTCGCCGAGGGCGACACCGTCATCGACGGCGGCAACTCGTTGTACAAGGACTCGATCCGCCGCGCCGAGCACTGCCGGCAGACCGGCCACCACTTTGTCGACGTCGGGACCAGCGGCGGCATCTGGGGTCTCACCCAGGGCTACGCCATGATGATCGGCGGCGATCCCGAGCCGGTGAGCCGGCTGCGTCCGATCTTCGAGACGCTGGCACCCGCCCCCGACCAGGGCTGGGGGCACGTCGGGCCCTCAGGAGCGGGCCACTTCGTCAAGATGATCCACAACGGCATCGAGTACGGGCTGATGCAGGCCTATGCGGAGGGCTTCGCCATCATGCGGGCCAAGCAGGAGCTCGGACTCGACCTGGCCAGGATCGGCGAGATCTGGCAGCAGGGGAGCGTCATCCGGTCCTGGCTGCTCGAGCTCACCACCAAGGCGTTGCGGGAGAACCCGGACATGGATGGCATCGCCGCATACGTTCCCGACTCTGGCGAGGGACGCTGGACGGTGTTCGAGGCAATCGACCTCAACGTGTCGACCCCGATCATCGGGCTGTCGTTGCTGCGCCGCATCGGCTCCCGCGACGAGGTGGAGTTCTCCGACCGGCTGCTGTCCGCGTTGCGGCACCAGTTCGGCGGCCATGCCGTCAAGCAGGAGCCTTGAGCGTGGACGGCGAGGTCGACCGCCACCTGTTCGTGATCTTCGGGGCCAGCGGCGATCTCACCCGACGCAAGCTCCTCCCTGCGTTGTACCGCGTCGTAAATGAGAACGACGTCGCCGACCGCACAGTGATCCTCGGTGTCGCCTCGACCGGGATGGACGACGCCGCCTTCCGCGTGCTAGCCCGTGAGGCGCTGGCCGAGGCGGGCCTCGAGGACAGCGACACCGACCAGTGGTGCGAGGACCGCGTCTTCTACGAGCCGATCGCCCGAGATGCGAGCGACTTCGAGCGGCTGGCCGCCCGCATCCGCAGGATCGAGCATACGGCGGATCTGCCAGGCAACCGCGCCTTCTACCTGGCGCTGCCGCCTGCGGCATTCCCCTCCGTCATCGAGAACCTCGGTGAGGCGGGGCTCAGCCACTCGACGACCGGGTGGACCCGGCTGGTGATCGAGAAGCCGTTCGGCAAGGACCTCGCCTCGGCCCGCGAGCTCAACTACCTCGTCCATCGCCACTTCGACGAGTCGCAGGTCTACCGGATCGACCACTACCTGGGCAAGGAGACGGTGCAGAACCTGCTCACGTTCCGTTTCGCCAACCCGATCTTCGAGACGACCTGGAACCGCGACCGGCTGGAGGCTGTCGAGATCACCTGCGCCGAGGACCTCGGGGTCGAGGGCAGGGCCGGCTACTACGACTCGGCGGGGGCGCTGCGCGACATCGTGCAGAACCACCTCACCCAGCTGATGACTCTCGTCGCCATGGAAGCGCCGAGCGGGTTCACCGCAGACGCCATCCGCAACGAGAAGGTCCAGGTGCTCGAGTCCATCCGGTCGGTCAAGCCTGAGCACATCGTGTACGGGCGCTACACAGCGGGCACCATCGACGGCGAAGCGGTCCCCGGGTACCTCGAGGAGGAGGGGGTGAACCCGCAGTCGACCACCCCGACCTTCGTTGCGGCAAGGGTGGAGATCAACACGTGGCGTTGGGAGGGAGTGCCCTTCTACCTGCGCACCGGCAAGCGCCTCCCCCGCCGCACCACCCAGATCGCCGTCACCTACAAGCGGGCCCCCGTGTGCATCTTCCATGGGGTCGGCGACGATTGCCCGATCCGGCCAAACGTCATCGTGCTGACCCTGCAGCCGGACGAGGGGTTCCAGATCCGCTTCGAGGTCAAGGCCCCCGGCACCGAGACGGTGGTGTCGAAGCCGATGTCGTTCGACTACGAGGCTGAGTTCGCCTCGATCCCGGACGCCTACCAAACCCTGCTCCACGACGTGATGGTCGGCGATCAGACCCTGTTCGTGCGGGCCGACGAGGTGGAGGCGAGCTGGAGGTTGTGGTCGCCGATCCTGGACCGAGGCGACATCGCCGTCCACCCGTACCCCGCGGGAACATGGGGACCGTCGGCCACCAACAAGATGCTGGCGTTGTGGACCGACGAGTGGACGATGCACGCCGAGGGCTGAGGGGCGTGGCCGTTGCCCCAGGTGGTGCCGCCTGCGGTGTCGGCCGCACCGAGCTGGAGCAGGTTGTACGAGCCCCCGAGGGTGAATCGGCCGATGACGAACCCGTCGTCGCTCAGGATGCCACGCACGCTGTCCGGCGAGGTGACCCGCAACAGCAGCATCGCCAGACGGAACCGACGCCACCGACGAGCACGCCAACCGGGATGCCGGCCAAGATCACGATCCGCACATAGCGCCACCACAGCCGACCAAACCGGACCGGTTCCGCACGCCGCTCGCCATACGGCTGCGCTCTTCCGGCCGCCGGGGCGCTACGTCAGGACCGAGTAGAGGATGCCGCTGACGACGACCCAGGCCAGCCAGCCGACGACGACGGTGCCGATCGCCTTGCCCGTGGTGAAGTCCTGGCCCTCCCGGATCGCCACGACCGCGGCGACGACCGACCAGATGGCGCCGATCCAGCCGAGGAAGGGGATGACACCGATCGCCAGCGGGGCCTGGGCATAGCCAAGCACCCGCTGCATCTCCCCGAAGTTGCTCTGACCACCGAACACCGTGCGCCCGACGATGTCTGCGGTCCACGACCACACCAGCCAGCCGACGACACCGACGATGACGGTCGAGATGAGCGGCCACAGGAAGCCCTTGTAAACAAACGAGTTGCCGAGCCCGACGAGGGTGTGGACGATCACCACCAGCAGCGTCGCCTGCTGCGTGTAGGTCGGGTCGGCCTCGACGGTGTTGTAGAAGTCGACATCGAGCCTGGCGGCCCGGATCGCGTTCTCGAGCATGGTCCCCTCCAGTCGGTCGTCTGACGCAGCGGAGCGTAGCCCTGGCGGTCCCGCCGCCGCAGGGCGGGTCACATCGCGGCGTACCACTCGGCGAGGGCGGCGCCGATGAGATCGGCGGAATCCTCCTGGACGTAGTGGATGCCGGGAACGGTGATCTCGACCTGTTGTGGCCAGCTCCGGCAGAACTGGCGCTGGCTCCCTGTCAGGATCGAACCAGGGTCGGCGTTGACGAACAGCTTGGGAACCTGGCTCGTCGCCAGCCACTCGGCGTAGCTCGCCACGATGTCGGCGACGTCTGCGGGCTCCCCACCGATCGGGATCTCGCGCGGCCAGGTCAGCGTCGGCCGTCTCCCCTCACCTGCGTCGATGAAGGGTCTGCGGTACTCCGCCATGGCCGCAGCGGAGAGCTCGCCGATCACCGAGGCCGGCAGGATCCTCTCAACAAACACGTTCTTGTCGAGCACCACCTCCTCGCCCGCCTCCTCTCGCATGGTTTGGAAGATGCGCCGCGCCGCCTCGGGGAACTCGTCCCAGGAGGCGAAGGGGCGGACGATGGCCTCCATGTAGCACACGCCCCTCACCGCCTCCCGGTGGCGGTTGCCCCAGTCGAACCCGAGCGCCGAGCCCCAGTCGTGCCCGACGAGGGTGACGTCGGAGGTGACCCCGAGCCGCTCCAGCAGCCCATCGAGGTAGCGGCGGTGCTCGACGAAGCGGTAGCTGCCCGGGCCGCTGTCCCCCAGCTTGGCCGAGTCACCCATGCCGACGAGGTCGGGGGCGATGCAGCGACCGATGTCGGAGACAAAGGGGATCACGTTGCGCCACAGGTGCGACGACGTGGGGTTGCCGTGGAGAAAGACGATCGGGTCGCCCTCCCCCACCTCGACGTAGGCCATCGCAACACCATCGACATCGACGTACTGCTTGCGCACCGGCACCTCCACGGCGGAAGGGCCTCCAACACTAGGGACGGTCCCGCGGTCACCCGGACGTCAGCCGGTGCCACCGATCGCAACGACAGCTCGAGGCCGACCCGTACCAGACTCCGGTCCCGCAGACCGTGCCCGGGCGACGCTACCCTCGCCGGTCGTGCACGACGATCTCGTCTCCGCCGTCGACGAGCTGTTCCCCGGCATCCGATCCGACCTCGAAAGCCTCATCCGCATCCCGTCCGTGAGCGCCCCAGGCTTCGACCCCGGTGAGGTGCGCCGCTGCGCCACCGCCGTCGTCGAGCTGATGAAAGACGCCGGCATGTCCCACACACGGTTGCTCGAGGTGGACGGCGCCCACCCGGCCGCCTTTGGCGAGATGGCGGGCCCGCCGGGCGCAGCCACGGTGCTGCTGTACGCCCACCACGACGTGCAGCCCCCGGGACCCGCGGGCGACTGGGCGACGCCGCCATTCCAGCCAACCGAACGGAACGGACGGCTCTACGCCAGAGGTAGCTCAGACGACAAGGCGGGGATCCTGGTGCACCTCGGTGCGCTCCGTGTCTTTGGGGGCCGGCCCCCGGTCGGGATCAAGATCATCGTCGAAGGCGAGGAGGAGATCGGCTCTCCTCACCTCAACCGATTCCTCGAGCGGTACCGGGAGCTCCTCGCCGCCGACGTCATCGTCATCGCCGACTCGGAGAACTGGCGGGTGGGCAGGCCGGCGCTCACCACGTCGCTGCGCGGGCTTGCCGACTGCATCATCGAGGTGCGCAGCCTCGAGGCCGGGGTCCACAGCGGTCAGTTCGGCGGTGCAGTGCCGGACGCCCTCACCGTGCTGTGCAGGACGCTGGCGACGCTGCACGACGCCGAGGGCAACGTAGCCCTTCCCGGTCTGACGAGCCGTGACGCCGACCCGCTCGACCTCACCGAGGTGGAGCTGCGGCGGCAGGCAGGGGTGCTGCCAGGTACGCAGCTCATCGGGAAGGGATCGGTGACGGCCCGCACCTGGACGATGCCTGCCGTCTCCGTCCTGGCGATCGACTCACCACCCGTGGCTGAGGCCATCAACCAGCTCGTCCCGGCGGCCCGGGCCAAGGTGAGCCTTCGGCTTGCCCCAGGCGACGACCCGCAGCGGGCGCTCGACGCCCTCGTCGCCCATCTCGCCGCCAATGTCCCGTGGGGTGCCGAGGCGACGATCACCCCAGGCTCCGCCGGGGCCCCCATCGCGCTCGATGCGCAAGGCCCCGCCTACGACGCCTTTCGCCAAGCCTTCGCCGAGGCGTGGGGCGCCGAAACGGTCGACATCGGCGTCGGCGGCTCCATCCCCTTCGTCGCCGAGTTCCAGCAGGTGTACCCGGACGCCGCCATCCTCCTCACCGGTGTCGCCGATCCGACGAGCCGGGCGCACGGCCCAGACGAGAGCCTCGACCTCGACGAGCTGCGCCGCGGCATCCTGGCCGAGGCCATCGCCCTCCGGCTGCTCGCCGGCTGAGCCGGCTGCGGGCACGGCCCTCGACCACAGCCGGCGGCGGCGCCGCTCGAGGGAGCGTGTCGACCAGCCAGACGTGCCCGGTGACCGTCACCCGAACGTCGCCAGCCGCCATCTGTCGAAGCCCGTCGACATTCACCATGTACGGGCGGTGCATCCGGGTCGGCCGTGCCGACAGCGTGCGCACCTCCCGCACGATCGCTCCGTAGCCGGTGGGATCGTCGAGCAGGGCAGCGGTGCGGCAGGCGACGATCTGGCGCAGCATCATCCGCACGCCCGCGTACCGCAGCACAAGGACCCGAAACGTGCCGCTCTCCAGCGGTAGCCCTGCGCCGAGGGGGAAGTCCTTGCCGAGGTCGCCGTTCATCACGATCACCGCCACCCACCGCTCTGCAGGAAACGCCTCGTCGTCGAGGGTCAGCGCCAGCGGCGGGATGCGACCGACGAGCCTCCGCATCCACCAGTAGATCGAGGCGAGCACGAGCCCGGTGAAGAATGGCCCGAGATCCCCGAAGAGCGTCCCCAGCAGCCCCTTGTAGTACTTGATGATCCTGGTCTCGGTGAAGCGGGGGACGTCGCCAAAGACCCCGAGCCCGCCAAAGCCGACAAGGTGACGCCGCACGGTGGCGCCATCCGGCCCGATCACATCGACGGCGAGGACGTCGGCCCCGAGGCGCCGATCGGCGTCGATGCCCTCGGCGATGCCGGCCACCGCCAGCTCCAGGTCGTCAGCGACGTGGAGGACCTTGCCGATGAGGTCGGCCGAGCCTTTGCGGAGAAAGGCGAGGCGCAGGTCGGGCGGCACGACATCGTCGACGTGGCAGCCCTCGAGGACGGCGTTGAAGGTGCCGGCGCCACCGGCCGAGACCACGGTGCGGCCACCGCCGGCCACGATGGCGTGTGCGATCCTGCGGGCATCTGGATGAGTGTGGGCCGGGTGCAGGCGGGCGGTGCGTCCCGTCGCGCTGCGGAAGGCATCGGCGATGTGCCCCACCTTGCGCTGATCGGCGAACGACCCGGACATCGTGGTGGCGACCACCTCGATCGCGTCGGCCAGGAACGGACCGGAGACGGCGAGCGACGCCGCCCGGTGGGCGATCATCGTCTCGGCGACCACGCGCACGGTCTCCTCGTGGGACATGTCGGTCACCCGGATCCGCACCACCGGCACCCGGCAGCGGTCCTCGAGCACGGTGCACACCCGCTCGTAGCCGGCGGCGAGCTCGCCGAGGAACCCGATGTTCTCGTGCCCCTGGAGGGGACCGCCGCGGGCGGCGATGCGCTCCATCGCAACCGGCGGGTCGATCTCGAGCAGGAAGACGATGTCGGGAGAGCCGAAAGAGGCGAGGTGGAGACGGTTGAGGACGGCGAGCTGCCACCCGTGACGCAGGTACCAGGGCACCTGGCGCATCGGGATGCGCCGGTCGCCGGCAAGGTAGTGGAGCACGTCGACGAGGCGTTCGTCGTCTCCGACGAGCTCGGATCGGGAGTAGCGGGCGACGGCCCATGCGGCTACGTTGACCAGGGCGTCGCCGTCGGTCACCACCACGGCCGGGGCATCGTTGGCGATGACGTGGTTGCGCACATGGGTGCGCTCGATGAACTCGATGAGCTTCAGGTCCTTGTAGAGCCGGGGATGGCGTAGCCGCTTGGCGATGGCGCCGACAAGGCGCGCCGACCGCGACAGCGGTATGTCGGTGCGTTCCACGGGCGTCTGCCCAGGCCGTCCGGCGATCGCCACCTCACCGACGCCGACGGTGACAACCGATGCGGCGAGTCGATCGACCGCATCGCGGAAGGTCGACGTCTTGCCGCAACCGTCGATGCCGACGATGGCACCGACAAGGGTTCGTGCGGCGCCAACCTCAGAGCGGGAAGATCCAGCCACGTCCACGACGCACCCCGTTTCCTCCGATCGTAGGGCGAGCGCGGCGCCGCCAGATAGGGCCGATGAGCACTCCGTGACGTCGCTCGCCCGAGCCGTGCCCATCGGAGTGCCGGTAGATTCGGCTCCGCATGGAGTGGCAGCTGACCTCGCCATCTGGGGCGACGACCGTGACGGTGACCCACCACCCTGAGGGGACCGTGACGTATCGGGTGGTGAGCGGCGACGTCACCGTCATCGAAGACGCCCGACTTGGTCTGGCAACGGCCGAGGACGACCTCACCACGCTGTTCCCTGTGTCGGCCACGACGGCGACGATCGTCGCCAGCGCTTTCACCCTGCCCCACGGTAAGCGGCGCACCAGCCGCATCGAGATGGCGCAGCGGGTCATCCGCTTTGCCGGCCGTGACGCGGTGCCTGTCGAGGTGGTGATGTGCGCCGCCGAAGACGGTGTCGCCTTCCGCTACCGGTCGCCGACACCCGTCGCCCCTGTTCGGGTCATCGACGAGATCACCGAGTTCCGCTTCGCCGCTCCGGGTCGGGTCTGGGTGCAGCGGCTGCAGCCACCGGGTCACGCGGCGCCGGCGTACGAGGAGACCTTTACGAATGGCGCCCCGCTCGACGACCCGGGGTCCCACCAAGGATGGGTGTTCCCTGCGCTGTTCGAGGTGGCGGGGCGCTGGGTGCTGCTGACGGAGGCCGGCAGCGACCCCGGGTACACCAACACTCAGCTCGCCGGCCCCGCCGGGCGGACCTACACCGTCGCCTTCCCCCACCCGGGGGAGGCGCTCGGGGTGGGAGCGGCGCACCCGACGGTGTCCGGTGCCTGGCAGACCCCGTGGCGGGTGATCCTCACCGGCCCCACCCCGGGGACGATCCTGGAGAGCGACCTGGTGCGCCATCTCAGCCGGCCCGGTGCGCCCGCCGACGTCAGCTGGGTGCGGCCCGGGCGGGTTGCCTGGAGCTGGTGGTCCGACCACGACAGCCCCGGCAACATGCAGACCCAGCGCCGCTACGTCGACTTCGCCGCCGAGATGGGGTGGGAGCACATCCTCGTCGACGCCAACTGGAGCCGGCTCCCCGACTCGGAGATCGTCGACCTGGTCGCCTACGCCGCCGCCTGCGGTGTCGGCGTGTTCCTCTGGTACAACTCGGGCGGCCCCAACAACGCCGTCACCGAGCAGCCACGGGATCGCATGTACGACGCCACACTGCGCCGGGCGGAGCTGGGCAAGCTCGCCAGGTGGGGTGTCGCCGGCATCAAGGTCGACTTCTTCCACAGCGACAAGCAGACCGGTGTCCGTCACTTCCACGACATCCTGGAGGATGCGGCCGCCGAGCGGGTGATGGTGAACTTCCACGGCTGCACCGTCCCGCGGGGCTGGGACCGCACCTGGCCGCATCTGATGACGATGGAAGGGGTGGCGGGCGCCGAGCAGTACAGCTTCCGCGACACCTTCCCGGTCGAGGCACCGGTGCTCAACACCATCCTGCCCTTCACCCGCAACGTGCCGGGGTCGATGGACTACACCCCTGTGACCTTCTCGGACGCTGAGTCGCCGCATCTCACGACCAACGCCCACGAGTTGGCGCTGTCGGTGGTGTTCGAGTCGGGTCTCCAGCACTTCGCCGACTCGGCGACGTCGTACCGGTCCCAGCCGGAGGCGGTCGTCGACTTCCTGCGCTCGGTGCCAGCCGTGTGGGACGACACCCGCTGGCTGGGCGGCGAGCCGGGCGACCACGTCGTCGTGGCCCGCCGTCACGGGGCCACCTGGTTCGTGGCGGGGATCTCAGGGCGGGACGCGCCTCACCTCGTCACGGTGCGCCCACCCCTCGACGCTGGCACGTGGACGATCGACCTCATCGGCGATGGCGACGACCCACACCGCTTCGCCATCTCGCACGACACGATCGACGGGGTGCCGGTGCTCACGGTGGCGATGGCCACACGAGGCGGCTTCGCCGCCAGGCTCACCCCGGTGTGAGGGCCGAGGCCGGGGTCGATGGTGCGTCTGCGGGCTTAGCTCTCGCCCCAGAGCGTTGCGTCGGTGAGCGCCTTCAAGAGGATGCTGCTCGTCGGGGCCGTCGCCGATTGGTCGAAGAACTCGATCAGCTCGTTGACCAGTTCACCGAAACGGCTGCCGGGTGAGGCGGCGATGCGGTCCATCGCTCCGTACGAGTCCATCCGCATGACCGTGAAGACGGCTCCTGCGTCCTTTTCCGATGTGAAGACCGCAACGTACGTCCCGATGTACTCGGTGCCCTCAGGAGCCGTGTCACGGAGCTCACCCTCGTGGACATCGAGCCACCCCTTGAGCTCGCCCATCCTGCCCTGCGTGACCGTGCCTCCTTGCAGATTGAGGAAGTCCACGGATCCTCCTTCCCTCGCTACGAGTTGCGACCAGAACTGTACGCATCTGTGGCAGCGCAAACCATGCCGCCGCAGGTGGCAACAACCCTCGTCGAGGCGACCACCACCAGCGGGCCCGGCGCTATCAGAAAACCTGCACATCAACGACGCAGATCGGGCACACGACCGGAATAGCCAGCTGCATTACAGCATTACAATCGCTGCAAACGAAAGGATCCTTGCCGTGGCCGATCTCACCACCCTGACGCTGCCGGTGCTCCCCCTTCGCAGCGGTGTCGTGTTCCCGCAGATGGTCGTCACCGTCGCCATCGAGTCGGACGAGGCGCACCGGGCGATCGCCGCCGCCGAGCGGGCAGATGGCCGTCTGCTGCTGGTCCCCAGGCTCGACGACCGCTACGCCTCAATCGGCACCATCGCCACCATCCAGAGGGTGGGGCGCGACAACGGAACGACCGCCCTCATCGCCGGGATGGTGCGGGCCAGGATCGGCGCCGGCCGCCCCGGGAACGACGACGTGCTGTGGGTCGAGGTCGAGCCGGTCGCAGATGACGACCCGGGGCTGCGCACCGAGATGGCCGAGTACCGCGCCGTCGTCGCCGAGATCCTGGACCATCGCGGTGCCGGTCAGATCGCCGACCGCATCCTCGACGTCGACGACCCCGGCCAGCTCGCCGATCTGGCGGCCTATTCCCCCGACCTGACGCTCGAGCAGAAGGTCGAGATCCTCGAGACGCTCGACGTCACCGCCCGGCTGGCCTTGGTCACCCGGTGGATGAACGAGGTCCTTGCCGACATCACCCTGCGCCGGAAGGTCCGCGACGAGGCAACGGAGCGCATCGACAAGAACCAGCGCGAGTATCTCCTCCGCCAGCAACTCGAAGCCATCAAGGCAGAGCTTGGCGATGAGGGCGGCGATGTCGTCTCCGAGTACCGCAGCAGGCTGGCCGACACCGCCCTCCCCGAGGCGGTGGCGGATGCGGTCGGGCGGGAGATCGACCGTCTGGAGCGGATGAGCGAGCAGAGCCCCGAGCACAGCTGGATCCGTACCTGGCTCGACACCATCTTCTCGCTGCCATGGGATACCAAGACCGAGGACAACCTCGACCTCATTGCCGCCCGCCAGGTGCTCGACGCCGACCACACCGGGCTTGCAGACGTCAAGGACCGCATCGTCGAGTACCTGGCGGTGCGCAAGCTGCGGCGCGAGCGCGGGCTTGGGGCCGCTGGGGTGGGACGGCGCAGCGGCGCCATCGTGCTGCTGGTCGGGCCACCTGGTGTCGGCAAGACGTCGCTCGGCGAGTCGATGGCGAGGGCGCTCGGTCGTCGCTTTGTCAGGGTGGCCCTCGGTGGCGTCCGCGACGAGGCCGAGATCCGCGGCCATCGCCGCACCTACGTCGGCGCCCGACCCGGCCGGATCGCCCGGGCCCTGGCTGAGGCGGGTTCGATGAACCCGGTATTCCTCCTCGACGAGCTCGACAAGGTGGGGACGGACTGGCGGGGTGACCCGGCGTCGGCGCTGCTCGAGGTGCTCGACCCAGCCCAGAACCACACGTTCCGCGACCACTACCTCGAGGTCGACCTCGATCTCTCAGACGTTGTGTTCATCGCCACCGCCAACATGCTCGACACGGTTCCTGGGCCGCTGCTCGACCGCACCGAGGTGATCAGGCTCGACGGCTACACGGACACCGAGAAGCTCACCATCGCCCGCGACCACCTGCTCCCGAGACAGGTGGACCAGTCGGGGTTGCGCCCAGACGAGGTCACGGTCAGCGACGCCGCCCTCGCCGCCGTTGTCGACGGCTACACCAGGGAGGCGGGGGTACGCGGGCTGGAGCGCCAGCTGGGCAAGCTGGTGCGAAAGGTGGTGACCAGGGTGGCCTCCGACCCGGAGGCGATCCCTGTCGCCGTCGACGTTGCCGACCTGCGCGACCTCGTGGGCAAGCCTCTGTTCCACCATGACGAGGTGAGGGACCGCACCGCAGTGCCAGGTGTGGCCACCGGGCTCGCCGTCACCGGAGCCGGTGGCGATGTGCTCTTTGTCGAGGCAACCGTGATGGATGGCGAGCCGGGTCTCGTCCTCACCGGCCAGCTCGGCGACGTGATGAAGGAGTCGGCCCAGATCGCCCTGTCGTATGTCCGCTCCCACGCCGCCGAGCTCGGCATCGACCCTGCCGCCCTGGGGAGACGCTTCCACCTCCATGTCCCGGCCGGGGCCATCCCCAAGGACGGACCATCGGCGGGGGTGACCATGACAACGGCGCTTGTCAGCCTCCTCACCGGTCGCACCGTGCGCAACCCGGTGGGGATGACAGGTGAGGTGACGTTGCAGGGGCGGGTACTCCCTATCGGTGGCGTCAAGCAGAAGGTGCTCGCCGCCCACCGCGCCGGGTTGCGCGAGGTGGTGCTCCCCGAGCGCAACGTCGACGATCTCGACGAGCTCCCGGATGACGTTACGCATGACATGGTGTTCCACGTGCTCGGCGACATCCGAGACGTGATCGAGGTGGCGCTGGGCCCGGCGTGAGCCCACGGGCCATCGCCCGCAGGGCCGGCGGCCGAGCCGGTGCGGCTACGATCCGCTCGACCAGGGGGTCTTGTGGCAGGTCTGCCCACCTTCATCATCGCCGGGGCCATGCGGTGTGGCACGACGTCGCTCAACGGCTACCTGCGGGAGCACCCGCAGGTGGCGGTCTCGCAACCCAAGGAGGTCCACTTCTTCGACCTCCACTACGACGAAGGGCTGGAGTGGTACAGGGGTCACTTCCCCGAGCCCGGCCCGGCGGTTGCGATCGGCGAGGCGACACCCGACTACCTCTACCACCAGGAGGCGGTGGCTCGCATCGCCGCCAGCATCCCGGAGGTCAAGCTGATCGTGATGCTGCGCAACCCGGTCGACCGCGCCTATTCGCACTACTGGCACAACCGCAGCCGGGGGCGGGAGACGCTCGGGTTCGAGGCGGCGCTCGACGCCGAGCCTGGGCGGCTGGCGGAGGGGCCGGAGCCTCGTCGCATCTTCTCGTACGCCGACAAGGGCCGCTACCGGGCGCAGGTCGAGCGGGTCTATGCCACCGTGCCGCCCCAGCGGGTGTTGGTGCGGACATTCGAGGAGCTAGAGCGCAACCCGGCGGCGGTGTTCGTAGACACCTGCCGCTTCCTCGGCATCGACGACGGGTTCCGACCCGCCAACCTGGGGGAGGCGATCAACGCATACGTGGAGTTCCGCTCGCCGCGGCTGCGCGACGTTGCCAAGCGTCTCCCCGGGCCGTTGCGGACCATCATCGGGAGGCTCAACCAGCGAACGGCGACACCGTACCCACCGATGGCGGCGCTCACCCGGCAACGGTTGGCCGCAGACATGGCGGGGGCCAACACCGGGCTTGCTGAGCTGGTCGGCATCCCCATCCCGGAGTGGCGGTGACGGGTAGCACGGCGCCGCTCAATCGTCTCCGTCTTCGCCCTCTTCCTCCATGTCGACATCGAGTTCGCCGTCGCTCCACGTTGCGCTGAACTTGGAGCGGTGTTCGCCGTCCTCGAAGTCGACCCCGACCTCGGTGGGTCCCGCGCTGTCCAACTCTATGGTGTAACCGGCGTTTGGTCCAGCGGCGTCAAGCTTTGCCCAGGTCTTCGATGAGGTCGGCGGTGATGGGGGTGTGCCACCGGTCAGTGCCTACAGGGTGAGGTGGAGGCGCAGGGCATCGTCGACTGCGAGCATGAGGTGAGGCGGCACGGCACCGAGTTTGTGGGAGACACGGTCGACGGACACGGAGCGGATCTGTTCGGCCTGGGCTTTGCAGTCACGGTCGAGGCCGGTCTCGGATCCGGGGAGCAGCACCTGGAAGGGATACACGACGTTGATCTTGGCGCGGACGGTCTTGGCGCCGGTGACGGGAACGCGGAGTCGTTCGGGGAGCTCGTGGATCAGCATGTCGATCTCGCCGAGGAGCTGCACGGCGTGCCGCTCGTGGGGGAGTTCTCCCGAGCTTGGCGCTGCGCCGGCGTCGCCCGGTCGCGTAAGCTGAACATGCCCGCCGATCGGATGGAACGACCCCACGGAGGTCACGTGAGCAATCCTCGACACCGTCATCTGCTGGTCCTCGCCGCCTTCCTCCTCGCTGTCGCCTCATGTGGCGGCGACGACGACTTGGCGACGACGACCGCCGCTCCTGGGCAGGGTGGCGGACCGGTCGCCAACGCATGCCCGGCCGACGGATGCTCGATATCGATCGTCTCGGTGACCCGACAAGGCGAGGAACTGGCCGTCACGTGGGAGGCGAACTTCGACCCGGACGTGTCCCGCAACCACATCCACGTCTATTGGGATCTCTACACGGCCGATCAGGTCAGCAGTGACGCCGAGGCCCGTGGCGTCGAACAGGGCGATTGGGCGCCGACCGACGCCTACCCGACCTACGTCACGGAGTCGGCCGCCTCGGTGGCCAATCGCGGGGACAGCACCACGCTCTGCGTGACGGCCGGCGACCGGGATCACGCGGTCATCGACTCGAGCATCGTTGACTGCGCAGACGTATCAGGCGAGCTCTGACACCATCGAGATAGGGTGATGCAACTGCCGCAGCGCATCGGCCGCTACCGCGTGCAGGCGCCCATCGGGACCGGGGGATTCGCCACGGTCGTGCGCGCCTACGACGAGGCGCTCGACGACTCCGTGGCCGTCAAGGTCCTGGCGGACAACTGGGCCGCTGACGCCGACATCCGCCGGCGCTTCGTGGAGGAGGCGCGTCTGCTCCGCCGGTTGAGGAGCGACGACCTCGTGACCGTGCACGACATCGGGGAGCTCGACGATGGACGGCCGTACTTCGTCATGACATTCGCCGACCACGGCAGCCTCGCCGATCGTCTGAGCGGTCGACCCGGCGCAGGGCTCGATCCGTTCGCCGCCCGCAAGATCGTCGATGCCCTCGCCGGGGGGCTCGGGGCGCTCCACGCCGCCGGTGTCGTCCACCGCGACGTCAACCCGCGCAACCTGCTGCTCCGGAGCTCGGGCGCCGGCCCGAGGCCGGAGGTGCGGCGGGTGGCGCAGACCCAGGTGCGTATCGGTCTCATCGGCGCAGACGAGCGGCTGCTCCTGGGCGATCTCGGGCTTGCCAAGGACTTCGTTCGATCCGGGAGCGCCGGGGCGAGCGTGATCGGCGGTACGCCGTTCTTCCTTGCGCCGGAGCAGCTCGACCCGACCTTCGCAGTCGGGCCCGCCGCCGACGTGTACGCGGCCACCGGGGTCCTGTGGCAGGCGATCACCACGACGCCGCCTCCCCCGCCGGAGCGGCTGCGCAGCGAGCTTGGCGCCGTCGATGAGGCCTGGCGCCCGTTCTTCGAGCGTGGCTTCGCCGAGGATCCCGACCTTCGGTACCCCGACATGGCGTCGTGGGCCGAGGCGGCGCGCCGGCTCGTCGACGAGGCCGCCGACGTCGTTGCTCCCTCACCCCTCCGGTCCGTCAGGGCGCCCACCGCCTCGTCCCCGTACAAGGGTCTCGCCGCCTTCCAGCCCGAGGACGCCACGCGCTTTTTCGGACGTGACGAGCTGGTCGCCGTGCTCGTCGCCCGACTCGACCGCAATCGGATGCTCGTGGTCGGCGGACCGTCAGGCAGCGGCAAGTCCTCGCTCGTGCGGGCCGGTCTCATCCCGGCGATGGGGGCCGGGGCCCTCCCCGGCAGCGAGCGGTGGCCCGTTGCGCTCTACACGCCTCGCGCCGGACCCGTCGCCGAGCTCTCCTATCACGTCGCCAAGCTGGCGCGAGCGGTGACCCATCGCTCCGGCTCGCTCGACACGCTGATAACGCACGACCGCGACGAGATCCGCTACCAGGTCGACCTGATCACCGAGGCGAGCGGCGGCCTGCTGATGGTCATCGACCAGTTCGAGGAGCTGTTCACGCTCAACGGTCGCCAGCAGCAGGAGGAGTTCGTCGCCATGCTGTCCGACCTGGTGGATCCATCGGGCAGCCGGCTCCGGCTCGTCCTTGCGCTCCGCGCCGACTTCTACGGTGCGTGTGCCACGTTTCCATGGCTCGCCGACCGCATCTCGACCAACCAGGTGCTCGTCGGGCCGATGACCCGAAACGAGCTGCGCCAGGCCATCGAGCAGCCCGCGCTGGTGGCGGCGTTGCGGCTGGAGGAGGGGCTGGTCGACGCCGCTCTCGACGATGGCGGCGACGAACCCGGTGCCCTGCCGCTGGTGTCGCACGCCATGGCGGAGACGTGGCGGCGGCGGCACGGGACCCTTCTCACCCTCGCTGCGTATCGGGAGGCGGGCGGGGTCGCCGGTGCCATCGCCAAGACGGCGGACGCCACATACGGCGAGCTGGCGGAGGATGAACGGGAGTCGTGCCGCCGACTCATGTTGCGGCTCGTGACTCCCGGCGAGGGTACGGCCGACACCCGGCGCAGGGTGTCCGTCGCCGACCTGCAGTCCGATGCCGATCCGGGTGTCACGCTCCGGGTCATGGGGGTGATGGTCGACGCCCGGCTGCTGACGATCGACCGGGACAGCATCGAGATCGCCCACGAGGCCCTCCTCGGCACGTGGCCCCGGCTGCGGCGCTGGATCGACGAGAGCCGAGACGCGCTGCGGACCCGCCAGCACATCGCCTATGCGGCACGGGAGTGGATCGCCCAGGACCGCCATCCCGATCTCCTCTACCGGGGCACGCCGCTGCAGTCTGCGCTCGAGTGGGCGACCGCGCACGGGGACGTGCTCGGTCCGGACGACCGGGCATTCCTGGCTGCCGCCGAGACCGCATTGCGGGCGGAGGAGCAGCAGCGCGAAGAGGCCGCGTTGCGGGCACGCCGCCGCCGACGCATCGGCGTGTCCATCCTCGCTCTGCTCGCAGCGGTCGCCGCCGCAGCGTCGCTGATCGCCTTCTCCGCCCTTGGCCAGGCGACCTCGCGGTTCGGCCAGTCACTGGCGACCCAGGCCGCCGCGACCGTCCGTGCCGATCCCCGCGCCGCCCTTGCGCTGGCGGTCGAGGCGATGGCCCGGGGCGCACCGGACTCCTACGACGCCCGGGTCGCGCTCGTCGAGGCCAGCGCCGCCCTCGACGAGGCCGTGATGGCTCCACTCGGGTCGGCCGTGGCGGTCGGCGACGCCTTGTCGGTCGCCGTGTCTGCGGGGGGCGACCTCGTCGCCACCGGCAACCGGGACGGGACGGTGGTCCTGTGGCGGCCGGAAGGGGCCATGGTCGGCCCGCCGCTCGCCGGTCACGTGAAGGCTGTGACCGGGCTCGTGTTCACGCCGGACGGAACCGGTCTCGTCAGCGCCAGCGTCGACGGCACGGTCCGGCTGTGGGACGTGCGCGACCCGAGCGCGATCCCGGTGTCGGCTGTGCTCGGCGAAACCGGCGTGATCGTGTGGAGCGTCGACGTCGCTCCGGACGGAACGCTGGTGGCGTCGGCGGGGGAGGACGGGACGATCCGGCTCTACGACCTGGCGTCCCGGTCCCAGTTGGGACAGCCTGTCGTCGACACGGACCGCGACTTCTTGACGGTGGCCTTCAGCGCGGATGGGTCGTTGCTGCTCGCCGGCAACGGCCGGGGCGAGATCACGGGCTGGTCGCTGCCCGACCGCTCGCTGGCGCTTCCGACCTTCAACGCCCACGAGAGCGATGTCTGGGAGATCGTGTTCTCGCCGGATGGCGCGGCGTTTGCCACGGCGAGCAGCGACGGACGCATCCGGGTGTGGGCGACCACAGACGGCGCGCAGCTCGGTGAGCCCTTCAGCGGCGCAGCGGCCGACGTGCGCGGCGTCCAGATGATCGCCGGCGCCCGCCTCATCGCCGGTGACGAGCGAGGGCGAATGTGGGTCTCCGCCTTCGACGGTTCCGGTCGCATGGCGCTGGCCGGGCCACATCGCGGCCAGATCACGGCGAGCGCCGTGGGTGGCAGCATCCTGGCGACGCTCGGCATGGACCAACTCATGCAGACCTGGAGCCCGAGCCCGGAGACCACGGCAACCGTCTTCGACGGCTACAGCGGCGGAGCGTTCGGCGTTGCGGTGAGCCCGGACGGCGAGTTCGTCGCGGTCGGTGACGGGGAGGGGAACGTGCGGATCGTTGCGCTCGGCGACGGGCGCACCGCCGCCGGTCCCGTCCGTCTTCATGAAGGGGTCGTGTGGGCGCTCGCCTACGACGCGACCGGCGATCTGCTCGCCTCCGGATCGGCCGACGGCTCGGTCGTCCTCCTTGCGCCGGCGAGCGGGGAGGTGGTCGAGCGTCTCGACGCCGGTGATGCTCGGGTCTCCGCTGCGGTGTTCGCCGGTGACCGCCTCGTGACGGGAAGCGGCGACGGCATCGTCCGCATCTGGCGCGACGGCGTCCTCGAGGCCCGGCTGGGTCCCCACGACGGCGAGGTCACCGGGCTTGCGCTGGCGCCCGACGGGACGCTGGCTGCTGCAGACTTCAGCGGTCGGGTGCGCTTCTGGGACGTGGAGGCGGCACGCCAGCTCGGCGATGTGCTGGTGGCGGACGACAACGCGATCCACGGCGTGGCGTGGTCCGCCGACGGCGGACTGCTCGCCACGGCCAGCGCAGACGAGGTCGTCCATCTGTGGGATGCCGCCGACCTGAGCCGGGTGGCGGCGCTCACGCCGCAACCGGGAGGAGCGACCGGGGTCGCGTTCCTCGCCGATGGCCTGACGCTGGCGTCGACGAGCGGCGCAGGGGGGGTCCAGCTGTGGGATGTTGCGCTGGCCCGCACGGTCGGTCCTGCGCTCGGCGGCCACACCGGAACCGCATGGCGCATCGTCGCCATGCCGACGGGCACACGGTTCGTCACGACGAGTGCCGATGGGAGCGTCCGGGTGTGGGACGTCCTCGACGCGGCCCGGGCGTGCGATCGGGCGGCGGGAGCCTTCGACGAGGAACACCGGCGCAGGGCGCTCGGCGAGAACCAGGACGCCAAGGGATGCGACTCCCCATGAGGCACGATGCGCCGCTCGTCATCGTGCGCCAGCCGGGGAGGTCTCCCCTGTATGTCCTCGTCGCCGAGGCCATCGAGGTGGGTCGTGGCGGGGCAGGCATCCTGCTCGACGACCCGGAGGCGTCCCGACGCCATCTCGAGCTGCGACCCGGCCCCGGCGGCGACCTCGTCGTCGTCGACCTCGGCAGCGCCAACGGGACCCTGGTGAACGACGAGATCGCCACCGGACCGACATCGGTGCCGCCCGGGTCGACGATCCGGCTGGGGGACACGACCATCGAACGCCTCGACGGTCCGTCCGTGGCGCCCGCGTCGGGGGAGCCGGAGGTGACCTACACCTCCATAGAGCGGGTTGCCGAGCAGGCGGCGCAGGAGCGCGTTGCTTCGCCGAGTCCCGACTGGAGTGAGGGGACGGTGACGATCGCGTTCAGCGACATCGAGTCGTCCACTGAGCTCGCTCAGCGTCTCGGCGACGCCCGGTGGATGGAGATCCTGGCGGAGCACAACGCGATCGTCAGGGCGAGCGTCAGGGCCGAGGCAGGATCCGAGGTCAAGTCCCAGGGTGACGGGTTCATGCTGGCGTTCCCGTCGGCGCGGCATGCCCTCAGGGCCATGATCGGGGTACAGCAGGGGGTGGCGCAGATGGCGGCGAGCGAGCCGGATCGGGCAATCAGGGTCCGTTTCGGCGCCCACACCGGCGAGGTCATCGTCGGTGACGACGGCGATCTGTACGGCCACCACGTCAATGTGGCCGCCCGCATCGCCGGCCAGGCGGCCGGTGGCGAGATCCTCGTGTCCTCGATCGTGAAGGAGATCGCCGAGGCCCGGGGAGACCTGCGATTCGGCGAACCGCGGACGGCGACGCTCAAGGGGCTGGGCGGTGTCTGGCGTCTGCATCCCGTTCTCTGGGAGGGGAACTGACCCAGGGACCCGACCATGCGCCACCAACCTGGCGGGGCTCGGCCGTCTCCTCCGGACCTTGCGCATGACCGTGGCGTTCGGCGCGTTGGCTGGCGGCGCAGCGGCGGATGGTCTGGTGCGGAGGCGCGTTTGAGTGGGGAGAGCGGGGTCTGAGTGTCGGTGGCGCGGGTGCCATCCAGTCGATTCCTCCGCAGTGAGGGAGGAGGTGGAGCCGGTAGTGCTCGCATCGTGCGAAGCCGTGTCCACAGCGCTTGACCTTCGTGACGAGCAGGTTCAACCCTTCGGCGGGTCCGTTCAATGCCTCGGTGTCGTGATGCGCCAGGATCTCGCTGCGCCAGCGGCGCCGGGTGCGGCCGAGGGCTTGGATCGCGTCGCGTCGACGTCGAGTTGCGCATCCCCAAGGTGCGGGTCGGGAGCTTCTTCCTGTCGCTGCCGGAGCCGCGCCGTCGGGTGGATAAGGGGCTCCCCGCGTTGAAGTGTGGGGTGTGGTGAAGTCCCGGGTCTGATCGGGAAATCCACCGACGAGGGCAAGGGCCTCGTCATTCTGCGGATTGACGTCTGCAGAAGGAGAGACCCTTGCCG
>Ga0114938_1000476_pt1 | contig 29968 bp, 24 predicted proteins | sample AshMeaBigSpring_FD_88675 | JGI IMG/M metagenome (GOLD analysis project Ga0114938, IMG submission 88675) | Groundwater microbial communities from Big Spring, Nevada to study Microbial Dark Matter (Phase II) - Ash Meadows Big Spring | ecosystem: Environmental > Aquatic > Deep subsurface >... | reverse complement strand
GGCGCGGAAATTTTTGTAGGTGATCGTCCCGCCGATGCCTTCGTCGAGCAGGATGACGCCTTCCTGCTCCAACTTTGCCCGCAAACCTGATGGGATGCGCCCAGCGCCAAAGAGCCGATAGAGCCAGCTTTTTGCCATCTTTCATCCTTTTCACAGGCGGCTGGTTACGTTATCACTGCCAGCTACCGGACATAGGGCGTACAGCCAGCCGCCATGATCAACCCTTCCGCCAGGTCGCGGTGACGCCCGATTTCGGCGACACGGTGCGCGTCCGAATTTGCAGCAACGAAGCGCCCGCCCTCGGCGCGATACCAGCCGAGCACGGTTAGCAACGCATCATTCCAACCTGGCGTGTGGGTGAGAAAGCGCGTGTTCAGTTCCAAAATTTTGTCGTGCGCCACGATGGCCTGCAACGCCCGGCGCACCGGCGCCTCAATGCGTGTGATCTGTGGGGTACCAAAGCGGCTGGCGCCCGGCCAGAAGATGCGGTCGAAGTGAGCGATGATCGAGCAGCTCACGGTAGCGGCGATCTGCTCGATCTCGCCAAAGTAGCGGGTGTAGACATCGTAGGGGTCGTGACCGTCGAAACAGTGCGTGTAGTGGATATTCTGACCATCCAACCAGTGCATCGACCCGATCACCACGTCAAAGGCGTACTCTGCCAGCAGTGCATCGACTTCGGCGTGGTGATCCTGCGGATTACCCAGCTCTAGCCCGCTGAAGAGTGTCAGTCCACGCGGGGAGTAGCGCGCCTGGCAGGTGCGCACATCGGCAAAGTAGCGGTCAAAGTCGGGGCGCTGGTGTACGCTGTTAGGCGGCCACTCGACATGGTCGGTGACAGCAATCTGCGTCAGCCCTAGGGAAAGCGCCTGCTCACACAGCTCGGCGACAGTGTTACTGCCGTCCAGGCTGAAGGTGGAGTGCATGTGCAAGTCGGTGACAATCATAATACGGTTTGCTTTCTATTGACAGTAACTTTCTGTTGACGGCCTACTGATAGTCGATTTTCCAGGTCATCAGTTGCGCCAGCCTCGCGCCAGTAAGGTTGGTTGGAGGCTTAACTCAGTATCGTAGTCGTCGGCAAATCGCGCAACTTCCTATCCACGGCTTCTGCGGGCAACGGCCCTGACACGCTGTAGATGACCACGCCAGTTCAACCCGCTGTCGACGCGCCGGGGATGTACCGGGGGTATATTGGGGATGTCGTCTGAATTTTGTGCTAACGATTGGAGGCTGGAAGTAGTCCCAACACGCGCCAGACCGACGCTAAATCCTGACGCAGATCATGCGCATCGACATTTGTCGTTGCGCTGACGCAAGAATGGGGCAATCTACCCACATAATTCGGGACAAATTGGGACAGTAAATTGGTTGAAAAACCGAGGAGATCAACTATAATACTGTGTGACTGTCTTGCATCAACAAGAAGGCGCTATGAACCGTACGCAAAATCCACCAGTTACTCAGACCATTGCGCTTGCCGAACCCGTGCAGGAAAACTCGGTTGGGCAGCGTGTGCGCCAGCTTCGCATCGAAAGCGGCTGGTCGATTCGCACGCTGGCTGAGGCAAGCGGTCTGTCAGCCAACACACTAAGTTTGATCGAGAACGGCAAAATCTCCCCGAGCGTCAGCACCTTGCACCGTGCGGCGCAGGCGCTGGGCGTTTCGATCACGGCGTTTTTTGAAGCGCCTTCGCCTCGTCAGCAGGTTGTGTTTACTTCGGGCGCGGTGCGCGCACCGGAACGCTTTGAGCACGGCGCCGTCATGGATTTGGCGACCAATTTTGCCAACCGGGGGCTGCATTCCTGTCTGGTGACACTGGCGCCGCAGAATGGCAGCGGCGCCGGCATGATCGTGCATCCGGGTTGTGAGTTTGTATACTGCCTGCAAGGACGTGTGACCTACACCGTCGATGGGCAGTGCTATCAGTTGCTCCCTGGCGACAGCCTGCTTTTTGAGTCGCACCTGCCGCATTGTTGGCAGAACATGGAAGACACACCAGCGCAGATGTTGCTAGTGCTCACCCCCACCGACGATCACTATCGCCCAACCCATCGCCACTTCGCATTCTCCGATCCCGCCCCATAACTGCCTACCTACCCAATCAATCTATAGAGTCGCAAATTTTGTTATGGCTTGTGAAAAATACCACATTTGTGAGAACAACTAGATGAACCTGAAGCGATATATTTGGCTCATAGGGTTGCTGGCAGTGGTGCTTGTCATCGCGGTGCCCGCCATTCTTTTCTGGCCGCGTTCTGCGAGCACAACAGAAGATCCGTGGGCTAACGTGCCCAAGCACGCCGAGCACACGGATCACAAAGATATCGTGAAAGGCTCTTTCACGACTGGCCAGGAAGTGACAGAGAATTGTTTGGAGTGTCATGCAGACGCTGCCGACCAGGTGATGCATACGGTGCATTGGACCTGGGAGAGCGAGCCGGTAGCGATTCCGGGGCATGATAATGTCGTCGAGGGGATTGGCAAGATCAATTTGATCAACAACTTTTGTATCGCCACGCCGAGCAACGAGCGCACCTGCATGACCTGTCATGCCGGCTATGACTGGGAGGACACTCCTGCCAATCTTGAGGTGCCGGAAAACGTTGACTGTTTGGCCTGCCACGCCGACACTGCGCTCTATGCCAAGGGTGAATACGGCAATCCGGCGGAGGGCGTCGATCTGCTGGCGGCGGCGCAGAGTGTGCGCAACCCTGGGCGCGACAACTGCGGCAAATGCCACTTCGACGGTGGCGGTGGCAATAATGTCAAGCACGGCGACCTGGACGAAAGTTTGCTCTACCCGTCGGAGAATCTGGACGTCCACATGGGGCGACATGACTTCCTCTGCACCGACTGTCACACCACCGACCAGCATAATATCTCTGGGCGTATGCTGTCCGTCAGCGTGGATGATGAGAATCAGATCGCTTGCACAGATTGTCACAGCGCCGACCTGCACGCGGACGAACGTATCAACGCTCACGTCGACACTGTGGCTTGCCAGACTTGTCACATTCCGGCAATTGCGCTCAAGGATCCGACCAAAGTGACATGGGATTGGTCGACCGCCGGTCAGGATCGCCCAGAGGATCATTACACCTACTTGAAAATCAAAGGTGACTTCCTCTACGAAAAGGATTATCAGCCCGAGTATATGTGGTACGACGGCGGCGTTGCCTATCGTTACCTGATGGGTGATCCGCTGGCGGAGGAAGGCCCGACGCTGCTCAACCCGCCCAGCGGCGACGTCGCCACCAGCGAGGCGCGCATCTGGCCCTTCAAGGTGCATCGCGCCAAGCAGCCCTACGACACAGTTAACAACTATCTGCTGCCGCCGACTACTTCAGGCGAAGGCGGTTTCTGGACGACCTTTGACTGGACATCGGCATTGGCAATGGGCGCCGAGGCAAACGGCCTCGAATTCAGCGGCGAGTTCGGCTTTGCCGAGACCTGGATGTACTGGCCGACCACACACATGGTGCAGCCTAAGGAAAACGCCTTGCAGTGTGAGGATTGCCACGGCGTCAACGGAATCATGGATTGGGAAGCGCTTGGCTATCCCGGTGATCCGATCAACTGGGGTGGACGCAATGCCGCAAAATAACTTGCAGACAGACTCTGGAAAGCGTGCCTTTATGCGCCGGTGGCCAACTTCTCGCATTGTGTCGCTTGGCGTCTTTGTGATGCTGGCGTTCGTGACAGTCATGTTGGGCAGCGGTCAGGCCGCCGCCCAAAGCGAGCCTGTGGCGGCCAAACCACTATCGCCGCTGCACCCGGTCTTTCCGATGCTTGACGCCGAAGGACGCAACGTCCTGGAAAGTGGCGCGCCCGTCTCCACGATGCAAACGTGTGGCAGTTGCCATGACACAGATTATATTGCCAGTCACAGCTTCCACTCTGACCTGGGGTTGAGTAGCATGATGGCGCCGGGACAGGTTCCTAATGGCCGGGACTGGGACACGAGCAATGGTCTCTTTGGCAAGTGGGACCCGATCACCTATCGTTACTTGACGCCAGCGGGCGATGAACGGCTCGACATGAGCACGGCCGACTGGCTGAAGACGCTGGGGACGCGCATCGTTGGCGGCGGCCCGGCCGTGATCAGTCGCAACGGCGAGGCTCTGGTCAATCTCGCGCCTGATGCCACCAATCCGGAGACCAGCATCCTAAATGCGGACGGCGCTATCTCTGCCTGGGATTGGAGCGAATCTGGCGTAACCGAGATGGACTGTTTCCTTTGCCACCTGGATCAGCCTGATCACGCAGCGCGTGCGGCGGCGCTGGCGGCTGGCGACTTTGGTTGGGCAAACACAGCGACGCTTGCCGCCACCGGCATCGTCACGAAGAGTGCGTCTGGCTGGGTGTGGAATGCCGCAGCGTTTGATGAGGACGGCGCCCTGCTGCCCGAAAATGTGCGCGTCCATGACCCAACTAACGCCAACTGTGCGCAGTGTCATGGATTGGTACACACCGACGCAGCCACCCCACTTGCGCTGACCGGCTGCGACACTGTCAATCCGCAAACGGCCACCACCGGGCAGGTGATCTCAGGCCAGAAGATTTCGGAGTCTGGCGTCAACATTAGTAACAAGGCGACGTTGAACCGGGCGTGGGATGTACACGCCGAGCGCCAGCTTGCCTGCACTGACTGTCACTACGCCCTCAATAATCCGATGCATGCCCAGGAGTCGGATGCAACCCGCCCCAGTCATCTGATCTACGACCCGCGTCGGCTCGATATTGGCGAGTATCTGGAGCGCCCGACTCACAACTTTGCGCGCGGACAGAGCGCCCAATTCACGGTGGCGCCAGAGTTAAAGGACACCATGCGTCGCTGCGAATCCTGTCACACGGCGGTGAGCCACAGCAGTTGGCTGCCCTATGTGGATCGTCACATGGCAGTGCTTTCCTGCGAAAGCTGCCACGTGCCGCACCTCTATGCGCCGGCCATTGAGACTGTTGACTGGACGGTGCTCGACGCCGACGGTGGCAGCGTTGTGAGTTGTCGGGGCACTGAAGATCCAGACGGCGGCATTGACACCTTGATCGATGGTTTTGCGCCAGTGCTGCTGATACGAAACAACATTGATGGCGGACAGCAGTTGGCGCCGTACAACTTGATCAGCGCGTGGTATTGGGTCTACGACGACGCCAATGGCGCCAAGCGCCCTGTGCCGCTGGCTGATCTCCAAGCCGCCTGGTTTGAGGATGGCGCCTATGCTGCGGAGCTGGTGGCGGTCTTCGATGCCGACGGTAATGGCGAACTCGACGCAGCCGAGCTGCGTCTCGACAGCGACGCTAAGACGGCGGCAGTGGCGGCGCGCCTGGAAGCGCAGGGACTTGGCGCCCCCCGCGTCGAGGGCGAGGTGCAGCCCTACAGCATCAACCACAACGTCACGCGCGGCGAATGGGCAACGCGCGACTGCCAGGCGTGTCACCGTGATGACGCTTTGCTTACGCAGCCGATGCAACTTGCCAGCTTTACGCCCGGCGGCGTCACCCCCAGCCTGGTCAGCGATGCCAATATTGCCAACAGCGGCGATATTCAACAGGGCGCAGATGGTGTGCTCTACTTCCAGCCGGCGCCAGAGCAGGCGGGGGTGTACATCTTTGGCAGCAATCGCATCTCCTGGATCGATTGGGTGGGGCTGGGCATCTTCCTCATCACCCTCGGCGCGGTAGGGGTGCATGGTGGGCTGCGCTTCTATGTTGCCATGCGCAACCCACGCCCCAAGCCGGAACTCAAGCGCGTCTATATGTACGATGTGTACGAGCGCTTCTGGCACTGGCTACAGACGATCGCCATCATCTTGTTGATCTTCACTGGTCTGGTCATCCATCGCCCTGACATGTTGGGGATGTTTAACTTCCGCTACATGGTATGGCTGCACAACATGTTGGCGCTGATTCTACTGGTCAATGCGGCGATGTCACTCTTCTACCACCTGACCAGCGGCGCCATCCAGCAGTTTATTCCGCGTCCCTACGGCTTCTTTGATCAGGCGATTCTGCAGGCGCAGTTCTATCTGCGCAACATCTTCAAAGGCGCCCCGCACCCAATGGAGAAGACAAAGGATCAAAAACTCAACCCGCTGCAGCAGTTGACCTACGTCTGGCTGCTCAACGTGCTGCTGCCGCTGCAGATCATCACGGGGGCGTTGATGTGGGGTGTGCAGCAGTGGCCGGTGGTGGCGGGGATGGCGGGCGGGCTGCCGTGGCTGGCGCCCATCCATACGTTGGCGGCCTGGCTCTTTGCAACCTTCATCGTGGCGCATGTCTATCTGACGACGACAGGCCCCGCAGTGATGACGGATATCAAAGCCATGATCACCGGTTGGGAGGATGTGGAAGTGCATGCCCATCCCGACACCCACCCGGAACATGCTTGAACAGCGCAAATCGTGAATTGACGTAGCAGGACATTTTGTGAGGTAAGGCGATGACTACAGCAGTTGTAAACGAACCAAAACGCCGTGGGTGGCGCGATGTGCTCTTTGGGCGACCAGAGAAACCATATGTGAACCCGTATGTGGGCGGGGCGTTGCTTGGCGTGGTGCTCTTCCTATCCTTCTTCTTGACGGGAAATGGGCTAGGGGCGTCGGGCGGTCTCAACCGCTATGTCGTGTTCTTGCAAGACCTAGTGGCGCCGGAGCACGTCGATCGTGTGGCGTATTTGCTCAAGATGGCCGGCGGCGATAAAAACCCGCTCGACGATTACCTGGTCTTTATGACGCTGGGTACGCTGTTGGGTGGCTTTGTCTCCGGTTGGCAGCATGGACGGCTCAAGGTGGAAACGAACAAGGGGCCAAATATCTCAGTGCATACGCGTTGGGTGATGGCTTTTGTCGGCGGCGCGATCATGGGGTACGGGGCGCGTTTTGCGCGTGGCTGCACCTCCGGGCAGGCGCTGTCGGGTGGCGCCGTGCTGTCGGCGGGGAGTTGGGCTTTCATGTTCGCTGTCTTTGGCGGCGGCTATGCGGTGGCGTACTTTGTGCGCCGGCTCTGGAATTAAGGAGGAGGACTCATGCCGCCATTTCCATTACCAATTAACGAACTTCTCGGTCACTGGGGTGCGTATGTTGTTTATGTCTTGATCGGCTTTGCTTTTGGGTATGTCCTGGAGATTTCTGGCTTCGCCATCTCCACCAAACTGGCAGCGCAGTTTTACCTCAAGGATATGACCGTGCTCAAGGTCATGTTCACCGGCATCATCGTGGCGATGGTGTTGATCTTTGCGGCAACTGGGCTGGGGCTGCTCGACTACAACCTGATCTGGGTGAATCCGACCTATCTCTGGCCGGGCATCGTGGGCGGATTGATCATGGGCGTCGGTTTTATCATCGGCGGCTTCTGCCCCGGTACATCCCTCGTATCGGTGGCAACGCTCAAGATCGATGGCCTATTCTTTGCAGTGGGCGGACTGTTCGGTATTTTCCTCTTTGGCGAGACCGTGCAGTACTTTGAGGATTTCTGGAACAGCAGCTATTACGGGCGTCTGACCCTGATGGACTGGCTTAACTTGCCGACCGGCATCGTTGTGCTCGGCGTCGTGCTGATGGCGCTGGTCATGTTCTGGGGCGGCGAGCAGTTGGAACGCATCTTTGGCGGGCACGACAAGCCGCAACGTTCCTGGGGGCGTGTCGCAGGCGTGGCGACGCTGGTGGCAGGCGCGCTCTTTGTGTTGATGATCGGCCAACCGACCACCGCCGACAAATGGGTGCGCCTGGCGCCGGAGAAGGAGGCGTTGCTTGCCGAACGCGCCGTGCAAATTCATCCTGGCGAACTGCTGACCAGCCTGGCCGATGACCAACTGAACGTCATCATGCTCGACGTGCGCGATGAGGCCGACTACAACCTCTTCCACATTCGTCGGGCACGCCATCTGCCGCTGGCTGACCTGTCCGCCGCCATCCGGAATTGCAACTGGAGGCCGCGGCCAATACGGTCTTCGTGGTGATGAGCAATGACGAAAGCGCTGCCACAGAGGCGTGGAAATTGATGGTGGCGGAGAGTGTTCCCAACGTCTACATCCTGGAAGGCGGCATCAACAACTGGCTTACCGTCTTTGGTCACGACGACCCGGCGGTCACACCGACGCCCACCCCGCCGAGCGACGACCAGTTGCAGTACGTCTTTGCGTCGGCGTTGGGAGATCGTTACGCCGCGGCCGACCCGGATGCACATCATTTTGAGTTGGAATACACACCTAAGATCAAGCTCGAACTGAAACGCGGCGCCAGCGGCGGCGGGTGTGGCTAAGGTATAGGTGAATGATGAAAGGTCGTACCGAGAAAGCCGAAGCGCATGATGCACTGCTGAAGTGTCTACAGGAAAACCCAGTCTTTGCCGGGGTGTCCAAATCGGCGCTCAGTGATGTGTTAACTGCCGCCCGGCTGCGTAGTATACCCTGCGAAGGACAGATCATTCGTCAGGGTGATGATGCGTGTGCGTTTGGCATCCTGTTCAGCGGGCGCGCCAAAATGGTGCAGGTGACGCCTGACGGGCGCCAGGTGCTGATTCGCTACATCGTCACCGGCCAGGAATACGGCTTGATAGCCGCCCTGCGCGGCTACACCTATCCGCTGACGATTGAGGCGGTGGAACCGTGCGAAGTGCTCTGTTGGCCGGGTGCGAAGTTGGCTGAGTTCTTTGCACGCTATCCGCAGGTTTCGCTCAATGCACTGCATATCATGGTGATTCGCAATCAGGAATTGCAGTTGCGCTATCGTGAGCTATTGACGGATCGCGTGGAGCAGCGGCTGGCGCGTGCCCTGCTGCGTCTGTCCAGCATTGCGGGTGAAACCACCGCTCAGGGCACGCTGATCACGTTATCGCTGACGCGGGAGGATCTCGCTGAGTTGATTGGCGCCACCTTGTTCACGGTGAGCCGCACACTCAGCCAGTGGGAACAAGCCGGATATGTCGATGGCGGGCGCGAACGTATCCGCATCTGCCGCAAAGACGTGCTGGAACAACTCGTTGGCGAGCCTGAGCCATTCTCACAAAACTGTGTGACGCCGTGTGCGCTCGTCGAGTTGATGATGTCACGACGCCATGCCTCCGCCGAACTTGTTTCGGCTTGACGAAAACGCTTTTCCTCCTCCCTCCTTTCGGATGATGGGCGCCAGTGCCTGCACACACTGGCTCCCATCATGTTGATGGCAGCCACGTCTGACAAATCGCCGACGCAGTATGATGGCAGCAACAGCGAAGCCGAAAGATGTTGCTTGCCCTGGCTACGAATCGCCCCCTCTTTGCGTTGGCACAATGACACACGCACGATCCTTTGCTAAAGTGAAGATGCATTGACGCCACCAAAATCAGAGGTGGCTGCTAATCCGTTTATTGCAACAGTGGGGGCACAGCAATCATGATGACTACAAACATCGACATTGAGCAGGTTGCTGAAGCCTCGTCTGCCAATGGTGTCTGTTTCTGCCGGGTTTGCAAGGGGCTGTTTTTTTGCTATCTAGCCTGCTTAGCGATCCCGCTGCTTATCTTGACCGGGGTGCTGGCGATTGTATTTGCTGCGTTCTTGGGCTAATTCGCCCTTCGCAATTGACAGTCTGCACAGTTCTTGCCTTCGCACCGGTCAATATTGAATAGATAGTGTGGATGGCCGAGGCTGTCTTTGCGCTTGCGCAAAGACAGCCTCGGCCATCCATTGTATGCTGAGTGCAGCAGGCACGAGGTGCTCATTGCGTCTCCACAATGTGGTGCGGGGATGGTCGAGCACAAACAGCGCATCTGTGCGTGACACAGTGCATCCGGCACAGAGTGCGATGGCCTGGAGCGCGTGAAATTGAAACCCTTGACCACGGTTGCCCTGTGGTCGTCATTGCCTGGAAAGAAGGAACGCTATGAATAACTCAATCGACAACACGGTCAATGAGAAGAGCTTTTGCTGCTGCTTTTGCAAAGGGATGGGTGTCTGCTACCTGGTTTGTCTGGCTTCGCCGGTCGTGCTGTTCGCCGGTGTAGTGGGCGTTGCGCTTGTCTCATTTTTGAGCTGACATCGCCTGAGTCGACACAATCTCGCCATTGCGTCTTCACAATATCTTCACGACAGTCATCTATCCTGTAGTTACTTCACAAAACTGCCGGTCTCAAAAAAAAACGGCAAGTAGCTAAAGGAGCATCAAGATGGTACGCAAGAGTGTGACGGCCACAGTGGTGGCGATGATGCTGGTGTTGGTAGTGGTGGCATCTGCATTTGCCCAGGGTGCAGGGCTAGGCGCAGGCACTAACACCCCCGGCGCAGGGCTGTGTCTCAACGGCGCCGACCTCGACGGCGACGATCTCTGTAATGACTGGATCGATGCTGATGGCGACGGTGTGAATGACACCGCACTGCGCGATGGCACAGGCAGCCAATATGGGAGTCGCGGCAGTCAGCAGCAGGGCGTGGCGGCTGGTCAGGGGACAGGTAGCCAGGTGCAAGGCGGGCAGGCGGCTGGGCAAAATGGCGCCTTCGTCGATCAGGATAGCGATGGCGTCTGTGACACCTACGTCGATGACGACGGTGACAGTGTCAACGATGCAGCGCCTCGTAACGGCACGGGCAGTCAACGTGGACGCCGTGGTGGCTAGATGGACAAGCTAACTGAATAGTGATTGTATGGAGGGTGACACTTGTCACCCTCCATTTGGTTTTGCGTTTGTCGAGACTCAACCCATAGCGCCAGCGCTGTACCCTGGCGTCTATTCCGACATACGCGCCGGGCGATAAGTATCGTCCATTTCTTCGACAAAGGGCGGTGGGGCAGGAGTAGTCGGTGGCGGCGGTGCAGCTTCGCGGCGAAACGGGTTGCGCACCGGTGTCGCTGTCTGGGAGATGGAGGCGGCAGCATTGATGGGCTGAAGTTGCGGCGCTGCTGGTGCATTGCTGAGCTGAGGTCGCACGACTGCAGCACGCGGCTGCGGCGAACCACAGAAGACGCAGATTTCCCACTCGTTGCGCGCCAGCTTGCCACAACCTGGGCAGGAATGCTGAAGTTGGCTGTGACAATTTGGGCAATAGACCCACGCCTCGTTAACTGGCGCCCCACATTGATGGCAAGTCATCGTTTCTTCTAGCTCGCGCAGTAGGGCTTCTTCCTCCAGCGCGCGGTCGTAAACCTCGGCCAGCGTCGCCTTTGGGCGGATCATCATGTAGAGAATCAAGCCGATAAGTGGGAAAATCAACACCAGCGCCACAGCCAGGGTAATCACCAACCAGTCGCGCGTGCGTGCGCGAATGTCGTTGAACGCCCAAATCCCCATTGCGATCCAAAAGGCAAACAGAAAAGCGCCCAGGGCGGCGACCAGGACGCCGACAATGGTGCCAATCGTGTTGATCAATTCCGGTGACATGTAATTTGACTCCAAACCTACGGGCTGCGCCGTGCAAAATTAGAACGGATTATAGCGCACGCCCCAGTGAAGACCAAACGATGACGCACTTGCCCACGTTCCATTGCCCGCGTTTTTGCAGGTTTGCTCCGCAAAATTCAGGATTGACATGCTGTCTGGCGTATGCTAATGTACACAATCGAAACGCTTCGACTACGCCTTTCGATACTCTCTGACCACCTGCACATCGGCAGGATTTGTTTGTCTTTTCTATACAACTTTCAGCAAAGGAGATCAGGATGAAACACAACATGATTTCGCGACGACGGTTCCTGGAAGGGATGGCGCTAGGTACAGGCGTGATGTTCCTGGCGTCCTGTGCGCCAGCGGCGGCGCCGGCTGGCAGCGGCGCCGCGCCAGCGGAAGGCGGTGAGGCGACCCCGGCGGCTGGCGCCGCCACCATTGCCTGGTGGGACTACATGTCGGACTCCAACGGCGCCGCGCTGGACACGCAGATGGCGAAGTACATGGAAGCCACCCCAGGCGTCACCGTCGAACGCACCTACATCCCCTTTGCCGACCTGAAACAGAAGCTGCTGCAAGGCGCTGCCGCCGGCCAACTGCCCGACGTGGTGATCATCGACAACCCGGATCACTCCTCCTTTGCCGCGCTGGGCGTTTTCGCCGACGTCACCGAACTGGTCACTGCCTGGGGTAAAGAGGCCGATTACTTCCCCGGCCCGTGGGCTTCGACCGTCTTCCAGGGTAAAAACTATGGCATCCCGGACAACAGCAACTGTCTGGTGAATTGGTACAACAAGGCATTCACTGAAGCCGCCGGTTTACAGCCGCCCACCAACTGGGACGAACTGCGCGCTGCCGCTGCCGCCCTGACCGAGGGCGAGCGCTTTGGCTTTGCCGTTTCCGGTGTCAAGAGCGAAGAAGGCACCTTCCAGTGGCTGCCCTTCCTGTGGATGACCGGCGAAGACCTGGCGACGCTCGACAGCGACGGCGGGCGGGCCGCGCTGCAACTGTGGACTGACCTCGTCAACGATGGCTACATGTCCCCCGGCATCCTGAACTGGACGCAGGGCGATGTGAAGGGACAGTTTGTCAACGGCCTGGCGGCGATGATGGTCAACGGCCCGTGGCAGATTCCGGTCATCAAGGAAGAAGCCCCCGACCTTGCGTGGGATGTCACCACGCTGCCGGTGGAGAAGCAGGGCGCGTCGATCCTGGGTGGCGAGAACACCGCCATCGTCAAGGGTACGCAGAACCTGGACGCAGCCTGGGCGCTGCTGACCTGGCGCCAGGAGCAGGAGAACCTAAAGGCGTATCTGCTCGAAGCGGGCAAACTGCCTAGCAACGCGGCGATGGCGCAGGATGCGGCCTGGACAGGCGACCCGGTGCTCAACGTCTTTGTCGAGCAGCTCAAGGTTGCTAAGCCGCGCAACTACGGCCCGAAATACCCCGAAATCTCCAACGCCGTGCAAGAGATGATGCAGGCGGCCATCAGCGGTCAGAAGCCGGTGGACGCCGCCGTCGCCGAGGCCGCGGCCAAGATCACGCCGCTGCTGCCAAGCTAACCGTCCCGGGTATTGAATTCTAGACCGGCGTGTTCCGTGTTGCGTGTCTTGAACCCATGCGCAACACGGAACACAGAACATCTTTGCTTGGAGGAGGTCTGATGGCACACCCTGCGTCTGGCGCCGAAGTGCGCGGGCAAACGCACGCCCCGGTGCGCCGGGCGCGCTTTCGTGGCCTAAGCAACTACCTGTTTGTCGTCCCAGCGTTGATCTTCATCTCGCTGACGATGATCTACCCCATCCTCTCGAACCTGCGGATGAGCATCTACGATGTCAACGTGGGCACCTTTTTGTCGAACACGGCGCCCTTCGTCGGGCTTGATAACTACGTCAAGGTCATCGGCGATCCAGCTTTCCAGAAGGCGTTCATCCTCTCGCTGATCTTCACAGTTGGCTCGCTCATCTTTCAGTTCATGATCGGCTTTGCGCTGGCGCTGCTCTTCAACCGCCCTTTCCCCGGCAACGGGCTACTGCGAGCGCTGATGCTGCTCGGCTGGATGTTGCCCACCGTAGTGAGTGGCAGCATCTTCCGCTGGATGTTCGACGGCGGCAACGGCATCATCAACTACGCACTGCAAAGCCTGGGGGTGATGGAAGACCCGCGTTTCTGGCTGATCGAGCCGCAGACTGCGCTGCTTGGTACGATCATCGCCAACATCTGGGTCGGCGTCCCCTTCAACATGATCTTGCTGCTACCCGGCTTGCAGAGCATTTCGCACACGCTCTACGAGGCGGCCAGCATCGACGGCGCCACGGGTCGCCAGAGCTTCCGCTACATCACCCTGCCGCTGATGCGACCCGTGGCGTTGAGCGTGCTGCTGCTCGGCTTTATTTACACCTTCAAGGTCTTTGATCTCGTCTATGTCATGACGCGCGGCGGGCCGGTCGATGCGACGACGGTGCTGCCGATCTATGTCTATCAACTGTCGTTCAGCTTCTTCCGCTTTGGCGATGGCGCGGCGGCGGCGGTGCTGCTGCTGCTGCCGTTGAGTATCGTCGCCGTCGGTTATTTGTGGTTGAGTCAACGCGAGGAGGCGTCCGCATGAGCAGATGGCAGGCACTACGCCGTTCGGGGCTGGGGTGGACGCTGCTCGCCACGTTGATCGTGGTTGGCTATCTTTTTCCCGTCTACTGGATGGTGGCAACCTCGCTGAAGACCAACGCTGCGGTCTATGCGTCACCGCCACAGATTGTGCCCTGGCCGCCGATCTTTAGCTCGTATTACGAAGCAGTCATCAACAACCCGCTGGCGCTGCGGTCGATCTTCAACAGCGCAGTCGTTGGCATTGGCACGATGTTATTCACGCTGCTGTTGGCCGCGCCGGCGGCCTACGCCCTGGCGCGGCTCAATCTGCGCGGCGCCACGCTGATCATGCTGCTGTTGTTGATCACGCAGTTGCTGCCCGCCATCGTAATCGCCACGCCGCTCTTTGTCGTCTTCAGCCGCATCGGGCTGATCAACTCCTACCCGGCGCTGATCCTGGCCGACACCACCTTTACGCTGCCCTTCGCCGTGATCGTGCTGCGCCCCTTCTTTCTCACCGTCCCGCGTGAATTGGAAGCTGCGGCCAAGATCGACGGCTGCAACCAGTTCGACGCGTTCTGGCGCGTGATCCTGCCCCTGGTGCGGCCCGGCCTGATCACGGTTGCCGTCTTTGCCTTTCTGATGGGCTGGGGCGAGTTTCTCTTTGCGATGACACTCACCACCAACGAGGCGATCCAACCGGCCACGGCGGCGCTCAACAAATTCATCGGCCAATATGGCACGGAGTGGAACAACCTGATGGCCGTCGCCACCACGGTTGCCCTGCCGATTATCATTGTCTTTGCCAGCCTGCAGCGCTACATCGTGGGCGGTCTGACGGCTGGCTCAGTGAAGGAATAAAGAGGGAGGCACGTTATGAAGTTCACCGCCGGTTACTGGACCATGCGTCCAGACGCCAAGCCCTTTTTCCCGATGCAGGTGCAGGATGTCGAGACCGACGCCGAGGGACTGACGATCTACGCCAGAACCAAGCGCACCCCGCACCGCTTCGACACGATCAACCAGCCGCTGGTGACGATCCGCTTCACCTCGCCGCTGCCCAACGTCGTGCGTGTGCAGATTGTCCATTTCAAGGGGCAACGCCCGCGTGCGCCGCACTTTGAATTGTTCGGCCAGCCGTCACCGATGCAGATTCACGACGCCGCGAACGCGGCGATGCTGACTACCGGCGCTCTGACCGTGCGTGTGGCCAAGGGTGAGGAGTGGCGCGTCGACTTTATGGACGGCGACAAGGTCATCACCAGCAGCGGCGCCAAGGGCATGGGCTTTGTCGATACGCCCGCAGGCCGCTTCGCCCACGAGCAACTGAACCTGGGCGTCGGCGAGTGCGTCTACGGGCTGGGCGAACGCTTCACGCCCTTTGTCAAGAACGGCCAGGTCGTCGATCTCTGGCATGAGGACGGCGGCACGAGCAGCGAGATCGCCTACAAGAACATCCCCTTCTACCTGACCAACCGCGGCTACGGCGTCTTCGTCAATCACCCGGAACAGGTCTCCTACGAGGTCGGCTCCGAGAAGGTTGAACGCGTGCAATTCAGCGTGCCTGGCGAAATACTCGACTACTGCCTGATCTACGGGCCGACGCCTAGGGAGGTGCTGGAACGCTACACTGCGCTGACCGGACGCCCTGCGCTGCCGCCGGCCTGGTCCTTTGGCCTGTGGCTGAGCACCTCCTTCACCACCTCCTACGACGAGGAGACCGTGAGCGGCTTCATCCAAGGCATGGCCGACCGCGACATCCCGCTGCACATCTTCCATTTCGACTGCTTCTGGATGAAGGAATATCAATGGGTGGACTTCACGTGGGATCGCCGCCTCTTTCCCGACCCGGAGGGGATGCTGCGGCGGCTAAAGGCGCGTGGGCTGCACATCTGTCTATGGATCAACTCCTACGTGGCGCAGAAATCGGCGATGTTCGACGAGGGCATGGCGAACGGCTATCTGGTCAAGCAGCCCAACGGCGATGTGTGGCAGTGGGACTTGTGGCAGGCGGGCATGGGGCTGGTCGACTTCACCAACCCGGATGCGTGCCGTTGGTACGGCGACAAACTGCGCCGGCTGCTCGAGATGGGCGTGGATTGCTTCAAGACCGACTTTGGCGAACGCATCCCGACGGATGTCGTCTATCACGACGGCGCCGACCCGGTGAAGATGCACAATTACTACACCTATCTCTACAACAAGACCGTCTTTGGCGTGCTGGAGGAAAAGTTCGGCAAGGGCAACGCCACCGTCTTTGCCCGCTCCGCCACGACTGGCGGCCAGCAATTTCCCGTTCACTGGGGCGGCGACAGCACCGCCACCTTCGAGTCGATGGCCGAGAGTCTGCGCGGCGGGTTGTCGCTGGCGCTGTGTGGCTTCGGCTTCTGGAGCCATGACATCAGCGGCTTCGAGCAGACCGCACCGCCCGCCGTCTACAAACGCTGGTGCGCGTTCGGCCTGCTCTCCTCGCACAGCCGGCTGCACGGCAGTCAATCCTACCGCGTGCCGTGGCTCTTCGACGACGAGTCGGTCGATGTGCTGCGCTTCTTTACCAAGCTCAAGTGCCGGTTGATGCCCTATCTCTACGGCGCAGCGGTCGAGGCGCATGAACAGGGCTTACCGGTGATGCGCCCGATGATCCTCGAATTCCCCGACGACCCGGCGTGCGACACGCTGGATCGCCAGTACCTGCTCGGTGAGTCGCTGCTGGTGGCGCTGGTCTTCACTTACGAGGGCGTGGTCGATTATTACGTCCCCGCAGGCCGCTGGACGCACCTCCTCACCGGCGCGGTGATCGAAGGTGGGCGCTGGCGGCGTGAGCAGCACGGCTTCCTAAGCCTGCCGCTGCTGGTGCGCCCAAACACTGCCCTCGTCGTCGGCGACCGTGATGACCGACCCGATTACGACTTCAGCGACGGCTTCACGCTGCGCGTCTACCAGTTGGATGATGGCGCCACGGCGAAAGCGATTATTCCTGCTGCGGATGGTGCGGCCACTGTGACCTTCAGCGTACAACGCAGTGGGCAGATGGTGACCGTTTCTTGGGCTGGTTCGCCCAACAACTGGCGCATGCAGTTGATCGGCGGCGCGTCGTTGGCGTCGGTTGCTGGCGGCAGCGTCGTCGCCGATCCTGCCGGCGTAGTTGTGACGCCAGCCGCGGGCGCCACGATGCTGACGCTCACGCTGGGCAGCGCATGAGCAGCGCCGTGCTGGTGATGCAACGCAGCGGCGCGGCGTCAAGTACATAGAAGTCGCGGTTCGGTAGAGCGCACCTAAACAGAGATGCACCCTACCGAATCTTTTCCACAGCATGGCTACTATCGGTTTTGGGCCTGCTGAGAAGCCCTTTGCCGCTATTGGCGGCGTCGCACAGGCCGACAATCTGATCGACGGTAGTTCAGAGAAGGATGGGTCATGCCCACAATGCACGACGTAGCCCGCCGCGCCAATGTCTCCCTCAGCACAGTTTCCTATGCCATCAATGGCACGCGTCCTATCTCCGAGGAGACGCGCCAGCGCATCTTTGCGGCGATGGAAGAGCTTGGCTATCGTCCGAACGCACTGGCGCGCGGGCTGGCGAGCAAGCGCAGCCGCATCTTGGCGCTCCTCTTTCCCACCTCCGAACGCGGGATGGGTACGACCGATCTGGAGTTCATCGTTGGGGCAGCCGACATGGCGCGTGAGTTGGGTTATCACCTCGTCCTGTGGACGTTGGACATCAACGACGCCGTCGAACTGCGCCAACTCATCCAGCAGGGGTTGGTGGATGGCGTGGTATTGATGGAAGTGCATCTCCACGACCGGCGCATCACCTATCTACGCGAGATCGGCTTCCCCTTCAGCATCATCGGCCGTTGCGCCGACAACACGGGGCTGGCGCACACCGACATCGACTTCGATGCGACTGTACGCGACGCCGTTACGCATCTGGTCGAGTTGGGACACACCGACATCGCCTTTCTCAACTATGCGCGGGATGTCTTCGAGGCTGGTTACGGCCCGGCTGTGCGCGTTGACGTCGCCTTTGCGCAGGTGACGAAGGAGCTTGGCATCCGTGGGATCAGCTGCTTCTGCCACCCCTCCGCGCAGGCCGGTTATGCCGCATTCGAGGCGCTGATGGATGACCACCCCGAAGTGACCGCCATCGCTGCCATGAACGAACGCAGCTTCCCCGGCATGCTGCAGGCGATTGCCGACCGCGGCTGGAGTGTGCCTGACGACATCTCGCTGATCTCGCTGGTCTCGTCGCCCCACGTGGCGGAAATGAGCATGCCGCCGCTGACCGCACTGGCGCCGCCTGCCGCAGAGCTGGGGCGGTTGGGCGTCGAATTGCTCGTACAGCAGCTTGACGCGCGCCCAGTCTCTACGGCGCAGCAGTTGCTTCCCTGCCGCCTTGTGTTTGGTGGAAGCACGAGCGTGCGGCGCGCCGCTAGTGTCCGATTTGCTGGTGGTGGGGAAAGCGGTTGACGGCGCTGCTGCGCTCAGCCAGTTGACAGAGTAGCGCCGCGACGTGCTGCCGCGCGATGTGCGTATGTCTGGCACGAATGGCAGTGCATACACTGGCGACGCTGTCGCTCGCTGGCGTGCTGGTTGCCTACACCTTCCCCGTAACGACGGCCGCACAGAGTTACACGGTCACGGTCACGGTCACGGCGCGCAATGATTGTCCGGCGCAGAAACAAGTCCAGTGCGTCGTGACCTCGCTGGGGTGAGGTCGCGCCTTGGGGTGGATTTGGCGCACTTCACCCCAACATCTCAATCGTGTAGTCGATCAACTGGGCGTCGCCGTGCCAGCGTTCGACGCGATGGGCGACATCCTGCAGGTGTTGATGCGCCAGTGCGCCGGTGACACTTACACACGCCACCTCGATGACAGCGCGCGTCAGCACGTCCTGCGCCTCGGCTTCGCAGGCGGAGACGTTGAAGTCGTGACGGATGCGGGCAAGCAGCGGCTTGAGGATGCTGCGTTTGCCTTTCAGGCTGTCGTTCATGGGGAGATAGAGTTCGAGCGTTAATAGACCAACTGCCATTGCGGTTCACCGTTGTCGATTCCACGTATCGCTGCCAAATTGGGTGCGGATCAGTTCCGCCGCGCGGCGCACCTCCGCCGGCGTCAGACCCCCCGGCTGGAAGTTCATCTGGAGTCCTTCCGCAAAGCCGTGCTGCATGGCGGCAACAACGCGACCAAAGGTCACGATCTCGCTGGCGTCATCCACACCGAGCGCCTGCGCCAATGTACAGGCGCGGGCGGCCAGCTCATGGCGCAGCGTGGCGGCCTGTTCCGCCGGCAGCGCCAGCACGTCGATCAGCCGCGTGATGTCGCCGACAAGGGGCAGGCTGCCGTGCTGGAGCACGTAGCCGGCGCGGCGGCTCTGCGCACTGCCCATCAGCTTGCGGCTGCCCACGGTGATCTCGTAGGCGCTGGGCACCTCGAAGCAGACGGCGGAAACGTCGGCGCCGACGCGCACGTCGCCGGGCGCTTTGTCCGCCGGTGCGCCCAACAGATGCAGCCCGATCAGCAGCGCGTTGCTGATGCGCAGATACGCGTCCATCACGCCGCCGCGCATCAGTGGATGCTGCATTGCCGCCGCCACGGAGTACGTGAACTCGTCGGTGTGCAGGATGGCGCGCCCACCCGTCGGTCGCCGCACGATCTCGTAGCCCAGCGCGGTCGTGCGCGTTTCGTCGATGTCGCTGATTGGCTGCAATCGCCCCAGGCTGATCGCGGCCGGCTTCCAGCGGTAGAAGCGCACCGTCGGCAGGCTGGACCCGGCGGCGCACGCCTCAGCGATGGCTTGGTCGACGGCCATGTTGGCGGCGCCAGACCGCGGCGCGTCCTCGACGAGCAGCCGCCAGGTCGTTGGCGCAGCTTCTTCCAGGGCGGCCACATCGACAAAGATGTCGTTGGCCTGGGTGCGATTGTCCATGCACTTTCACTTTCTTGTGTCGTTGAGACCGGGCGCTCACGCTTCCGGTTCGGTTATGTCGCCAGCGGCAGCGCGGCCACTTCGGCGGCGGCGCCTGCCACTGTCACTGCTGTCCCTGGCGTGTGGTGTGGACGCTTGAGGATGGCGAGGGCGACCGGCGTTTGCAGCGCCGGGCTGTAGGCGGCGCTCGTCACTACGCCGACCGCACGACCCTCCGCCAGTACGGTATCCCCCGGCGTAAGCAGCATGGCGCTGCGCAGCCCCACCAGTGTACGCGTTACCTTGTCGTAGGTGATCTGGCGGGCGATGATCTCCTGGCCGGTGTAGCAACCCTTGTTCTCGGCGCACGCCCACGTCAAGCCAGCCTCCAGCGGGCTGTACTCGCCGGTCAATTCGGCGCCGGGAGCGGGGCGTCCCAGCTCGATGCGCCGCGCCGTGTAGCTGGCAGCATCGAGCACCGGCGCGTCCAGCCGCGCCTGGAGCGATTCAAACTCGCCAGTGGGCGCAATCACTTCGTAGCCGGGCAGGTCGTACCGCGTCTGCTTGAGAATCATGTACGCGCCGGTGTGCTGCCAGCCGCCATCGTCAGCGGGCAGCAGCGTGAAGCCAGCCTGTGCCAGCGTAGCAGCTGCCTGCGGCCCGACCACGCGCAGCCGCGCCAGTTCGTTTTCCGGTCGGCTCACGCGCACTTTGTCCATAAAGAAAATCTGCCCGCGCAAATGGCGTTCGAGCGCGGCGGTTTCGCCCGGCGCGGGCAGCAGCCACAGCGTATCGGCATCGGCCAGCACCGTGAGGACGTGGATAATCTTGGCGGTCGGGCTGGTGAGCACCGTGACGCAGCTTTCGCCGGGGCGCAGCGCCTTGACGTCGTTCGTGGTCATACGCTGTAGAAAGTCGACGCGGTCGGCATCGATCAGGCGCAGCACACCGGCCGCGGGCGGCGTCCACACGGCGGCGGCAGTGCATAGCGCGGTATAGGTAATATCGTGAGATGTCGTCGTAGCTGTCATCGTATTTCTCCGTAGTGTTTGGCAAACTCTACGATCTTATAGAACATCTCGCGCCCGGCGTCGGTCATCTTCTCGCCAATGCCAAGATAGTGGCTCACATCTTCGTAGTAATAGGTCTCGACCGGCACGCCAGCTGCTCGCACCGCGGCTTCCAGCTCACGCGCCTGATCGATGCGCAAGATTTCATCCGCCGCCGTGTGGATGATCATCGTCGGCGGCAGTTCGCCGGCGCTGTAGACCGGCGAGTACATTAGAAACGGCAGCGGGTAGAGATTGGGTGGCCCGAACGCCGGCACGAGCAATTCATAGGGCGGCGGTACGGTGGTGCGCCCGGCGTAGAAATCCTGGGCAGCGGTGAAGGCATTCGCTAGCCCGCCGACCGTCACCCAGCCCGCCAGATCGTCGCCCGCGGCGCGCAGCAAGCGCGCCAGCACCGCGCTGCTGAAACTGCCCCCCATCGCCAGCGGGCGGTTGACGCTGACCGCCGACCCAAACGCGCCCGCCCGCGCCAGCGCCAGCACGACGCGCGCATCCTGGGCGTGCGCCTCGGCGTCAGTGCCCCGCGTCGCAATCGGCGACACAGCGACGACGGCGAATTGCTCGGCGGCAAAGGCGGCGCTCACCGTTTCCCAATCCTCGACCGGCGACGGGTAGACCATGAAGAGCAACGGCAGCGTCTGCGCCGGGTCGTGACCGTGCGGCAGATAGACGCGCACGCTATCGATCGTGGCGCCGGCGTAGTCGAAGGTGTAGGCGGTCACGTCGGCGACGGCGGGGCGCGGAAAGTCCGTGCTGGCGGTGAAGGCGGCGGTCGCCCGCAGTTCGACGGCGGCAGCCAGGTCATTCGGCAGCGGCGGCAGGGCATAGGGCGCCAGCACCAGCGGCGGCGCCGTCGTCGCGGCGTCCGGCGTGATCGTCACAAGCTTGGGGAGATTTAGCAGCCCGCTCAACGCGCGTTCGGCGTAGCCGGGCGCCACAGTTGCCGGTGTGTACTGTCCCGGCGGGATGCCCTCGATGCGATAGCGGCCTGCGGCGTCCGTGCGTGCAATGTGCGGTGCGCCGTCGGTCTGGGCGACGACGACCGTTGCGCCGGGGATAGGGGCGCCCTGTGCGTCGAGAACCTGGCCGGTCAACACGCCGGGCGGGGCGGTGCTCACCGCCGGCGGCTGCGTCCCCAACCAGGAAGCGAGAAAGTAGCCAGCGACATTGGCTTGGGACGTTGGCTGGCAGCCGGTCAGCGCCGCCGCCAGCATCATCAGCACACCGCACAGCCCAATCCAGCGTTTCATGGCGGTCATTATATCATCTTGTCGCCGGGTCAGCGTCGCCGGTCAATTCCGCTTCGGCGGTGAAAAATGCCCGCACCATCTGTGGGTTCATGCCGGCGAAAATGCTGTTGCACGTTGAGAGCAGGAAGCCGTCGGGCGCGCCTTGCGTGAGGCTGCGCGCCACGTCGGTGCGGACGGCGGCTTCGTCGGCGCCGCACAGCAGGCGCACATCGACATTGCCCATCAGCACCAGGTCGGCGCCAAAGCGCGCCTTGACCGCCGCCAGCTCGACGCCCGCGCTCGGCTCCAGCCCGTGTACGCCGGTAAAGCCTGCTTCCATCGCCATCGGCAGCAGGCTGGTAATGTCGCCGTCGCTGTGCCAGATCACCGGCACGGGCAGCGCGGCGACAATGCGCCGGTGACAGGGCAGCACCAGCCGCCGCCACAACGTCGGCGAGATCAGCGGGCCGTGACGATGGCCGGCGTCGTCGCCCAGCACGATGACCTCGGCGCCCAACGCCACCGCCTGTTGAAAAAGCGCAATCGCCCAGTCGGTGCGCGCCGCCAGCAGTGCGGTGACAAAGTCCAGGTCGTCGGCCAGCCGCAGCATGAAGCGCTGCATCCCCATCGCCAGATACGCAGCCTGAAAGGGGCCGACGTGCGTGCCAAAGAAATGGCAGTGATCCGGGTAGCGGCGGCGCACAGCAGCGGTGGCGCCTGAGTCGAAGCGCTCGGCGGCGCGGGTGAGCGGCGGCGCGTAGTGCGCCAGATCGTCCGTGGTATCGACGACGCCGTCCACATATTGGCCGTCGCGCCAGACGCAGCCAAACTCGTCGACGCCGGTGCGCCATGCTAGGCTGCCCGGCAGCGGCTGGCTGGGCAGCATCACGCTGTCCTGCCCGAACGCAACGTGCGCGGCGGCGGTGTCGGGCAGGCCAAAATCGGTGACAAAAGCGTCGATCCACACCTCGAAGCGGGGCGTGAGATCGGGCATTCCATGCTGAAGCGCGGTCAAGACGCGTTCACGTGGCAACATAGCAAGAGCTCCTGGAAGATGAGGCGTTAAACGTCACTTGTCACACGTCAAGCGTCGTCTTTCACGAATGACAAGTGACGAGTGACGAATCATGAATGACGCCTGACGTGTGAGCATTGATGAACTTATCCCGTCGCGTCACCCAAATCGCTGGCGCGGCGGATGGCGGCGGCGCCGTAGCGGGTGCGCAGCTCGCGCACGGCGGTGTAGAGCCGCTCGGCGCGCTCGTCGGGCGCTTCCCACAGGCCAAGCTGGCGCGCCTCACTCAGTCCGCTCACGCCGACGCCGATCAGCCGCACCGCCTGCCCCTGCCAAACGCGCGCCAGCAGGGCAGCGGCGGCGGCGTGAAGCTGCGTGGCATCATCGCTCGGCTGTGGCAACGTCACCTGGCGCGTCAGCGTGGTGAAGTCGGCCCAGCGCAGCTTGAGTTTGACGGTGGCGGCCAGCAGATGTCGGCGCTGCAAACTGCCTGCCACCTCCTCCGCCTGTTCCTGCAGGGTGGCGCGCAGTAGCGTAGCGTCGCTCACATCGCGCACAAAGGTCGTTTCTTGGCTGATCGATTTGCGTTCGTGCTCGGTGACGATGAGACGGTCGTCCAGCCCGCGTGCGTGGCGCGCCAACTCCTGGCCGGGCTTGCCAAAGCGCCGCACCAGATCGCGCTCCGGCCAACGCGCAATGTCGCCGATGGTGTGAATGCCGAGTGCGTGCAGCCGCTCCGCCGTTTTCGGGCCGACGCCCCACATCGCATCGGCGGGCAGCGGCGCCAGGAAATCGGCTTCGGCGCCCGGCGGTACGACTAGCAACGCGCTGGGCGGCGCATCGCCACGCGCCGCCGCCTTGCCTACGTTGTTGGCGATCTTAGCGACGAGCTTGTTGGCAGCGACGCCCAGCGAAGCGGGCAATGCCAGTTCGCGGCGGATGGCTTGCTGCAAGTCGACGGCCAGCGCGACGGCTTCCTCCGCGCGGTCGGTCACGTCGAGAAAGGCCTCGTCGATGGAAATCTGCTCCACCAGCGGCGTCAGCCGGTGCAGAATCGCCATCACCCGCCGCGACATCGCCGCATACTCGCGATGGCGCGCCGGCACGATGAGCAATGCCGGGCAGAGGCGCAGCGCCTGCCCCATCGGCATGGCGGAGTGTACGCCCAATCGCCGCGCCGGGTAGGAACACGAGGCGACGACGCCGCGCTGCTCCGGGCGGCCGCCGACAGCGAAGGGCTTGCCGCGCAGGGTTGGGTCGCGCAGTTCCTCGACTGCGCAGAAGAAAGCGTCGAGATCGAGATGGATGATCTTGCGCGTACGCTCTGTCATAGCGTCAACACCGTGTATCTCTCACCTGTGACTTCAAGTAGGTGCGGTCTCAGACCGCACGTCTCTAGTGGAGCAACCCCGTGCAGTCTGAGACCGCACCTACATTTCAGTACCCAAGCTGCTTATCGACCCGATTCGGCAGCGGCTGGCCGTGGGCGGCGGCGGTGAGCAGTGTCGCCAACTCCTGCAAACGGCGCGCCTCGGCGGCCTCCAGCCAGCCGCCGCGATGCGGGCTGAGCACGACGTTGTCGAGTTCGTGGAAGGGGAAGCGCGAGGGCAGGGTGTGCGCCCGCTCCTCCTCGCCGTGCGGATAGACGTACCAAACATCGATCCCGGCGGCGGCGAGATGCCCACTGCGCAAGGCTTCATACAATGCCGCCTCGTCGATCACCGGGCCGCGCCCGACGTTGACGACGACGGCGCCCGGAGGCAGCAGCGCAAGTTCCGCCGCACCGATCAGCCCAACCGTCTCCGGCGTCTGCGGCAGCACGCTGATCAGGATGTCGGCGGCGGGCAGCAGCGCCGGGAGTTCGCTCACCGTGTGGACGGCGACGCCGTGTGCGACCGGTTGTGTGGGCGGACGGCGGCGCACGCCGCTGACCTGCATCCCCATCGCCTGACAGATCGGCGCGATCTGCCGGCCAATGGCGCCGTAGCCGAGGATCAGCACGCGCTTGCCGGCAAGCAGCAGCGACGGTGCGCCGCTGTAGCGCTGGCGCCAATCGCCCTGGCGCAGCAGCCGGTCGAGCGGCACGATGAACTTGGCGGCGGCGAACATCAGCGCCAGGGCAAACTCCGCCGTGGCGACGTCGTTGTAGTGCAGGTTGTGCAGCGCGATCTGCGGGTATTGCTGGAGCAGTGTCTGCATCTCCAGCGAGATGCCGGCGTAGGGCACGATCACGGCGCGCAGATCGGGGCTGGCGTCCAGCCACTCCGCCTTGACCGAGCCATGCACCAGGATGTGGCAATCAGCAGGCTGTGCATCTGGCGCGGCGGTGATGTGGACATGCGGCGGCAGCAGTGCGCGCAAGTCATCGACGCGCTTGGTCAAGTCGGAAGGCGGAAGATGAACATTGAGGCGCGTTGGCGCCGCTACGGTTGGGATGGCGGACGGTGTCGGATCCATGCGTGGTTGTCTCGTTAGCGTTTGAGAATGAATTTTCGCCTCATGATACCACAGCCAGCGATGGTTGAAACCCATCGCCTAATAGGAGAGAGCCGGCTCAAGCCGGTTGGGAGGCGCTGCGGCGTCAGTCCACCGATGAGGAAAATCTGCACCGCACCGCTATAATGAGCGACATCGAACCGAATTCAGAAAGGACGAACGACCGTGCCGAACGATTCATGGCAGCGCAAGGAGCTCGGCTTTGTGCGCGTGGCGAGCAGTGCGCCGGCGCTGCGTGTGGCGGATGTGACGTACAACGTGCAGCAGATTGGCGTCGCGCTGGCGCAGGCGGCGAAGGCGAACGTACAGTTGGTCGTCTTCCCGGAACTGTGCATCACCGCCTACTCCTGCGCCGATCTCTTTTATCAGGGCCACCTGTTACAGGCGGCGCAGGCGGGGCTGGCGCAGATTGCCATAGCGACGGCGCTGAGTCACGTCAGTTGCGTCGTCGGGCTGCCGCTGCGCGTAGCGGGGCGCCTCTACAACTGCGCGGCGCTGCTCAGCGAGGGACGCATCGCCGGCGTTGTGCCCAAAACCTATCTGCCGACCGCCGGGGAATTCTATGAGCAGCGTTGGTTCACACCGGCGGATCGCAGCCTGCCGGCGACGGTGGAGCTTGCCGGATACGCGGCGCCCTTTGGCACGGACTTGCTCTTTGTTGCCGACGAGATGCCGGGCTGCGTCGTCGGCATTGAAATCTGCGAGGATTTGTGGGCGGTCGCGCCGCCAAGCGGACGGCTGGCGCTGGCGGGCGCGACGCTGCTTGTCAACCCGTCGGCCAGCAACGAATTGCTGGGCAAGGCGGAGTATCGCCGCGACCTGGTGCGTCAGCAGTCGGCGCGCGGTCTGGCGGCCTATGTCTACGCTGGCGCCGGCAGCGGCGAATCGACCACCGACACCGTCTACAGCGGGCACTGTCTGATCGCTGAGAACGGGACACTGCTGGCGGAAAGCAAGCGCTTCCAACTCGACACGCAGATCATCGTCGCCGATCTCGACATGCAGCGCCTCGACCACGAGCGCATTAAGAACAGCAGCTTCAGCCAGGCGGTCGGCGCCGTCGATCTGCGGCGGATTCCCTTCACTTTGCCCAACACTTTTGCGGCAGCTGCGCCGCTGGTCAACCGTCCGTTGGCGCGCACGCCCTTCGTCCCCGCCGACCCCGCCCGCCGCGCCGAGCACTGCCGCGAGATTTTCAGCATCCAGGCGCTGGGGCTGGCGAAACGGCTGCGGCATGTGGGCGCCCAGCGCATCACGCTGGGCGTCTCCGGCGGGCTGGACTCGACGCTGGCGCTGCTGGTGACGGTGTATGCCTTCGACCAGGTGGGGCTGGATCGCGCTGGCATCATCGCCATCACCATGCCCGGCTTTGGCACGACGACGCGCACGCGCAGCAACGCTGAACAACTGGCGCTCGACCTGGGCGTCACGCTGCGCACCATCCCAATCGGCGAGAGCGTGCGCCTGCACTTCCGCGACATCGGCCACGACGAAGGCCAGCATGACGTGACCTATGAGAACGCCCAGGCACGCGAACGCACGCAAATCCTGATGGATGTCGCCAACCAGGTCGGCGGGCTGGTCGTCGGCACCGGTGATCTCTCCGAGGCGGCGCTGGGGTGGATGACCTTCAACGGCGACCACATGTCGATGTATCACGTCAACGCCGGCGTGCCGAAGACGTTGGTGCGCTATCTGGTGGCGTGGTGTGCGGATGAACTTTTCACGGGGGCGACGGCGGCGGTGCTGCGCGACATCGTAGACACGCCGATCACGCCGGAGTTGCTGCCCCTGGGCGTGGGCGAGCAGCTCGAACAGAAGACCGAAGACACGATCGGCCCCTACGAGTTGCACGACTTTTTCCTTTTTCAGGTCGTGCGCTATCAATTTGCCCCGGCCAAAGTCTTCTTTCTTGCACAGCAAGCCTTCGCCGGCGTCTATGCCGATGCGGTGATCCTGCGTTGGCTGGGGACGTTCTACCGCCGCTTCTTTGCACAGCAGTTCAAGCGTTCGGCCATGCCCGACGGCCCGAAGGTCGGCTCGGTGGCGCTCTCCCCGCGCGGCGATTGGCGTATGCCCAGCGATGCCGTCAGCGCGCTGTGGGTGGCGGAGGTGGAGCGGATGATGGGGTGATGTCATTCGTCATTCGTCACCTGCTTTGCGTTATCTACCGTTGCATGTCGCCGGGATGAGGGCGCATGCTTGATCTGGAAGCGGTGGCGCGCTGAGCGTAGGCAGTGGAATCGTCAGTTCGTCGCCGGTCGATAGCGGCACGCGCTCCCCACTTTGTGGATCGTACAGCCCAACCGCCAGTGTCCAGTCGTCGTTGGTCGGCGCGTCTGCCGGAATCGTCACCTGGCGCCAGTCGTTGAGGAAGGGGGCGCCGGTTTCCATTTGCGACGACTCGCCCCCCCAGAAGGTCGGGGCGCCGTCAGCCTGCGCCACGGTTTCGCCGTTGCGCCGCAGATGTACGAAGGCGGACAGGTGCGCCGGCCACCTCTCCGCGCCCCACTGCATCCACACGTTGCGCGGATCACCGGGCCGGCCGGCGCGGTCTTCCACCCACACGCGCAGCGAAGCGGTCTCACCATCGGCAAAGTGAATTTCACTCGTCGCCGCCGTCAGTGGGCCAAGCCCGACGGAGGCCAGCGCTGCGCCCAGGTCAGGCGCCGCGCCCAGATCGTCCGGCAGGCGCGTGAGGACGCCGTCGGGCTGGCGGTGGAAGATGGCGGCGGGCTGTGTGGCGCTGCCAGCCGCACGCACGGCAAAGGTGCGCGGCAGATGCAGCGGCAGTGTCGTGACGCGCACATGGTCACCGGGCTGCCATGCTTCCGGCGGCAGCCAGACCAGTGCCGGCGGCGCGGCAGTGTTGAGCGTGGCGAGCACTTCCTGCTGCGGCGTCACGATCTCGACCCAGGGCGGTGCAGCATCGGGGTTGTCACCAACCAGCCACTCGATTACCAGCCTGGTCTGCCGCCAGCGCGGCCAATCCTCGGCGGTGATGGCGGCAAGTTCCAGCGGCGCCGCGGGCGCGCCTTCCTGTGCGACGCGGGCAAAGGTGTAGAAGGCGTCAGGAATCGTCTTGTTGTCTTCACCTTGCGCCAGCAGCAGAAATCCGTCCGCCGCATCGATCACGCCCCAGTCGCTGGTCAGCAGCGCGTCCACGCGCGCCTTGAGATCGCCGGGCGCCATGTCGGTGTTGGTGGTCACATCGAGCAGCGCCCAGGTCGCCTGTTCAGCAGGTGGCGTCGGTGCGTCGAGACCGACCGGGAATTGATAGACGAAACGGCGATGGCTCACGTGCGGATGCACCCCAGCCGTTGCCGTGACGGCCGCGTCGGCGGGAATTTGCGCAGTGAAGTGTTCCAGCAGGCGGTGGTGCGCCGTGATCGCCGGCGCGTCGTAGCGTCCGCCCCACAGACCGCGCCCATGCTGGAGGTAATTCCCAACCGCCCAGACCAGCACCCAGATTACCAGCCCGGTTGTGACGAGTGGCAATAATGTGGTGCGCGCATTTTGCGCCAGCGCGGCCGCCGCCATCATCCCCGTGCCCTGGGCGGGCAAGTGCTGAAAGGACGGCGATGCCCGATCCAGCCGCCGCGCCAGGAAACGCCACAATCGCCCCACACCGTAGGCGGCGGCGACGGCGGCATAGGCGACTAGCGGCGCGCTGTAGTGAAACTCGCCGTAGTACTGTGCCGGGTAGGCGCTGAGCAGGTTAGCCAACAGCAACGGCAGCGACAGCAGCATGATCTCCAGCCCCAGCAGTGGCAGCCAGGCAAAGATCACCAGTAGCCCGACAAGATAGGCGGTGCGCGGCGGCTCTGCCGCAATCGCCAGCACCAGGTCGGGGCGCGTCACGATGCTGCGCAGAATGTCAGTGGAAGAATCGCCCAGCGCGCCGTAGCGTTGGAAGTAGGTGCTCTCCGCCGCGCCGTACACCGTCGCCGCATGCGCCGGCACGATGACAAAGGTGGCAAGGTAGAACCAGAGGAGACTGAGTAGCAGGACAGCAGCGCCGGCAAAGAAAGGAGAGATTGGAGATTGGAGATTGAGAGATTGAGAGATTGGAGATTGTTGCTGCTGTCGCAAGTCGCGCAATCCCCCAATCTCCCAATCTCCTAATCTCTCTTTGCCTTTCCCTTCCCACCACACGCGCCACAGCGCCCACGCGCCCAGCCCGGCGGCGAGCAGCGCCATCTCTTCTTTGACGGCGGCGACGAGCAGGGCGGCGACGACGAACTGCGCCCACCGCTCTGTGGCGACCGCCCAGAACGCCCACAGGATCAACGGCACGGCGAGCGG
>Ga0114938_1000475_pt1 | contig 30023 bp, 24 predicted proteins | sample AshMeaBigSpring_FD_88675 | JGI IMG/M metagenome (GOLD analysis project Ga0114938, IMG submission 88675) | Groundwater microbial communities from Big Spring, Nevada to study Microbial Dark Matter (Phase II) - Ash Meadows Big Spring | ecosystem: Environmental > Aquatic > Deep subsurface >... | reverse complement strand
AACTTGTAATCCAACTAGTAGGATGTTGTTGAATGTATTTGGGGCAACAGCTTAAGAAAAAAAATATGGCTATAATGTTAATGATGATACCGCTAATTCTGATAAATGCAAATTGAATAGGCCTACCATCTTGCCGCAATTTTGCAAAAGGAATTGCTGATAATGCATCAAAAGCAATGATTAATGCAACTAGGTAAACATATTCTATATGGTTACTAATTTTTAAAAGTTGTGCAATGGGAGTAGGAAATAATAACAATAATATAGCAGCTACTACAGCAGCTACAATAATAGAAATACTTGTATTACTGTGTACTTTTTCAGGGTCATTTGTTGAAGTTGAAAACCGAAAAAAAACAGTTTCCATTCCATGTAAAACAAGAACGTTTATCAATGGTAAAAAAGAGTAAATACTACTCATTTCTCCGTATTCTGAATTACTAAACTTGTAGGTTAAATATGGAGTAAGTAAATAATTAATAAATCTTGCAGCAATAGAACTAAGTCCATACCACAATGTTTGACCAGCTAATTTTTTAATATTACTCAAAACGGAAAATACAATTTAACGGTAAATGTAATAAATGTACAGTTAGTGTATATGTATGAAAGTTGAAATTGTATTTTCTGTACCAGGTTCGGCAAATCGTTTGTCTTTTAAAAAGGTTGTATCTGTTAAAGTATATAAGAACGCTGTCAGTTGACCAATTTCGAAATTAGAAAGCGGCATTTTATGTTTAAATAGGCTATCTGTTGTTGGTCCATCAATCGCTTTACTTCTATAATGTTCAAATACATTGGTAAGGCTAAAAAAACGACCATCATGACCATAAGGTGCAGAGTAGGCAATGTTTCTTAAACTCGGTACTCTAAATTTTAGTGAATCTTCTTTGTTATTGGTAATTGCCATTCTTCCATAATCATTCAAATATGGGTCTACAGGCATTCCAATGTTTCTGTAAGAGTAGTCTGTAAACATGGGCTCTGTATGGCAGCTTATGCATTTTTTCTTAAAAATATCATAGCCCAATTGTTCAGGTAAAATAAAGCTAGCTTCTCCTCGCATTACTTTATCGTATTTGCTATTACTACTTACAAGCATGAGCATAAATTGGCTTAACGCCTTCATAATACGTTGAGTATTGATTAATGAAGAGCCAAACGCTTTTGTAAACATTCTTTTATAAGCAGTATCTCTTTGTATTTTTTTAATAATTCCTTCTAAGCTTTCAGCCATTTCATTGGGTGCTGTAATAGGTGCAATGGGTTGAAGATCTAGGTGATTGATACCTCCATCGGCCATGAAATTTTTTGTCCAAGCCAAATTAAATAATGCAGGTGCGTTACGTGTTGTTTGACTGTTATTGTAACCATGACTAACATTATGATCGTATGTAGCAAATGCTGCAAATTGTTGGTGACAACTACCACAAGAAATACTACTGTCTTTGCTTAATCTGTAATCGTAAAATAATTTTCTACCTAGTTCAAAACCTTCTTTTGTAAGTGGATTATTTTTGAAATCGTAAACAGGTTGTGGCCATCCTTTTGGGATAATAAAATTTAAAGGAGTGGTTTTTGGTGGCTTAGCATGATTAACCCAAGCAATACAAGAAACAACAACAATGAATAGAAATAATATGGTTGTAATTAAACGCATGTATTATGGAGTTGAAATAGAAAACATAGTTGCATAATTATCTGCTATTTGCATAGCTAAATTACCCGTTGAATGACAAATTGGATGACTTGAAATTTGAATTGAATGTGCCGATTGAAACCATTTTAACACGTCTACATTTATTGCTAAATTCTGTTGTTTTTGTTGGTTTATTTTAGGAATTGAAAGTGTTATTTTTCTTACCGTATTTTCATTCCATTTGTAACCACCAACATGATGAGAAAATAAGTTTCCTGCAACTTTTGCACTAGTAGAAACACCTTCTAATTTTGCCATAATATAGCCACTATTCCAAGTCCAAAACATTCCATTTATAGGATCTAAAACACCAGTTTGTACACCACTTACATTTTTAATACTATCAACGCCTAATACAAAACTAATCGAAGTAATTTCATTGAAATGGGTGGAAAATGAGATTGTTTTTGTACTACTATCTGCTTCATCAATTAAATAGTATTTGTTTACAAATTCATTTACATTTTGATTGTTTATTTGAATGTTAGAGACGTAATATTTAAACCGATTAATACTAAATTTTTCATCAAAACTATTGGTATATTCTTGTTGAAGTTGCAATGTGTCTACACCAACTTTATGAATAAATTGAATGGTATTTTGTGTTTGAGCCATTGTATTTAAAACACCTATGCATACAACAATAATCAACAAAATTAGTTGTTTGATTTTCTTGTTGAATAAGGTTGTTTTAATAGTCATGTGTATTTATTTTGCCTCTGTTTGCCTTTGTAAATGCTGTTTTCTTTTTATGTTCAATTCTTTTCTGAACGGCTGCTTTACTTGGTTTTGTGGCAATTCTTTTTTTCTTTTTTTGTAATGATAGGAAAACCAATTCATTCATTTTTTTAATTACCAATTGCTTGTTTTCTAGTTGTGTACGAGCTGTTTGAGATTTAACTAATAAAACACCATCAACAGTTATTTTGTTGGCACATTTTTCAATTATTATTTGTTTTTGTTCTTGGCTAATAAGGGTAGATGTTTCAATATTCCATCTACCTTCAACCATTGTTTCAACCTTGTTTACATTTTGCCCGCCGCTTCCACCACTTCTTGCAGTTTGAAAATTAATTTCGGCACTAATATCTATCTTCATTGGTTAAAATTACTAGATAAATTGTTAAACTAATATGAGAGTTGTAATACAAAGAGTAAGTAATGCATCTGTTACAGTTAATGAAAAAGTAGTTGGTGCTATACAAAGTGGATTAATGATTCTTGTAGGAATTGAAGATGCAGATACCATAGATGATATTCAATGGCTTAGCAATAAAATAATTCAACTTAGAATTTTTAATGATAAAGAGGGTGTAATGAATAAAAGTTTAATAGATGTAGATGGCAATATTTTACTTATTAGTCAATTTACTTTACATGCATCTACCAAAAAAGGGAACAGACCTTCGTACATAAAAGCAAGTAAACCCAATATTGCTATTCCATTGTACGAACAAATGATTACACATTTAGAAACTTTACTTAATAAAAAAATTGAAACAGGCATTTTTGGTGCCGATATGAAAGTCTCATTAACCAATAATGGCCCTGTAACCATTGTTATCGATAGTAAAAACAAAGAATAATGAACGACATAAATAGCAAAGAAGATATTGAAAAGCTATTAATAGCTTTTTATAAAAAGGCCTTAACAGATGAATTAATCGGATTTTACTTTACTGAAGTTGTAGCATTAAACTTAGAAAAACATTTACCCATCATTACCCAATTTTGGGAATCTATTTTATTAAACACCCAACAATATAGTGGCAATATGTTTCAAATTCATCAACATATTCACCAATTGTCTGCTTTTAAGCCTGAACATTTTGATAGATGGGTACAATTATTTCAAGAAACGGTTACAGAAATGTTTGAAGGAAATAGGAGTGAATTGGCTAAACAAAGAGCAGCTTCTATTGCTACAATTATGAAATCAAAACTTATTTATCAATAAATAAATACACAATATAATGACGATAGAACAAGCACAAAACGATGTAGATAATTGGATAAAAACCGTTGGAGTTCGTTACTTTAATGAACTTACCAATCTGGGAATTTTGATGGAAGAAGTAGGAGAATTGAGTAGATTAATGGTAAGAAAATATGGAGAACAATCTTTTAAAGAGTCTGATAAAAACAAAGAATTAGCCGATGAAATGGCCGATGTTTTGTGGGTGCTTATTTGCTTGGCCAACCAAACAGGTGTGAACTTAACCAATGCTTTAGAAAAAAATTTCGAGAAAAAAAATATTCGAGATGCTACAAGGCATTTGAGCAATAAAAAACTGCAATAAGCAATCTTGTTAAATGTTCTTCAAGCTTTTGTTTCTACCATTCTATAATTTTCGGTTACTTATATTTGCAGCCTTATGAGCACACAATCAGAAAATATTTTTCAATCTATTATTTCTCATGCCAAAGAATATGGCTTTGTTTTTCCGTCTAGTGAAATTTACGATGGACTAAGTGCAGTGTACGATTATGGTCCTTATGGCAGTGAGTTGAAAAAAAATATCCGTGATTATTGGTGGAAAAGCATGACCCAAATGCATGATAATATTGTAGGTATTGATGCTGCTATTTTTATGCATCCTACAACTTGGAAAGCAAGTGGACATGTTGATAATTTCAGTGATCCTTTAATTGATAATAAAGACAGTAAAAAACGCTATCGTGTAGATCATTTAATTGAAGCACATGCAGAAAAATTGGCTTTAGAAGGAAAAAAGGAAGAAGAATTTGCTTTGCTAAAAGCAATGGATGAGCTTTTAGCAACCGATAATTTTTCTGGATTAAAACAATTGATCGATGACAACAAAATTGTTTGTTCTGTAAGTGGAACAGGTAATTGGACAGAAATTCGCCAATTCAACCTAATGTTTAAAACCGAATTTGGTGCAATTGCTTCTGATAATCCAGATGATAATATTGTGTATTTACGTCCAGAAACGGCTCAAGGTATTTTTGTAAATTTTTTAAATGTGCAAAAAACCGCTAGAATGAAAGTTCCTTTTGGTATTGCACAAACCGGAAAAGCCTTTAGAAACGAAATTGTTGCTCGCCAATTTATTTTTAGAATGAGAGAGTTTGAGCAAATGGAAATGCAATTTTTCGTTCGTCCTGGTACAGAAGGAGAGTGGTATCAATATTGGAAAGAAGCCCGTTTGCAATGGCATTTAAGTTTAGGATTACCTGCTGATAAATATCGCTATCAAAACCACGTAAAATTGGCACATTATGCCAAAGAAGCTTGTGACATTGAATTCGAATTTCCATTTGGATTTAAAGAAGTAGAAGGAATTCATAGTCGTGGCGATTTCGATTTATCACAACATCAACTATACAGTAAAAAGAAGCAACAATATTTCGATAATGATATTGATGCAGCAACTGGTAAGCCTTTTGGTAATTATGTACCTAATGTGGTAGAAACATCTATTGGTTTAGACAGAATGTTTTTATTGATTTTAGCAAATGCTTACGAAGAACAAGTTATTCCAAAAGAAGATGGTAGCACCGATAGCAGAACAGTATTGCATATTCCTGAAAAAATTGCTCCAGTTAAGTTAGCCATTTTACCATTATTAAAAAAAGATGGATTGCCAGAAATTGCTAAACAATTGTTAGATGAATGTAAACCGTTGTTTAAGTGTTTTTACGAAGAAAAAGATGCAATTGGTAAACGATACAGAAGGCAAGATGCAATTGGTACTCCGTTTTGTGTAACCATCGATCATCAAACGAAAGAAGATAATACTGTAACTATTCGTTATAGAGATAGTATGTTACAAGAAAGAATAGCTTTAGATGCTGTAAAAGGTTTGGTATTAAAAGCTATATCATAAATAAAAAATAACATTTTAAAAAGCTGCTAACAACTAACTTGTGGCAGCTTTTTTATTGTAAAAAACAATTATGTAGAAGCTAACAAAAGTCATATTCTCACAGTAATAAAATACATAATTTTATCTTCTAAACAACCGTTATGATAAAAACAATACTTGTACCAACCGATTTTTCTGAAACAGCTAAAAATGCTACACATTATGCAATTGCTTTTGCAGAAAAAATGAATATCAATAAAATAACACTATTTCATGGTTATCAAGTACTTTCTGTAAACGATCCTATTGTACGAAAAGTAGAAGTATTAAATGTAGAACCCATTCAATCGAAAAGCATTGAGTTGTTAGAAGCTTTTAAGGCATCATTAGGTGATATACCAGCAGGTATTCAGATAGAATTAACACATGGTTCTGCAGATTTAATAGATGGAATTGAAGAAATTATAGAATTTACACAAGCCGATATTATTATTTCAGGAATTACAGGTGGTAATAAATTAAAAGAAACTTTTGTAGGAAGTAATACTTTGGCTTTGGCAAAAAAAGTTTCAATCCCTGTAATTATTGTTCCACCAACTGCCACTTGCAAACAAATTAAAAAAATGGCATTAGCAACAGATTTGGTAGATGTAGAAGCCACAATACCAGATGTAAAAATTCGAAAGCCATTTATTTTACATCAATTAGAGTTGTCTATTGTACATGTTTCTAGCTCAGAAGAAATGGCAGATGTAAATAAACAGAAAGATGCATTTAAAACACTTTTCCCTGGCTATCCTTTAAGTTTTGTAAATCTACAGTCTGATAATTTTACCGAGGCTTTGAACGATTATTGTGAAAAAGAATCTATAGATTTACTCACTGTAATTCCAAAGCAACACGGTATTTGGGGTAAATTGTTTAATAGCCATACAAAAGCATTGGCATTTCAATCAAATATTCCATTATACGTAGTACATAACTAAAAATTAAAGCATCCTTTTATCAATGAAAACAATTCTAGTACCTACCGATTTTTCTGAAACAGCAAAAAATTCGGCTCGATATGCTATTGCTTTTGCTAGCAAATTAAAAATTGCCAACATAGCATTATACCATAGCTATCAGGTTTTATCGATTAGTAACCCTTTAGATGGATATGAAACAAAAGTAAGTGCAGAACCTTTTAAAGAAAAAAGTATGCAGCAGCTAGAAGCTTTTCTTGCCGAACTAGGTCCAATACCTGAAGGCGTAAATGTAGAGTTGTTTCATGGTGGTGCCGATTTAAAGGAAGGAATTGCACAAGTATTAGAAATTACCAATGCCAACGTGATTATTATGGGTATAACAGGTGGTGGAAAGTTAAAAGAAACATTGGTAGGTAGTAATACACTTACCATTGCTAAACATACCGAAATACCTGTAATTATTGTTCCTGCAGATACCAATCTTTCTAAGCTAGAAAAAGTAGCCTTGATTACCGATTTTAAAGACATAGAAACCAATATACCTGAGAAAAAAATTAAACAATTATTGGCATCTAAAACAATTGATTTCTCTATTGTTCATGTTTCTGATAAGCAAACTAGTTCGGCTGCTTTTACCAAAGAGGTAGCATTACTTGCTAATATGTTTAATGAGTTTCAACCTTCTTTTCATTTTGTAAATGCATCTGATTTTACAGAAGGTGTTTCTGAATTTGCCGAAGCCAATCAAATCGATCTTATTGTTATTGTTCCAAAACAACGAGGTGTATTAGAAAGTATGTTTAAGAGCCATACAAAAACATTGGCTTTTCATACCAAAACACCTTTATTTGTTGCACACAATTAGTTTAAAAACAACACATGAAAACAATATTAGTACCTACAGACTTTTCTGCAACTGCAAAAAATGCTGCACTTTATGCACTAGATTTTGCTAAACAAGTAAAAGCTGCCGAAATTATTTTATACAATGCTTACCAAACTATGCAGCCTGTAGTTGCAGATCCTTTATTGTCTACAGCGGCTTTTCCGGTTGAATTAGATACATTTAAAGAAATAAGCGAAACCAATTTAAAAGAGTTGCAAGATGAATTAACTAAGCTAGCAAATAACGAGGTTAGTATTTGCACTTTTGCTGAGTTTAATACGTTAACAGACGGAATTAACGATACTTGTGACGATAGAAAAGTAGACCTTATTATAATGGGTATTACAGGTGGTGGTATGATTGAAGAGACATTAATTGGTAGTAATACCACAATAGTTGCGAAAAATACAAATGTTCCTGTAATTATTGTTCCACCAAATGCTCGTTTTCAAACTATTGAAGAAATTATTTTAACCGTAGATTTAAAAAGTGTTGCCAATACAACACCTGTAGATGTAATTAAGCATCTATTAGATGTAAGTAAAGCAAAACTATTTGTGCTACATGTTGCTAACGATGAAGACATTGATGAAGAAGAAAAATACCAAGAGCGTTATTCGCTAAATCAACTTTTTGAGGGATATGTATTTGAGTATTTTGAAGTTAAAAACAGTTCGTTTACAGATGCTGTAAACGATTTTGCTACGGCTAATAATGCAGATTTAATTATTAATATTCCGAAGAAAAGAAGTTTGTTAGATCGTTTATTTAAACGTAGTCATACACAAATGCTAGCATTTCATAGCCATATACCTTTGATGGTGGTGCATGACTAATTTATTACAAATTATTTTTAGCGTCAATACAAAACTAAAACTTCAAAATAAATTCAAGTGAATAGGAAAGATATTTACGAAATGACTGATGAAGAATTGTTGGTAGAGAAAAAAAATCTGAAAAATTCTAAAATTTTTCATGCATTTTGGATTGGATTATTAGCAGGAATATTAGCAGTTGGTATTGTTTCTTGGTGCTTGTCTTCTAAGAAAAGTGTTGGAGTTTTAATTCCGATGTTCATTCCTGTTATTTTGATTTATAGACAGTTAAAAAAGCCAAATAATCATCAAGAACTTGAGGAATTGTTAAAAAAACGAGGCTTGCACTAAAAAGATATACTGTTCTAAAACAATTGGTAAAATATTGTAGAAGTCAGATTGGTGAATGGCTTTAAAGAAGTTTGGTGAAAATTTGTTCACTAAACTTCTTTTTTTATAAATAGTTGTATAATCATAACACCAATATTTTACTGCTTCAAAATTGAGCATACAAATATTAGTCATGCACAATGATATATAGTTTAAGGCTAATTTTTTAACTAAACCTAAATTTGAGCAATATCCGTGAGAAATTTATATAAATCTTCTTTGGCCGGAACTTGTAATTTTTTTCTTAGTCTATAACGGCTAATTTCAACACCTCTTACTGAAATGCTCATTAATTGTGCTATTTCTTTACTTGATAAGTTAAGTCTAATATATGCACAGAGCTTTAATTCATGCGGTTTTAAATCTGGATATTGTTTTTTTACATTGTTTATAAAACTACCATGTACTTTATCAAAATGTATAGAGAATTGATCCCACTCATCGTCTAACTTATCTTCAGCTGTTAATCGTTTTAAAATTTTTTTCAATTCAGAACTATCAATTGAGTCTTTTCCACTTTTATTTAGCTTACTTATTTCGTCTTTAATTCTAATAATAAACTCCTTTTTTTGAACTAGATTCATTGCTGTAGAGGCAAGTTCGGCCTCTAAATTTTCATTTTTCAATTGCATCATTTCTCTCTCAGCTATTTCAAGTTCCATTTGGTGTTTATAAGAAAGCATTAGTTGCTTTTCTTCGTACAATTTCCTTTCTTCTGCTTGTTTAATTTCTTGTTTTTTTATTACCCTAGCTTCTGGTAAATATGTATTCTGTAAATAATAAAAATGAGTAATACGGCTACAAGTATTTTAAACCATGTAGTATTGTACCAAGGAGGTGAAATATTAAAAGAAAAACTTGTAATAGCAGATTCTTTATTTAAATTGTTAAGTGCTTTTACTTCAAACTTGTATTTGCCTGCTGGTAAATTGGTATAAAATTTCTCTGTTTTATACGTCCACCCGCTCCATTCTTCCTCAAAACCTACTAATCTGTAAGCATATTTAGTATTAATTGATTGAGAAGAAAATGGCGACGAAAATTCAAAGTGAAAAGAACTCCATTTTTTACTTACTACCATTTCGTTGCTAGCCAAACCTGTACCTGCATACAAAACCGAATCTTCTTTATTATATGCAGTAATACCTGTAAACAATACATTATTTATTTGTTTTTGCTGTAAGTATTTATTGGCGTTTAAATAAAAGAAGCCTTGTTCTGCACCTACCAATAAGTTGTTATTTACCAATAAAAAATTTTCAAAACCACTTAAAATCTTTTGATGTAGTTCATTGAAATAGGTAATAGACTTTGTAGCAATATTTACCAAACCCACCGTTTTGTTTTCTACAAACCAAATATTTCCTTTTGTGTCTTGTTGTAAATAACGAATACTTTTATTATTAAAAAATGGTTTATAAATGTCGGAAACTTCAAATCGTTTCGATTTTTTATTAAATGTGTAAATGCCATTTATAGTTGCAATTACAACTGTGTTATTGATTTTAAAAACATGGTTGTTTAATGTTGATGGCAAACCATCGTTTTGAGTATAATGTTGAATAAAAAAATTTGTTGCTGAAACACTATAAACACCTCTGTACGGATGAGAAATCCAAATAGTATTATCAACCGTGTCAACTTCAAGATAACGGGCAGAAATATTTAAACTACTTAAATCTTTAACTTTTTTAAACCCATTTATTGAAGAATCAAAAAGAGAAATACCCCAATAGTTACCAGCAATAAAAGTATTTGTATTGTTTCCTAACGATTTAAAAATCCAAAACCCTGTATTTTTATCAATAACTGAAAGAGCGTCATTTTTTATTTCATAAAATCCATCATCTCTTCCTGCAAAAAGTTTTCCGTTAATTACTGTTAGCTTCCAACTTAGCCCATTGGCAATTTTTTTTAGGTTTTCTGCATTAGAAAGTCTGCTAATGTTATCTGTTAATGGCATTGTATAAATTCCATTAGCTAGTGCAAAGTAAATTTTGTTGTTATAAATGGCAGCACTATAGCCTGCAGCACCATTAAATAAACGTGGATTTATTTGACTAATATTGTATTGCATATCCAATGCTGCAATACCATCTTCTAAGCCTACCCAAAAAATATCTAATTTATTTTGATAAATGCATTTAATATTATTGCTATTTAATCCGTTTGAAGCAGTAAAAGTTTGTAATAATACACCGTTACTATCTAATTTATAAATACCATTATCGTATGTGCCAACTAAAATTGATTTGTCTGCTAGTTGTTTTGCACAGGTAAAGTGTTGATTATTATCTGCATTATTGCTAGATAGTATGGCAAACTTTTTAATTACATTGTTTTCAATAATCAGCAATCCATCGTTTACAGTTGTAAGTAAACTACCATTTTTAAAGCTAGTAATACTAGTTGGTAGGATGTTTTTATTAATGTTATTTACAATTAAATTGTTTCCATTTAAATAATACAAACCTTTATCTCGTTCTGCAACTATAATATTACTACCAATTGCACCCAAAAAATCCCATTGAGTTTTGGTTTTGTGTACGGTGATTTTATTTTTGTTTAATACAAATATTTTTTGGGAAGTTCTAAAATAAACAACATCATTTACAACTACAACATTCCAAACATCAGCAAACTGCCTTTCTGATTCAGGTATTTGTGGTAAAAGAGATACGTATATTAATTTACCAGTTTTATTTGGAGTAAAATACCCAATTTCATCCTGACCTCCTACATATATTTTATCATTATTGTCAAGAGCAATTGAACGAACAATTGTTTTATTTGGTGTTGGATAAATTAGCCACTTATTCCCAATACCAACAAGTAAGCCTTCATTATTTGCAATATAAACTCTTCCTTCTTTATCACCTTCAATAGACCAGTTTTGCATTCCACCACCATATTCTAGTCTAGTAAAGTTTTTAATGTTTACTTGAGCTTGTGTTAAGAAGCCGCAAACAATTGAAATAAGCAGTAAAAGTATTTTTTGTAATGGCATGCAATAAATTGGAATTTAAATATAGGCAAATAATATTGATGTAGTGTAGATGTAGAAAAAAGTAATCATAATCAAGCATTTATACATATTGATGTAGTAATGATGTACAAGCAAATTTGGAAGGCTAAAAGTAACAATGATACCTTTACAATGCAGAAATCAATAACGAATGAATGCTGCGATTGTTTTTTAGCTTAACGATTTAAAATAGAAAATTGCCGTATGAGAAAAAATGTTTATCTCTTAATTACAGTATTTTGCCTTAGTTCAACCCTTGTCACATTTGCACAAAAAGTGCAAGTTCAAAATAGCAACAATGGGTCTACTCTTACCGCTAATGGAAACCCATTATTTATTAATGGTATGAATTGGGATTATTTTCCCGTTGGAACCAATTACACCTACAGCCTTTGGACACAAAGTGATGCAACTATCAAAGCGGCATTAGATTATGAAATGGCCATGTTAAAAAATATGGGCGTTAATACCATTAGACAATATACTGGTGTGCCAGCAAAATGGATAGCGTATATCTATAACAATTTTGGAATTTATACCATGTTAAACCATTCTTTTGGTAGATATGGATTAACTGTTAAGGGTAAATGGGAAGCAAACACAGATTATTCGAATCCAGCAGTTAGAGAAATATTACTAAAAGAGGTAAAAGAAATGGTAACGCAGTATAAAAATACACCAGGGTTGTTGATGTTTCTTTTAGGAAATGAAAACAATTATGGTTTGTTTTGGCGTGGAGCAGAAACGGAAAACATTCCTGTTCAAGATAGAAAATCTACCAAAGACGCTACGTTTATGTACAAGTTATTTAACGAAGCGGTAAAAGAAATGAAGGCTATCGATGCAAATCATCCGATGTCTATTTGTAACGGTGATTTACTTTTCTTAGATATAATTGCGAAAGAATGTAAAGATGTAGACATTTTAGGAATTAATGTTTACAGAGGATCTACGTTTACAGACCTTTATGACAGAGTTGCAAAAGAATATGGAAAACCTATAATATTAACAGAGTTTGGTTCAGACGCTTATAATGCTAAAGCCAATAAAGAAGATCAAGAATATCAAGCTAAAGTATTGGTAAGTAACTGGAGAGAAATTTATGCCAATGCAGCAGGAATGGGTAAAAACAACAACAGTTTAGGTGGTTTTACCTTCCAATTTAGCGATGGTTGGTGGAAAACTGGACAAACTGTTAATCTTGATGAACATGACCCAACAGCTTCATGGTCAAATGGTGGTTATACCAACGATTTTGTGAAAGGTGAAAATAATATGAATGAGGAGTGGTTTGGTATCTGTGCAAAAGGAAGAACAAACGAAAATGGTACTTACGAATTATATCCTAGAGCTGCTTATTATGCTTTAAAACAAGTTCATCAATTGAATCCATTTGTAAATGGTAAAGCAGCATTAACAGCCATTGATAATTTACAAATTATTGATGCTATGTTATTGGCTAGATCAGATAGGGCAGCTTCTTCAGCTGACGATAAAGGCAAATTATATCTAAGCGATTTACAAGCTAATTTCTCCACATTTAATACAGGTGGTAGTTTAATTTCTACACCAAAATCTACAGAAGCAGCGTTGTCAAGCGGATTTCCTAACAGATTAGGATTCGATCATATGCAATCGTTTAATATTGGTATAACTGCTAAACCTGCACCAAATGTTACAGCTAATGTTCAATTTAATTTATTAGGTAATGTAGCAGAAAATCCAATTGATGAAGTGTTTTATGAAAACAGAGGTAGACGTATTACTGTTAGCACACCAACAGGACCCGTTTTAATGAATTCGAATAACAGAGTACAATTATACAGAGCAAGTTATAGTTGGGATGCTAAAGATTTTAAAGTAACTGGCTTTTACAGAACAGGTCATTATCATTGGGCTTACGAAGGCGACTTTTTCAACTTATACCAAGAAGCTAATTATGGGCCAAACATAGACATCTACAATGGTGAAGCTCCATTTGGTTTTGAGGTAGAAGGAAAGAAAGCTTTAAAAGGTCTTAAAGTTGCTTTTGGTCCTGAACTTTGGTGGGGAGCCAATCCTGCTGTATTGGCTAAATACACACGTAAAGTTGCAAAATTTGATGCTACCGTTATTTTCCATGAAGATTTGGTACAAAGAAGTGGAATTCAAAGTTCTTTTGCCGTTCCTGTACCTAAAACAAGAAGAGCCACACTTGCTTTATCAAGAAAATTCGATAAACTAGGAATTGATATTGGTGGTATATGGGGTGGTCAACCGTTAAATAATAGAGTATTTCAGCTAGAAAGAGATGGAAAATATTATCAAGATGTAATTAAATCAACGGATAATTTTGGAGGAAAAATTAAACTTACTTACGCAAGTGGTGCTATTCAATGGTACGGTTTATCTTCTTATATGGGTTTGGTGGCAAACGGTGGCTTTGATCAAACCAAAACGTTTACAGGCTGGCGTTTAAAAGATGTAGGTAGTGGAAATATGTTTAATGTGCTGAGTGGTTTCACTTACAATGTTGGTAAATTTCAAATTGCACCAAATTTCTTATACCAAAAGCCATTAGAAGGGCCAATTGCTGCAAGTGCACAAGCTCCTGCTAGACCAAGAAATATATTAGATGATCCTTTTGCAGTACGTTCGAACAGAGAAACTGTAGGCGGTGAATTATTATTAACTTACGATCCTACTCCAGCCACTTGGATGTATGAATGGGATAATGATAGATCAGAAGATGCAAAATTTGCAATTAGTGCAGGATTTGTTTATAGACATTTACCTACAGTACAAGATGCAGCTATTGGTATTTTAGCCAATAGAAATTTGTTTGCTTTTCCTGGTTCTGCACCAGCACAAGATTTATGGGAAATAAATACCAGAATTGTTTCTAAATTCAATACCAACTTTGGCATCATTGCAAATTTATATGCAGGAAATGGTCAAGCAAATGGTAGCGATGCTAGAACCATTAATAGGGTTGGTTTAGATATTAGAACAATTTATAGAAAGCTAAAATTTACTACAATAGCTAGGTTTAACGATTGGGGGCCTTTCGATTATCATAGAGATTTTAACTTAACCTTCCCTCTTCAATTAATTGCAGATATTTCATCAGAAGTAGGAAAGCCAGATTGGCTAATGCTACCTGCTACTAAAATAGGTTTGAGAGGAACATATAGAACCCTTAACAAATATTCACCTCGATATTCTCCTACTAAAACATTAGACCCTGCAGGAAATTGGGTTCCAGATCCGAATGCAATTGGTTTTCCTAATGGAAATGAATGGGAAATTAGAACCTATATTCAATTTAATCTAGGGAAATAAATTTAAAATCATCAAAACAAATTCAAATTTAAAACGATGAAAAAAATTAGAATATACACAAGTAGCCTCTTAGCAGCAGCTATACTACTTATAGCCGGATGTACTAAAAGAGATGTTTCATCTTTACAAGCACCTGAATTTCCCAAAAATGGAGATGTATTTTTAGATGATTTTACAGGCGATTTAGCATATGCAGCTTTTGGAGGGTCAGATGTAAGAGCTTTTCAAGTAGAAACGAAAGAAACATATAACGGCTCAAGACAATCCATGCGTTTTGAAATACCAGATGCAAACAGTCCACAAGGTGCTTATGCAGGAGGTGTATTTTTTAGTAGAACTGGCAGAAATTTGAGTGAGTTTACTGCTCTCACATTTTACATAAAAGCATCACAAGCAGCTACAGTTGGTGTATTGGGTTTTGGAAACGATTTGGGAGCTAACACTTACGTAGTAAATCTTAGCAACTATCAAGTAAATACCAATTGGAAAAAAGTAATCATCCCAATTCCAGATCCATCAAAACTAAAAGCAGAAAGAGGTTTATTCTATTTTTCTGCAGGTCCAGAAAACAATAGAGGTTACACAGTTTGGATAGATGAAGTGAAATTCGAAAACATAGGTACAATTTTAGCCGGTCAACATTCTATTATGAATGGCATCAACGCAACGGCAAATACCTATGTTGGCGTAAATACACAAGTTACTGGCATTGTCTCAAGTTTTAATATGCCAAATGGTGTAAATCAAGTGGTAGGTTTAAGCACTTCATTTTTTGAGTTTAAATCTTCTAATCCAAGTGTAGCAACAGTTAATGCTAATGGTGTGGTATCTTCAATAGGTGCAGGTACAGCCATCATTACTGCAACGGTTGGTGGAAAAAATGCAACTGGTCAATTAAGTATCACTTGTTCAGGTGCTTATACAAATGCACCCACACCTACAAGGCCTGCTTCAAATGTAATTTCTATTTTCTCAGATGCTTATCCAAACATCCCTGTAAATTATTACAATGGATACTGGCAGCCTTGGCAAACAACTACCTCTAACGATTTTAAAGTTCAAAACGATAATGTGCTGAATTATACCAATTTCAACTTTGTAGGTATTGAATTTAGCTCACCTACTGTAAATGCCAGCTCTATGTCGCATCTTCATTTAGATGCCTTTTTCCCAAATGCTGTATTACCAGGAAGGCAATTGAGGGTTATAGTTGTAGATTTTGGAGCTGATGGTGCTTTTGGAGGTACAGATGATACAAGACATTCTACCACATTCACTACTCCTTTCTTGGTAAGTCAAAGTTGGAGATCAATCGATATTTCTTTTGCAAGTATGACTGGTCTTTCTAGAAGAGCTAACCTAGGACAAATAATTTTAGAAGGTGGCGATGGCACTTCTTTATTTGTTGACAATGTGTACTTTTATAATAATGATCCAAGCATAGCAGCACCTGTGCCTACAAGATCGGCTGCAAATGTTTTATCTGTTTTTAGCGATACGTATACGAATGTGCCTAATACAGATTTTAATCCAGCTTGGGGACAATCTACTACAGTAAGTCAAATTGCAATTGCAGGAAACAATACTTTAAGATATCGTAATTTAAATTATCAAGGTACACAGTTTGCATCAGCATTAAATGTTTCTACATACTCAAATCTTCATATTGATTTCTTTTCATTAGATGCAACTCAATTGCGTTTCTTCTTAATTAGTCCTGGCCCTACAGAACGTTCAGTTGCATTAACAGTACCAACAACTACTGGTTGGAATAGTGTTGACATTCCATTGTCATCTTTTTCTGGTGTTGCACTTAATAATGTAATTCAATTTAAAGTAGATATTAACACTGCTACCAACGGACCATCTGTTTTCTTCGACAACATTTACTTCTGGCGTTAACCAATACATAAACTATTAAAAAATATTCTAACAATGATTGCTAAAAAAATAAAAAACAAAGTATTACAGTTAGGTGCAATTGCAACAGCCGTACTTACTTTAAGTAGTTGCGAAAAAAAAGCAGAACAAGAATTGCCAAAAAGAAATTGGCAATTAACTTGGAGTGATGAATTTACGGGTACAGCAGGCACTAGCCCTGATGCAACAAAGTGGGTGTATGACGTAGGACGTGGACCTAATAACGATGGTTGGGGAAACGCTGAATTACAATCTTACACCAACAGAACAAGTAATGTGGCTTTAGATGGTAGTGGAAATTTAGTAATAACGGCGATGAGAGAAAGTTTTGCAGGTGCTGGATTTACTTCTGCTAGAATAAAAACAAAAGCAAAGCTAGAACAAACTTATGGCAGATTTGAAGCAAGAATAAAAACACCAACTGGACCAGGAATTTGGCCAGCATTTTGGATGTTAGGTGCGAACATCGACAATACACCTTGGCCACAATGTGGTGAAATAGATATTATGGAGCAACGTGGACAAGAACCACATCTAGTGCATGGCACCGTTCATGGTCCAGGTTATAGTGGTGGTGCAGCTATTACAAAACAATATGCTTTAATGAACGGCAGATTTGATGCTAACTTTCATGTATATGCTGTTGAATGGGGTGAGGGTTATATAGACTTTTTCGTAGACAACTTTTTATATCAAAGAATTACCCCAGAAAATGTAACGGGCAAATGGGTTTTTAATACACCATTCTTCTTATTATTAAACATAGCTGTTGGTGGAAATTATGTAGGCTTTCCAACTATTGGAACACCATTTCCACAAACAATGAGCATCGATTATGTAAGAGTATACAAACAAATTTAATTATAACGTTTACCCAACAAAAAGTATCTCGTAGCAGTATGAGGTACTTTTTTTACCCCCTTGATTTTGTAAACTTTACTTCTTAAAACAAATATTAATGAGCACTAACCAAAGTCTAGAAACTGTATTGATAAATAATGAAATTTTCTTTAAAATTTCAGATGTAAATAAGATGCGTCATTTTTTTATGAGTATTGTTAGTGACTCAAATCATTGGCTTTTTTTATCAAGCAACGGTGGTATCAGTGCTGGTAGAAAAAATAGTGAATACGCATTATTTCCATATTATACAGATGATAAAATAACAGATACAGCAGAAATAACTGGTAGTAAAACAATTGTAAGAATAGTTAACAATGATTCAACCATTTTGTGGGAACCTTTTTCTGTAAGAAGTGAAGGAAGATTCGATATTACAAGAAACTTGTATCAAAATCAATACAGTAATAAAGTAATTTTCGAAGAAATAAATAACACCTTAGGGTTAATATTTTGCTACGAATGGAATTCAAGCAATCAATTTGGATTTGTAAAAAGAAGCACCATACAAAATATCAGTACAAAAGCCATAGCGTTTGAAATTGTAGATGGATTACAGAATGTTTTGCCTTACGGTGTGCCTAGCGATTTACAAACAAAGGCAAGTAATTTAGCCGATGCTTATAAGCGTAGCGAATTAATGCCAAATGAGAACATAGGTATTTTTGCATTAAGTGCAATTATTGTAGATAAAGCAGAACCAAGTGAAGCTTTAAAAGCAAATGTTGTATGGCAGTTAGGCATTGATAATGCCTCTCATTTATTATCATCTTTACAATTACAAGCTTTTAGAAATGGCGAAAGTTTAGTGCAAGAAACCGATGTTAAAGGCGAAAAGGGGGCGTACTTTATAGCTACAAAATTATTGCTTCAATCAGGTGAAAAAAAGCAATGGAATACTATATGCAATGTAAACCAAACAGTATCATCTGTTATAGCACTTAGTGACAAAATTAGAAGTGATAAAAATTTACTCAGCCAAATTGAGGAAGATATAGAATTAGGTACTACCAATTTAATAAAATTGGCTAGCAGTGCAGATGCTTTACAATTTACAAACGATAATTTAAAAGATACAAGACATTTTTCTAATGTGCTTTTCAACATCATGCGTGGTGGAATTTTTGACAATAACTACCAAATAGAAAAATGGGACTTTGACAGATACTTACAAAAAGCAAACAAACAAGTATTTGAAAACGTAAAATCAAACCTCGATAAATTAGGCGATTTATTTACAAGCGATGCATTAATTGCGTTAGCAAATCAATCAAATGATACCGATTTTATTCGATTAGCAACAGAGTATTTGCCTTTGAAATTTAGCAGAAGACATGGAGACCCAAGCCGTCCTTGGAATCAATTTTCCATCAATACAAAAAGTGAAATTGATGGTAGTAAAATTTTAGATTACCAAGGTAATTGGAGAGATATTTTTCAAAATTGGGAAGCTTTAGCTCATTCTTATCCTGCCTTTATAGAAGGGATGATTTATAAGTTTTTAAATGCATCTACATTTGATGGTTACAACCCCTATAGAGTAACAAAAGATGGCTTTGATTGGGAAACCATAGAGCCAGACAATCCTTGGAGCTACATTGGTTATTGGGGCGATCATCAAATTATTTATCTGCTTAAGTTTTTAGAATTTGCAGAACAAAAAAATTCAGGTGCTATTGCTACACTTTTATCAAAAAATAATTTTGTTTATGCCAATGTTCCTTACAAAATAAAAAGCTACAACAGCATTGTTAAAAATCCAAAAGATACTATTGAATTCGACCATAGCAATGAAAGTAATATTCATCATCGTATAAAAGAATATGGTGCAGATGGTGCTTTACTTACAAACGCCAATAATGAAATTTACCATGTAAATTTTATTGAAAAAATATTAGCAACTGTTTTATCTAAATTGTCAAACTTAGTTCCTGAAGGTGGTATTTGGATGAATACACAACGTCCTGAATGGAATGATGCAAACAATGCATTGGTAGGTAATGGACTATCTATGGTTACGCTATATTATTTAAGAAGATTTTTAAAGCTTTTTGAAGAAATATTCGATAATGTAAATGAAAAGAATGTAGAAGTATCAATTGAGTTGCAACAATTATTTACCTCTATTTACAATACATTCAATAATAATTCTAGTCTAATTTCTTCATCAATAAATAATGCAGATAGAAAAAAAATAACTGATGAATTAGGCCATGCTGGAAGCGAATTTAGAGATACGATTTACGCACAAAAATTTAGCGGAAAGAAGAAAGAAATTAGTGTTACTAGCTTACAGTCTTTCGTAAAAATTTCTTTACAATTTTTAGAACATTCTATACTTGCCAACAAACGAAAAGATGGCTTATACCATGCATACAACTTACTTACTTACAACAGCGATGGCATAGAAGTTTCTTATTTAAGTGAAATGTTAGAAGGACAAGTTGGTGTACTTTCTTCAAAATTTTTACAACCGCAAGAAAGTCTAGAATTACTAAATGCACTACATGCTAGCTCTTTGTATAGAAAAGATCAAAACAGTTATATATTATATCCAAATAAGAATCTACTAGGGTTTTTGCAAAGAAACAATATCCCAAAAAATCTTTTTGAATCGTCTGTTTTGTTAACCACATTGTTGCAGCAAAACAATACATCAATAGCTGAAATAGATGTACAAAAGAATTATCATTTTAATGGTAATTTTAAAAATGCAGATGATGTAGCTAAAGCATTAAACGAGTTGCCAGCAACCTATCAAGTATTAGTAAGTAAAGAGAAAAAGCTAATCCTAGAAATTTTTGAGTCGGTATTCAATCACAAAGAATTCACTGGTCGCTCAGGTACATTTTATGGTTACGAAGGTTTAGGTTCTATTTATTGGCACATGGTTTCAAAATTATTATTGGCAGTGCAAGAAACATGTTTAGATGCCTTTAAAAACAATGCTGATGCACAAACTATACATGCTCTTGTAACGCATTATTACAACATAAACGACGGTATTGGTGTACATAAATCTCCAAATGTATATGGAGCTTTTCCAATTACGCCTTATTCTCACACACCGTTTAATAAAGGTGCTCAACAGCCTGGAATGACTGGTCAAGTAAAAGAAGATATTCTTTGCAGAATTGGAGAATTAGGGGTTAGTTTTAAAGATGGAGAATTAGTATTCAATCCTCAATTGTTAAAAGGAAACGAATTTTTAACATCAGAAAGAACAGTATCGTTTGTGCTATCTGATGGAACAGACTATCAATTAAATCTAGAAAAAAATAGCTTAGCATTTTCTGTTTGTCAAGTGCCGGTTGTATACAAAAAAAGTGCAAAAAATACTATTCAAATCGAAATGAAAGATGGTTTAATAAAGACTATAGATGGTAATGTTATTGCCGCTGAATACGCAAAGCAGATTATTCATAGAAATGGTCAAGTAAAGAACATCACCGTGTGCATAAGTGAAAACACTTTACAATAGTGAAGGCTATAAATAACATATTAACAACTACATTACTTTTTTGCTTTCTTTTTTGTAAGGCAAACAACCCTATGGATATGGTAACAGCTGAAAAAATTTTAGGAAATTCCAATTATAAAGCCATTTGCTATGGAGGATATAGAACATGCACTAGAGATGTAGTGCCAACTGTAGCTGAAATAAAAGATGATTTAAAAATATTAGCTGCTATTAATATAAAAGTATTACGTACGTACAATGTACATCATAGAGAGATTATTAATTTACTTCTAGCCATAAGAGAGTTAAAAAATGAGCAGCCCAATTTTGAAATGTATGTTATGCTAGGTGCTTGGATAGATTGTAAAAATGCATGGACAACTTTTCACCCTATTCATCATGAAGAAAGTGAAAGAAACCAAGTAGAAATTGAAGAAGCTGTGAAGCTTACAAATATGTATCCAGACATTATAAAAATTATTGCAGTTGGTAACGAAGCAATGGTTCATTGGGCAACAAGCTATTTTGTAACACCTCATATTATTTTAAAATGGGTAACTTATTTACAAGATTTAAAACAGCAGAATAAGCTGCCCAAAACTCTTTGGATTACAAGCTCAGATAATTTTGCTTCATGGGGTGGCGGCGATGTTGTGTATCATACAAAAGCGTTAAATGAATTAATAAAAGCAGTAGATTATGTATCTGTGCATACTTACCCAATGCATGATACACATTACCATCCTATTTTCTGGGGGAATACAGAAGATGAAAAAAAATTAACTCCTAAACAACAAGTTGATGCAGCAATGAAACGTAGTGTGGAGTATGCCAAAAAGCAGTTTTATAGTGTTGCAAAATACGTACATGCCATTGATTCTAAAAAAGCAATTCATATTGGAGAAACAGGTTGGGCTACTATGTGTAATGAGTTATATGGAAAAAATGGATCAAGAGCAACCGACGAATACAAAGCCGCTACTTTTTATAGTTTAATGAATGAATGGACTACTAAAGAAAATATAAGCTGTTTTTATTTTGAAGCTTTTGATGAATGTTGGAAAGCAAGTGCAAACCCTTTGCATTCTGAAAATCATTTTGGATTAATAAATATTTATGGTGAAGCAAAATATGCTTTGTGGAAAATGGTGGATGCAAAGAAGTTTAATGGACTAAGTAGAAATGGAAAGCCCATTACAAAAACATATAATGGTAACGAAGATTTAATGTGGAAAGATGTAGCATTGCCAAATAAAGGTTTGTAAAATATGTAACTGATTACTACAGCTTTTCAAAGTTTAGCATTCTGAGAATGTACATTTTTTGATTGCTAGATTAGTCAATATTTTGCTCTATTAAAATATACTAACAATGCCCAAGTATGAATAAAACGCCATATATACAAACATTCACATCACTCATTATGATTGCTGCATCTATGAATACTGTTATAGCTCAAAAGCTACAAGTTAAAATTTATGAAACATCAGCAGCAGGTAATTTATTAACTACAATTCCTGTATCAGCCAACGTTAAAAGTTCTTCTATAATTACAATTAACCCCAATGAAACATATCAAAAAATTACAGGATTTGGCGGTTCATTCACACAAGCCACCGCATTTTTAATGAATAAGTTGAGTGCAAAAAGTAGGGCTAAAATTATTGAAGCTTATTTTGGCGAAACGGGAGCAAAATATTCTTTAACAAGAACACATATCAACTCCTGTGACTTTTCTACGCATCAATATGCATACAACACTACAGCAGGAGATACTGCTTTGAATCAGTTTGATATAAGTGAGGATGAAAAAACAATTATTCCCATGATAAAAGATGCTCAAAAAGTATCTAAAAATGGGTTTAAAATTATTGCTTCACCTTGGACAGCTCCACCTTGGATGAAAGATAATAACAATTGGGTTGGCGGAAAACTACAGCCTCAATATTATAATACATGGGCATTGTATTTTTCTAAATACTTTAATGCTTATAAAAAACACGGCATTCATTTTTGGGGAATTACAGTCGAAAATGAGCCACATGGAAATGGTAATAATTGGGAAAGTATGCTCTTTAGCCCAAAAGAAATGACCGATTTTGTAGAGTATAATTTAGGACCTCATTTACAAAAAACTGGCTATGGAAAAATAAAAATTTTAGGATACGATCAAAATAGAGCAGGACTTAAAGAATGGGTTGATGAAATGTATAGAACACCAAGTTCTTCAAAATATTACGCAGGTACTGCAATACATTGGTATGAAAGTACGTACGATTATTTTGCAAAAGATTTACAATATGCCCATTTAAAAAATACTAGTAAGCATTTAATAAATACGGAAGCTTGTATAGATAGTGATGTGCCAGCATGGAAAAATGATAGTTGGTATTGGAGTAAAGAAGCCACCGATTGGGGTTGGGATTGGGCAAGCGAAAAAGAAAAATATTTACACCCCAAATACGCACCTGTATTTAGATATGCAGGCGATATTATTGGCTGCTTAAATAATTATGTAGATGGTTGGGTAGATTGGAATATGGTGTTGAATAAACAAGGTGGTCCGAATTGGTTTAAAAATTGGTGTGCAGCTCCAGTAATTGTAGATGAAAATACAGATGAAGTGTACTTTACCCCACTATATTACACCATGGCTCATTTTAGCAAATTTATTAGACCAGGTGCTACAAGAATTGGTTTTTCACATGCAGACAATGAACTACAAGTTACGGCAACAAAGAATGTAGATGGTAGTGTTGCAGTGGTTATATTTAATCCATCTGAAAATGAAAAAAACATTTTATTAGCACTCAATAAAAAAAGTACTGATTTTAAAATTTCTGCCAAAGCAATTCAAACTGTAGTAATAACCCCCTAAAATAATATTATGTCACAATCACTCTCTTCTGCTAAAGTTCCATTAGGTCAAAAAATTGCTTTTGGATTGGGTATGTTGGCAAATCAAATGTTTCCAGCAATGATTGGCATTTTTACTGTTGTACTAGTAGAAAAGCTAGGTTTTAGTGGTTTGTTGCTTGGACTTACCTATTTTGTTCCGAAGTTTTATGATGCCTTGTTTGATTTAATAATGGGATATGTGAGTGATAACACAAAATCTAAATGGGGTAGAAGAAGACAATATGTTTTAGCAGGTGCTATTATTTTAGGTTTTTCATTTGCATTTATGTGGCAGCTATTTGTTGAAAATGGTGTTACGTACAATTTTATTTACTTCTTAATTGTATCGTTAGTTTTTTATTCTGGTCTTACCATTTTTAGTATTCCTTATGTAGCAATGGGATACGAAATGAGTAACGATTTCCATGAACGTACCAATATAATGGCTACTTCTCAATTAATTGGTCAATTAGCTTGGGTTATTGCACCTTGGTTTTGGGTTATTATGGCAGACAAATCGTTGTTTTCATCTAGTGAAGTAGCAGTTCGTACATTATCGGTTTATGTAGCTGTTGGTTGTACTATTTTAGCAGCTATTCCAGCATTTTTTATTCCAAGTAAATCTACATTAAACGAAAATTATAGTCCAATCGATCTTAAGGGCATTTTAAATAGTTTTGGAGAAATTAAAGAAGGTTTAAAAGCTTCTACAGAAATAAAACCATTTCGAAAAATATGTATTGCTACTTTTTTAATTTTTAATGCTTTTCAAACAACTGCTGGTTTTTCGTACTTCATTATTAAATATTATTTGTTCAAAGGAAATGAAGAAGGTTTTGGTTTATGGCCAACTTTATTTGGAAGTGTAGGGGCAATAATTACCACCGTTTTGGTAATTCCAATAGTTGCTAAAATGTCGAAAGTAATTGGAAAAAAGAAAGCTTTTTTACTTTCTCAAGGTATTTCAATATTTGGGTACATTTTGTTGTATTTACTTTTTGTTCCAGGCAAGCCTTATCTTTTCTTATTTGCACTACCTTTCTTTTCATTCGGAATTGGCAGTTTGTTTACGTTAATGATGTCGATGACATCAGATGTAATTGATATAGATGAATTAAATACTGGAAAAAGAAGAGAAGGAAGCTTAGGTGCCATTTATTGGTGGATGGTAAAATTTGGAACCGCTGTTGCAGGATTATTAAGTGGTTTAATACTTTCACTAGTTGCTTTTAAATCGAATGCACCAACACAAACAGATGAAACCATGTTTTGGCTTAGAATTTTCTTTGTTGGCATCCCTATATTAGGCACATTAACTGCTATTTGGGCAATGAAAGATTATGATATTGATGAAGCCAAAGCCTTAGAAGTAAGAGAAAAATTGAATGCAAGAAAAGAGAAAAAAGTAGCCACTTCTTCATCTAGTATTATTGGTAAATTAGTGTCTATAAGTACCATTAATACACAAGAAAATCATTTTAAAATTCTTGATACATTATCAACCGAACAACTTTCTCAATCATTTTCTCAAACATTAAAAAATGGCGTTTATGGTTTATGCTTTAGTGCATATAAAGATGGACAAGATGCAGGTGATGTTGTTTCTGAAAGTCAAATAAACGAAAGGTTAGATGTAGTAAAATCGTACACAAAATGGATACGCACTTTTTCTTGTAGTGATGGTAATGAACTAATTCCAAAAGTTGCTAAACAAAAAGGATTAAAAACGTTGGTAGGTGCTTGGATTAGTAGCGATAAAAAACGAAATGAACAAGAAATAAAAACCATTATTCAACTAGCAAATGCAGGTGTAGTAGATGTTGTAGCAATAGGAAATGAAGTATTGCACAGAAATGAAATAACAGAACAAGAGTTGTTAAGCTACATTCATACTGTAAAAAAATCAATTCCAAGTAATGTAGTAGTTGGCTATGTAGATGCATATTATCAATATTTAAATAGGCCTAATTTAGTTGCTGCATGTGATATTATTTTAATTAATTGTTATCCATTTTGGGAAGGTGCAAGTTTGCATAACGCTATCAATTATTTAAACAAAATGATAGAGCTTACTACAAATATTGCTCAAGGTAAAAAATTGCTGATTACAGAAACAGGATGGCCAAGTAAAGGTGAAAATAATGTAGACGCTCAACCATCGGTAGCCAATGCACAAAAATATTTTATTGCTGTTCAAGATTGGGCAAAAAACAAACAATTAGACATCTTTTATTTTTCAGCTTTTGATGAAGCTTGGAAAATAAAACAAGAGGGCAACGTAGGAGCCACTTGGGGTATTTGGGATAAAAACGCATTACTTAAACAATAAAACAACCACTATGTCATACAGAAAAGAACAGGTATTATCGTTACGGCCAGAAAGTACGACCGATTATGTTTTTGGTGAAACTGAAGAAACCCTGCATGACCTCTTTGCAGAAATTTTGCACAATGGTGTGCATGGCTTTTGCTTTAGTTTATATGAAGATGGACAAAAACCTGGTGATATTATAAGTGAAGACCAAGTAAGAAGAAGAATGGAAATTTTACGTCCATACACAAAATGGATACGCTCTTTTTCATGTACAGAAGGAAATGAATTTATTCCAAAAGTTGCCAAAGAAATGGGTATCAAAACGCTTGTAGGTGCATGGTTAGGCAACGACCCTGAAACAAATGAACTTGAAATAAAAGGATTGATAGAGCTTGCAAAAAAAGGATATGTAGACATTGCTGCTGTAGGTAATGAAGTGATGTACAGAAAAGATTTAACAGAAGAAGAATTGTTAGATTATATCAAAAAAGTTAAGGCTGAAATACCAACCATTCCTGTTGGTTATGTAGATGCTTATTATGAGTTTAGCCATAGACCAGCCATTACAGAGATTTGCGACGTTATATTGTGTAATTGTTATCCATTTTGGGAAGGCTGCCCTATCGATTACTCTTTAGATTACATGAAAAAAATGTACTATCAAGCTAAAGATGCTGCTAATGGTAAAGAAGTAATTATTACAGAAACAGGTTGGCCAAGTAAAGGCGAAAATTTAAAAAGTGCAGTGCCATCTGAAAAAAGTGCTAGAGATTATTTTATCAACACACAATTATGGTCGGCTAATGATCATATACCTACTTTTTATTTTTCTTCTTTCGATGAAAGTTGGAAAGTTGGTGCCGAAGGTACGGTGGGTGCTTATTGGGGAATCTGGGATAAAAATGAACAACTGAAATTTTAATAGTATAACCGTTTTTTCTGAAATAGAAGAAGTGCATTGAAGAAAATTTAATACACTTTTTCTATTTTTAATTACAATTTTTTGTAAAAAAATTTATGGAAATCAAGTGGAGCAACAGTTTACATTTTGATTGTAAAACAACAAACCAAGTAACCTCTACTTATTCCTTTTTTGCAATTCCCTTGTTAATAGCGTACATCGACAGCATTGATCTTGTTTTTACATTCAGTTTTTTGTATAAACCCGATCTGTAACCATCTACCGTTCTTGGGCTCACAAACATTACTTGGGAAATTTCTTCGTAGTTTAAATCGCTGCAAGTTAATTTTAAAAATTCCTTTTCTTTTTCAGAAAGTAAATCTGGATTATAATCAAAACCAAAACCTTGATTTTGTGTATGTAATCCCATTGCCATTTTTTTTGAAATGGCCTCTGGCAAATAAAAATCTTCTGTCATCACTTTATTAATGGCCTTGTTTAATTCCTCTGGCGAAATTTCTTTACCTAAAAAACTTTTGCAACCAAAGCTCATCATTTTAATAATGCTTCTTTCATCGGTATTCATGGTTAATGCCATAACTTTTACTTGGGGGAAATGCTTATTCATCCAAATGGCAGTATCAAAACCATCCATAACAGGCATACTAATATCTAAAAGTAAAATATCTGGAATAATGTGGTTGTTTAAAAATTCTTGTACATGTTCACCATGATCTGCTTCAAACAACACTATACAATTTGGAAAAGAGTTTACCATTTTGGCCAATGAGTTTCTTAACAAAACATGGTCGTCTGCTAATGCAATTTGTATTTTTTGTTGATATAAAGACATTGCTAAGTTCTCCTTTATTCTTCTTCATTTGGAATAGGCACTTTAATAGTAACACAAGTACCTTTTCCGATTGTACTTTCTATGGCAATATTACCACCAATTAAAGCAATACGTTTATACATATTTTTTAAACCGATGCTTGCTCTTTCGTTAGGCAACGGTTGTTTATGTAGCAGTAACTTTTGTTCTACGTCAAAACCTTTTCCATTATCTTCAATTTCCATTACAAAAGTATCTTCATTTTCGGTAAACAATCTTAAAAAAACAGTGGTAGCGTTGGCGTGTTTAATAATGTTTTGTAGGCTTTCTTGTAACATTCTGTACAAAAATGTACTTGCTTGATGGTTAAAATAGTTATCGTAAACCGTTGATTCAAAAATTATTTCCACTCGTTTTAATCGATTTACTTTATCTACTTCGTTGGCAACTGTATCTAAAAATCCGTTAAACTGAATACTGTCAGTAACAAAATTGTCAGACATGTTGGCAACCTCTTTAATAAGCTTAAAAATCGCTATTCTAGCGTTGATAACAATTTCTTCTTTTTCGGTATTATCAACCATTTCGGCACGTTCAAGATCAACGGCTATTAATTGTAATTCGTGTTTTATATTATCATGTAATTCTACGCCAATTTGTTTAAGAGTGTATTCGTGGGTTTCTAGTTTGGCATTGTTTAGTTCCTTTAAAAACTGTTCGTTAATATCTTTAATTTGCTCTTCTTGTTTGCGTTGTCGTTGTTGATATAAAAAAAGGGTTGTAATAATAAACCCTACTAAAAACAAAGCAATAATGGCACCTATGGCTATGATGAAAACAATTTCCGTAGGTTGATTCTGCATAAAAAGGCAATACTAAATAATGAATATAAACAAACGTTTAAAATGATGAGTGCTACACCAATGTATTCACCAAATTTAAGCGGAAATTCGGTCATGAAGTTTGCAGAAACAAATAAAGGGAAGGTAACACTGTAAAAAAACAATAAACCACTGCATATCCAAAAGCCTGAATCTTTTACTAGGTTAATGGCATATTTATTTTTGAATAATTCGTAAAAATAATATATGCAGCTAAAAATAATGAGTAAACAGCCAATAGAATAGGTAATAGAATGAAAATTATCAATTTTTTGAACAGCTAAAATATTGATGGTGCTTGCAATAGGATAAATGAGTAGTATGTACAACAACCATTTTTTTACAACTTTATTTTGAATGATATTTTGGATAGCCCATAGGTAAAAGCAAAATTCGAAGGTGGTAAAAAAATTATAATTTGAAATTGTTGGCACCCCAGAATTAGCCATTTTAAAAGTGATGATTTCAATTAAAAAACTAAAGACTAAAAATATTGTAAAGGTTTTTAAATAAAATTCAATTTTACATTTTAACGACACATATATAGCCAAAATAACCCCTATAAATATAAAAATTGTGTAGTATGGAAAAATCATAGTTGCAATATAGTCTGTTTACAAAATAAAAAACCTCCTGTTTGGAGGTCTTATATTTTTTAAATATTAGAAATTATATTACTAGTATTCCGTCTTCCCCTTTATCTATTATTGTTATTCCAATTTCAGGGTCTTCGATAGATTTTGGTTTTGCCCCACAATAGGGAGGGCATAGGTTTGCGGCATTGTAAGCTAAAATATTGCTACCATTTGCAGTAGGTATATAAATGTCTTTATTGCTTGCTTCACCAAATTCGTTTACTTTTTGTTTAGTAGCTACCATTGCTAAAGTTTGTCTGCCAGCAAAATCTGGGTTTTCTGCATAATCTTTATCATATGCACCAAAATAAAATTTAACACCATCTCCACCATGCATTTTTGCACGTT
>Ga0114938_1000474_pt1 | contig 30084 bp, 14 predicted proteins | sample AshMeaBigSpring_FD_88675 | JGI IMG/M metagenome (GOLD analysis project Ga0114938, IMG submission 88675) | Groundwater microbial communities from Big Spring, Nevada to study Microbial Dark Matter (Phase II) - Ash Meadows Big Spring | ecosystem: Environmental > Aquatic > Deep subsurface >... | reverse complement strand
TCTGAGCAATACTTCTATTTAATCGTTCAGTTTCAATCAACCAATCATTTTTGTATGTATCAGTTACTTCACTTAAAACATTTTCGTATTCTGTATAAAGGTCTGTATTAGCTGAGATATTTTCCAATTTTGCACCATTGCTGTCATATGCCATTTCAATGGCATCCAGAACAAAACCAATTATCTCATTTCTATCTTGAGCAGGTACTGTTTTTTGGATATAAGATTTTGAAGTAACTTTTCCTGTAGTTACAAGGGATACTATCAATTGAATAGCTTCTTTCTTCCCCCAACTATCCATTCTACCAACCCCTTGAATTAAAAGTTTTTCTTTTTCTTGAGAAAGAGTAATCTGGATATTGTATTGCTTCAAGGCATTATTTAACTGACTGATAAAATTTCTCACCTCTAATATATCATTCTTATCTTGTAGGGTTGTTATAGTAGTATTTGATTTCGCACTTTGATTCTGAGAATAACTGTTAGTTATTGTAATAATCAAAATTAATGCAGCTATAAAATAAATTCTTTGATTCTCAAAAATGGAAATTACTTTTTTCATATTCAATACACTTTCTGTTTTAATATAACTATTTTTTTTACACTTACGCATAACGTTTCCCTATGAGAAACACATTTTCCTGTATGAGAAATGAGGTTTCCCATATATCCGCCTTAGAAGTAGTTTTTGATATGTTTTAATTGAAGATTATCAATAACTTAGCAAAAGAGGCCGATTTTTTGTTATTTCTCTTATAGGAATTTATTTTTTAGTCACGAATGTTGATTTTCATTCGTAATGGTTCGCAAATATACATTATTTTTATAAAATAAACGATATAATCTACTAAATATTTAAATTATCTAATGGACTTTTTATTTGGTCAAATCCTTTGGTAGTGATATGCGTATAAATCTCAGTAGTTTTGCTATTTGCGTGTCCTAGTAAACTTTGAATATATCGTAAATCGGTACCTGCCTCTAATAAATGTGTTGCAAAACTATGGCGCAAAGTATGAACAGTTATGTGTTTTTTTATCCCTACTTTTTCTACTGCTTTTTTCAATATCATCTGTATGCTTTTTTTAGAGTATATCTCTCCATTTGCGCCTTCAAATAACCAAAACTTGGGTTTGTATTCTAAAAAATACCTTCGTAACAATTCCAAATTCTTAACACTTAAAAGTGTGTATCTGTCTTTTTTACCCTTACCTTGCTCAACTCTAACTTGCATTCGTGCCGAATCTATATCCTTTATCTTCAGATTTATAGCTTCTCCAATTCGTAACCCCGATGAATATATTGTCATCAAAACAACTTTATGTTTTAAATTTTCGGTGGCGTTTATAATTTTTGTTATCTCTTCCGAACTTAAAACTTCGGGCAGGTACTGTTCTTCGCGTGGGCGATTTATGTTATATATTTTGCGTTTTCCGCCCATTACCCGCTCGTAATAGAATTTGATAGCATTGATTGATTGGTTTTGATACGCTGTGGACACATGACGGGTGTTTACTAAGTACAGCAGAAAATCCATAATCATTGGTTCGGTTATGTCATCAATTGCTGTATCTTCGTAATGATTAATAAATTCTGTAAACATGTCGGTGTATACATCAATGGTGTTTTGACTGTAACGCAACTCGGTAAGTTTGTTTATATAGTTTTGTGGACAAGTACGGTAATTTTCTATGTCGTGTTTCGATTTTCGAGGCAATACTTTTAGCTTTTTCTCTTCGTGATAGACGAATTTCAATACAAACTGTGCTGCAATTTGTTTTACTTGTTCCAAGTATTTTTCCGAATATGGCATTTCCCAACACCGTCGGTCGCTATTCCAAACACACATCGGTATCTTTTTCAGCAGTTTACTAATTTCTACATTATACACAAAATACAAGCGCAACGTTCGGTTCGAAGTGTTTATTACCAAAAAATCAGTTTTTGTAAAAGCGGGTTGTAGAGACGTGGTATGCTGCGTCTCTACAGTATGCCGCGTCTCAACGTCTAAAATTTCTGCATTTTTTTTGCTAAAATATGATTTTAGCAAATCAACATTTCGTCCATAATTTGGTACAGTCCAGCAAAAATGGTTGGTATTCCACTTGGCATATTTAAACGAACGAATAAACTGAATATCAGCTTCGTCTTTAGGAATTTTCAACTCAATTATTTTAGGATAAACCGTAACGGTAATAGCCGATTTTATTTCACTTGGTTTTGGTTTCGTACTAATATCGTCGGATTCTTTGGAAGCTAATTCAATTTTTTTTGTAGGTGTCACCCTCTCTTTTTGTAGAGATGTAGTATGCCGCGTCTCTACATATTCCACATCCGGAAACAATTCCTTCAACTGTTCGAACACTTCTTTGGTATACGGCACATGCCAGCATTTCATTGTCCGACTCCAACGGGTGTCGGGTATTTGTTTCAATCGAGCCGTTTCTTCGGCATTGTAGGGGAAGTCCACTCGTATGCGGAGCTCGTTTCGGTGAGTAATTTTAGATAAATTCATTGCTTTAAGTTTTCTGCTTCCAAAGATAAAACTTTTTTTTGAGATTTAAATTTGCATTTCATAAAGTATTCTATAAGCTACGGTAAGCAGAGCAAATATTCAAAAAATAAAATTAACTTTGTGTCTGGATTTTTACTCAATAAAATATACTTTGCTCAACATCTATCGTGCATCGGCGGGTTCGGGAAAAACGCATCGTTTGACCGGCGATTTTATTTCACTGCTTTTCAGTAGAGAAAACGAGCGTACGTACCGCAAAATTCTGGCTGTAACGTTTACCAACAAGGCGACGGATGAAATGAAGTCGCGGATTCTCAAGGAGTTGTACGCACTGAGTACCGGACAAAAATCGGACTACAGAGCCGATTTAATGACAAAATACAAGCTTACGGAAGAGGCAGTTGACCACCGCGCCCGCAAAATTCTGATTGCTATTCTGCACGATTATTCGTCGTTTTCCATCAGTACTATCGATAAGTTTTTTCAGCAGGTAATTCGGGCTTTTGCGCGCGAAATTGGCGTGCAGGGCGGGTATAACTTAGAGTTGGACAGCGAAACAACACTGCAACTATCTATCGACAACCTGTTTCACGACCTGAATCTGGAAGATAACAAACAGTTGCTTACGTGGCTCACCAATTTTGCCGAAGAACGTATAGAGCAATCGGAAAGCTGGAATCCGCGCAAAAATATGGAGGATTTGGGCAAGGAAATTTTCAAAGAAAGTTACCAAAACAAAGCCGAAGAAACCAACCGAAAATTGCACGACCGCGAGTTTCTGACTGCCTACCGCGCAAAATTGCGCCGGATTCAGTCCGATTTTGATGAAAAGGTAAAAGCACAGGTTAAAAAAATGCTTTTGCTTATCGAAAATGCCGGATTAACCACCGACAGTTTTAAATATGGCAAAGCGTCGGGCATGAGTAATTTACACAAAATGCTTTCGGGCGATTATACGCCCGGTGTCCGTTTCAGAGCTTCGGCCGAAAGTGTCGAAAATTGCTATACTGCCAAAACTACTCCGAAAGCTATAGTTGCCGCCATCGAAGAAATTTACATTTCGGGACTACAGCAGGGCATGCTTCAGCTTATTGATTGGTTTGAAAACGACCTCGTTTTTTATAATTCTGCCCGCATAATTCTGAAAAATATCAATACGCTGGGTATACTTTCCGACTTAGCCATGCAGATAAAAAAGCTGACCGACGAGCAAAATTCCATGCTGATTTCGGATACCAATATGCTGCTCAACCGCATTATCGACAATTCGGATACACCTTTTGTGTACGAAAAAACGGGCATAAACATCGATCATTTTATGATTGATGAATTTCAGGACACGTCGGTGCTGCAATGGAAAAACTTTTTGCCGTTAATAACAAATAGTCTTGCTGCCGAAAATTTTAACCTCGTGGTGGGCGACGTAAAACAAAGCATTTATCGCTGGCGAAATTCGGACTGGAAATTGCTTGACGAACGGGTTTTGAACGATTTCAGACCCGAACAACTTACCGAAATAAGTTTGGACACTAACTGGCGAAGCGATAAAAACATTATTGCATTTAACAATGACTTTTTTCAGGTAGCATCGCTGTTGCTGCAACACAAACTCAATGCGGCACTCGAACCGGTGCTGGGTGTGTATCCCGAATTAGAAAAACACACGCATCGTATCCTGCACGCTTACAACCACTTAAAGCAGGAAACGTCGCCCAAAGCAGGAGTGGGACAGGTTAAAATTGAGTTTATCGACCGTAACGAAAACGAAGATGGATGGAAAAATGAAAGTCTGAAAAGGCTTCCCGCTCTGCTCGAAAACCTGCAGGAGCGCGGTTATCAGCCCGGTGATGTAGCAATTTTAGTAAAGAAAAATGCCGAAGCAAGCGAAGTTATTCACACACTGTTGAGTTACAAAGCTTCGGAACAGGCGCGCGAAGGTTTTAGTTACAATGTAATGGGAAGCGAAGGATTGCTTATCGGGTCGGCATCGTCGGTTCGGTTTATTCTTTCAATTCTTAAAGTTTTGTTCAACCCTGCCGATGCCATAAGTCGCACGGTACTTAATTTTGAATATGCGCGGGCGTCACTTAAGCTTTCGGCTAACGATGCACTGCATGCTTGTTTTGCATCGGCAACTGAGAGTGGCAGCATTTCGCACTTGTTTAGCAATGAACAGAATAAAGCATTAAAACAGGTAAAAAATGCGTCGGTGTACGATTTAGTCGAAAAAATCATTACGCTTTTCGGACTTGGCAGCTGGTACAACGAAACGGCATTTGTACAGGGATTTCAGGATGCAGTTTTCAAATTTACAACCGGCAAAAATACCGACATTTACAGTTTTATAAAATGGTGGGATACAGCGGGTTACAAACAGAGCATTTCCACTCCCGAAAATGACGATGCTTTCCGTGTAATGACCATTCACAAATCAAAAGGTTTGGATTTTAAGGTAGTGATAATTCCGTTTTGCGACTGGGATTTAAGTAAAACAAAAGGAAATTTAAAAAACATATTGTGGACTGAACCACAACACGAACCATTCAACGAATTGCCACTTTTGCCGGTAGAATATAGTTCGAAATTAGCACAATCAATTTTTGCTCCGCAATATTTCGACGAATTGATGCACCAGTTTATCGACAACCTGAATGTGGCTTATGTGGCATTTACCCGTGCTAAACACGAACTGATTTGTATGGCTCCCGCACCCGAAAAGGAACCCGAAAGTATCGAAAAGGTTTCATCACTTTCTGCATTGATGCAAACTGTTTTTTCGAATAAATTGGGAACTACTTCGGCGCTCAATACTCACTTTGATGCCGCAAACAGCGCGTTCGTTTTAGGTAGCGAAACACAGAGCAACACTCAAAAAAGCACAGCAAACGAAGCTGTCGAAAAGATAAGCTCATATCGCTCGTCGACCCCTACAGGCAGGCTGCAACTGCGAAATATAAGTACCGATGCCTGGCTCGAAGGTCAGGATATGACAGAAAGCAACCTGAATCTGGGAACGATTATGCACGGTATTTTGCAAAATATACGTTTCAAAACAGATTCAGAAACGGCTATTGAAAACTGCATTCGAAGTGGAAAAATAAATACTACCGAGGCTGAAAAGGTGCGTGAAATGTTGGATAAATTCTGGCAACAACCCGAAACTGAAGTGTGGTTTTCCGAAGAAAATAAAATACTGAACGAAGCTGTAATTATTACGCCCGGCGCTAAACTTTACCGCCCCGACCGTGTTGTTATAAATGGCAACAAAGCCATTGTTGTGGATTATAAATTTGGCGAAGCCGAAAAAGAAAGCTACATGAAACAAGTCCGAAACTACATGCAACTGATTGCTGAAATGGGATATGAGGTTGAAGGTTTTTTGAGTTATATAACACTTGGGAGAACGCTGAAAGTTGATTTAATTGACAATTAGACAATTTACCATTTACTATTTAAGGTTAGCTGAAAGTAATAAATGGTAAATTGTAAATGATAAAATAGTAAATAATCTGATGATTTATTTTGTATCCGATGCCCATTTGGGTTCTTTATTAGTCGACGATAAAATTGAACACGAACGAAAATTAGTTCGCTGGCTCGAAAGTGTGCGCCCAACAGCCAAAGCCATTTATTTGCTGGGCGATATATTCGATTTTTGGTTTGAGTATAAAACCGTTGTACCAAAAGGTTATGTGCGTTTGCTGGGCAAGTTAGCCGAAATGGTGGATACGGGCATTGAAATCCATTTTTTCACCGGCAATCACGATATCTGGACTTTTGGCTATTTGGAACAGGAAGTTGGATTAATTGTGCATCGCAAACCGGAAACGATTGATATTAATGGTAAACGATTTTACATGGCACACGGCGATGGGTTGGACAACGACAAAGGTTTTAAATTTATTCGTAAGATATTTCATAGCCGCACAGCTCAAAAGCTTTTCCGGTATTTTCCCATTGAGTGGGGGCAGAAATTCGGATACAACTGGTCGAAGCAAAACCGACTGAAACACAAAGCTTACGACGGAAAGTATCAGGGCGAGCATCAGGAGAATTTAGTAAAATACTCCAAAGCTTATTCCGAAACACACCCTGATATCGACTTTTTTGTGTACGGACATCGCCATGTAGCACTCGACCTGCAACTAAAAAACAAAAGCCGCGTTGTTATCCTCGGCGACTTTGTTTCATTGTTTTCGTACGGCGTATTCGATGGCGAAAACTTCTGGTTAGAGTATGTGGAATAAGTTTATTCGTATCTTTTCTCCATTCCCAATTTTTCGAGCAGTTCGTTTACTTCTTTTTTAAGCTCCACCATGCGAAGTTCGCGATTTACGAAAAAGCTATTCAGGTGTTCCAGGTCCTGTGTTTTTTTCAATAGCTGCTTTTCGCTTTCCCGAAGCCGTTCTTCTGTATTTTTACGTTCGGTAATATCCTGAGCTGCACCCCATAAGCTAATTATTTTCCCATCCAAATCTTTCTCGGCCTCACCTCTCACCCACATCCATCCATTTGAACCATCGCTCCTCACAGTTTTAAGTTCAAGTTCGTAGGGAATTCCTGTATCGAGGGTATTTGCCAACGACACAGACAACAAATCCCAACTCTCAGGCGTAAAAAGTTTTTGATGTTCAGTATAAGGAGGTGGAGGCAATTCGGGATTGAAACCATACATTTTATACAACTCTTCTGTCCATTCTACCTCGTTTGATGCAATATCTAAATACCAGCTTCCTATATGTGTAATTTGCTGCGCCCTTGTCAAATCTTTTTTAGTTCTGCGCAAACTATCCATTGCAACTTTTCGTGGTGTAATATCAATAAAACTAATAATAATTTCATCCAATACTCCCATATTATTAAATAATGGTACACCATTTACTGTCAGCCAGTTTATACCCTTATTCATTGGACTAACAACTCCTAATATCTGATTTTGAATAGGTTGAAGAGTTGCTAAAACCCTACTTACCGGAAACTCTTCGACAGACAATGGTATATTTTCCTCCGAAATAAAATTCCAGGCAGGGTCGATAGCAGTTTTGCCACATAACTCATCCTGAGTAAGTCCCAAAAGCTCCGCAGCTTTGGAATTATTCATCAAAATTGTTGTGTCGGGAGCATGCACTACAATTCCTGCCTGCATGTATTGAAGTAAAGTACTATATCTGATTTCCTGTTCCATAATAAATTTTTAACACCACATTATTTTGCCTCCAAAAGCGTAGCATCGGTGAATTTTATTTTTTCGACAACTAACTGTGCCGAAGCAGTTTTAAAATCGGGATAAAGTCCTGTATAAACTTTATAAAAGCCTTTATTGTGAACGAAACCTGCATTCGGATAATTATTTTTCAATAATATCCGTACAGCATTCATCGCCTCATTTTCGTTTGGATAGTTTGCTACTACGAGATAAAAAGCACCTGTGACATGCTCACAGTCCGCATTTTCAGTTATTGAAGCATTTCTCTCAACTTCCGCAATCGCTTTGACAGGTAAAGATACAACTTTTCCGCTAATCTTTTTCGTCCAGATACTATCTACAACTGCATTTATTTCGACAGCTACCAAACCATTTGCCGTAGAATAGGCAGGATGCATTAATTTATTCCCCAGAAAAATGACCGGCATGTAAATACTGCCTTTGAAACCGGAAACAGCCAACTTATGAAGCATTTCGGAAGCATTAGCCGACAATGCCACGTCCTTTTCCACAAAACCCACTCCCCTGCCTTGAAATACCTGCTTGGTCTGTTTGCAAACCGAACAATCGTGTTTGGTGTAGAGATAAAGCGTATCCTGAGCCTGTCCAATAAATATGGTCAGACTACAGAAAAATAATACTATCAGGTAAAATCGGTTCATAAGTAATAGGAATTAAACAATGAAGTGTTTTCTAAAATTTGTTTTCACGACCCCCAACCCCCAATTGGGGGCTTTAAGACGTAGCTTATGAATTTTTGCTTAAACGTAAAACAGTCAATCAGTAGCAATCTTTAGCCCCCAGTAGGGGGTTGGGGGTCATTACAAAACATAACATTAAATACATTAATTAATTCAGAAAAACAAATCCCGACAACAAATAGTTAATAGTCGGGATTTGTTGGATTTTATTAAATTTGACCTATCGCTTCCTGCTCCCTCTCCTTTGGGAGAGGGTTGGGGAGAGGTGAATTTTCAAATCTATTTTTTTACCAATTTATTTACATGTATCAATGCCGAATTGTTGCGAACAGAAATCATATAAATACCTTCGTAAAGCATGGTTGTGTTCAGTTCGAATCGATTTTGACCGGTTATTGCATTAAATTCATTAGTTAATAAACGTTTGCCATCAAGACTTGTAATTTGAACCGAAATACGTTCATCACTATTGCTCTTGTACAGAATCTGCAACCTGTCATTTACCGGATTCGGATACAACGAAACATTTGCATTACCCTGCATCAAAGTCATCAATCGGGTGGAAACAGCAGGTACTTCGTAGTACGACGAAACAGTAACTCCCTGTACAGATGCACCTCCGTAAGGTGCTCCATAACGTCCACTTACAACGCCCTGCAAACTACCTCCATTACAAACAAGCGATAAGAATAACAATGCTTTTCCATCTTTATCCACTTTGTAACTCGATGTTATATTTGTAATTTTTGTACCTTGTTTTATTGCCCAAACCACTTCAATTTCAGTCACACTCAACGGAGTTGAACTGACAATATAAACCGTATCAATTGGTGTGCTAAAGTCGAACGAACACGAATTTTCAATAATTTTTGCCAAAGTATCTTTTACAGCAACTAACACATCTTTATCAACCGGTAATACAATATTTACAGGTTTGGCAAAGATACAACTTTCGTCGTCCTCGGTGGCATTCGGATTGTAATTCAATGCCATACGCGAAGTACAACCTGCAATCGACACGCCGGCATACACGCAACTTCCGTTTGAGCTTGTGGCCACAGGATTATAGTTGAGCGCTGCTTTGTCCATACAACCTTTGATGGTATCGGTAATGGTTTCGAAAACACAGGTACCATTGTCGGTATTTGCATTCGGATTGTAGTTGAGTGCCTGTTTGTTGGTACAACCGAGCGAAACTACCGGCGGGAACACGCAGCTGCGGTTATCCTTGGTTGCCAACGGATTGTAATTGGTAGCCAATGGATCGGTACATCCTAAAATCTGTGTAACATACTGACAATTACCATCGTTGTGGGTCGCATTTGAATTAAAGTTCAAAGCCGTTTTATCGGTACAACCCCAAATTTTTACCTGATATCTACACGAACCATCTTTTACATTGGCATACGGATTATAATTCAGAGCCAACTCGTCCATACAGCCCGGAATAAGCGTTTGGTAAATACAATTATTGTTATCAATTTTTGCTAATGGATTGTAATTCAATGCTAACGAATCGGTACAACCATACACGGTTTTAATTGAATCGTAAGTACAAGTACCATCGTTCACTCTTGCTAACGGATTGTAATTTTTGGCTTTTCTATCAGTACATCCTTTAACCAATTGCTCAACGAATTTACAAGTTCCGTTGTTTACAGTTGCTAATGGGTTATAATTCAGCGCTAATTTGTTTGTACAACCGTAAACCGGCAGTTTAATGGTATCGGCAAACACACACGAACCGTTTTCGACAGTGGCTAACGGATTAAAGTTTTTAGCGGTCGATTTGGTACAACCGAAAATTTTGGTTGGTTCGTCGCTGAATACACAGGTTCCGTTGTCGTGTGTTGCCAGACGGTTGTAATTTTTAGCAGTCGGGTTAGTACATCCCAAAATCATTTTGGTAGAATCCTGATAAATACAGGTTCCGTTGTCCTTTGTGGCTGACGGGTTGTAATTTTTCGCCATTGCATTGGTACAGCCGAGCACCGCAATAGTCGAATCTCTGAATATACACGAACCATTTTCTTTATTAGCCAATGGATTATAATTCAATGCTCCTTGTTTTGTACACCCAAATATTACGGTTGGGTCGGTAGCAAATACACAACTTCCATTTTCCATGGTGGCTTTCGGATTGTAGTTTTTGGCCTGAACATTGGTACATCCCCAAACTACCTGTACAGAGTCGACAAATGTACAAGTTCCGTTTTCTTTGGTGGCTTTTGGATTGTAATTCGTAGCTGTAGGATTGGTACAACCCCAAATAACTAAGGCAGAATCGACAAATATACAACTACCATCTTCCTTTGTTGCCAACGGATTGTAGTTTTTAGCAGTTGTGTTCATACAACCGAAAATATAATTTGTTGTTCCGAACACGCAAGTACCATTATCTTTCACCGCTTTCGGATTGTAATTCGAAGCCGTTGGATTGGTACAACCCCACACAATCATGGTAGAGTCACCAAACAAACAGCTGCCATTTTCGATAGTAGCTAACGGGTTATAATTGCGCGCTACCGGATTGGTGCAGCCATAAACAGGTTCTGTTGTAATCGGGAACTTACAGCTTCCATCATCTTTAGTAGCATATTTATTGAAATTCAGGGCTTTCGGGTTGGTACATCCAAAAATAATATCAACACCACCCGGATTGTAAATTAATCCCCAACGAACCACTTTGTCCGATGTGGAGTAGTTTCTGTCCTGTGTAGATTGGAGCATCGAATCCAGCTCACAATACTTCCAATCGGGCCCCGAAAGGAATTTGTATTTGTCGCGATAAGGCGTATTTATAGTGAATTTAAATATTCTTTCCGATATTTTTGTCATTTTCGAGAATTGCCAGTTGTTGGCAGCACCTGCAAAATAACATTCAATAGTTCCAACAGGAACAGTTACAGTATAGGTAACATCAGTTCCGGTCGCATTGGGGTTATACACATTTGCCCAGCCGGTTACCACATCATTGGCTGTCCAAACACGGTTTTTGCCATCAGGTGTAATCTCGCCAAATGCCCAGCCTGGCCCAGAGCAGTATTTATATTCCTGTTCTTTAGTAGCATTCTGGAAGGTAATTTCGTATTGCAAATTACCCGTTTTGGTCATTTTTTGCTGTGTCCAGTTGTTTATCATCCCTGCAAAATAACATTCGTAAGTGCCGGCAGGAACTGTTACCCGATATGTTAAACTTGTTGGAGGTTGAACATTTGTTGAATCGTAATTACACATTGCAGGTATCGTGGCCTTCGGATTGTAATTCTGAGCCTTCGGATCCATACAACCAATAATTTGAGTTGTATCGTACAAACATTGTCCGGGAGCAGTTGCCAACGGATTATAATTCAACGCCTTGCTATCCATACAGCCATAGATTGGTTGAGATATTGAATCGTAAATACACTGAGCCGGCATTGTGGCTAATGGATTGTAGTTCTTAGCTTTTGAATCCATACAACCATAAACAGGCATCGAAGTTGAATCGTAAATACACTGTGCCGGCATTGTGGCTAATGGATAGTAGTTTTTTGCATTTTTGTCCAAACAACCATAGATAGGATTCGTTGTGGTTGAATCAACAGCAATCCCGGACATCATGTTTTGCTTATCTCCGCCTGTAGCTTTTGCCCATTTCCATTCAGTGCCCTGAGCCGACAAGTGAAATGCAAAAAACAACAATAAGTAAATCGTAAATTTTCTCATGACTGTTTTATTTTAAAAGTTAATACTGATAGTTTTCAAACAATAGGAAGGAATGCAACATACAAAAATAATAGGTATTTTGATAAATTGTTCCATGAAACAACTATTTAACTAATTGGAATTAATACAAATACGTTTAATTGCAAGCAGGAATTTCATTTTTTTATAGTAAAGTTTATATATGTTAGTATTTTATTGACCCCCAACCCCCTACTGGGGGCTAAAGATTGCGACTAATTGACTGTTTTACGTCAAGCAAAAATTCATAAACTACGTCCTAAAGCCCCCATTAGGGGTTTGGGGGTAGAAAATAAAATTGCAAAAATAAATAATACTCTAACTTATAAGTAATTGAATTCAAATATTGTCGTATTCCCAATTTAAGAAAACAAAGAAATGGTACGCGGATTTACGCTGATAAAGCGGATTGAAAACTGATTTTAATTCCGACAAGTCGGAATGATTTTCAGAAAGTTGCAGCAAAATCCTCCCCAATTTATTGGGTAATAATCCATTTCTTTTAATCCGTTCTTTTCCGCTAAATCAGCGAAAATCAGCGTTCTATTAAATTTTAAAAATGGTATATTAAATATTTCTAATTACTTATAATCACTAATATAAATAAAATTCATTTCGGTTGAAACCATACTTATTTTTATCAATAAATATTTATCCGAATTAGCATTGGCAGTAATATAATTTATTACAAAAATACAGTATTTGTAATAGTCATTTTTTCGAAAAGTTTTATTCTGAAAAATGAACAAATCAATTAGTTTTAAGCCATCTATCTAATTGATTATCAATATATATATTTTTTACAAAAAAAATAATCAAAAAAAAATATCAAATGTTTGATTTTTATTCTATATTTGATTTCAATTGATTAAAATCGAATATAATTGCACCCTACTAACATGATTAACAAAGAGATACAACCGAAACATTCTGTAATAAATACTGCTACATACAAAGTAGTATCACGACACAGAATAAAATTGATTAAATACGTTGCATTTGGGAATTGTATTGAATTTATGAAACGATCAATATTCATTTATATATTCTTGTTGATTCCTATTGCAAATTATGCTGCATCATTAACTTTTCCGAAAATATACCCGGGCACATTAACTAACAATAAGTTAGATATAACTACACCTGTAGCTAGCACTTCTTTTAAGTTTATTTCTGCAAATCCTGCATTACCTGCATTTAGTGGAAATAATATAGGGGGCACATTAAATTTCACATTAAATGGACAACAACAAACCATAAACGGTTGGATTAATTTAAGGGTTGGAAATACAGATGGTGTAGTTTTCGAAGAAACGACCGTACTTGGTGGCACAGTAGTTACTGGCAGACTTTGGCTTTTAATCTATCCTGCATCTCTTTCTGTTTTTACTGACAATCAAACTCTAATTTCTTGCAACTCAGCAGGAGTCGGCAGTAGTTTGGATGAATTAAGAATAGCACAAAATAGCTATGCAGACCCTGTAATAACTTCAAATGGTGGTGGATTAATCGCAACACTGTCAATAGCTGAAAATAGCACAACAGTAACTACTAATACTGCAACTGTTTATCCTGCAGGCGGTTCAGGACAAACTGCCTATCCAGCTTCAACAAAAACATTTTCTATCTCAGGTGGAGTTGATGCAGCAAAATTCTCTATCGATGCGGCATCTGGTGTGCTTACTTTTGTTACTGCTCCCGATTTTGAAAACCCGACTGATGCAGGATTAAATAATGTGTATGATGTTCAAATTACAGTTACTGACACTCAGGGTACAACCGATACACAAGCTATTGCAGTTACTATTACAAATACAAATGATAATTCACCGGTAATTACTTCGAACGGCGGTGGTAGTAGTGCTACAATTAATTTACTAACAAGTGATCTTGAAGTTACAACCGTAACTGCTACAGATGCAGATTATGGCGATGTACTTTCGTATTCGATAACAGGAGGAGCAGATGCCGCACTTTTTAGTATAAACCCAAATTCAGGCTATCTTACTTTTAAAGATGCACATACAAATGGCACTTATTATGTAACTGTTACAGTTACCGACGGGAATAATCATACCGACACGCAAGACCTTACAATTGTTGTTTCGTCAACCGACACTACAGCACCTTCAGTAGTCATTACAAGTAGTGATGTTAATTTATCGGCAAATGAAAGCTGTACAATTAGTTTTAGGCTTTACAATTGACGATGTAGCTTATACAGGTGGAAATTTAACAGGGTTTGCGCAAAGCGAAACCGACCCCACTTTGTATACCGCTACCTTTACGCAAAGTGGTACAACAGTTGCTGCTCCCACATTTGATATTGCAGCTAATACATATCAGGATTTAGCTTCGCCAGCCAATAATGGTTCTGCCGCTACCCAATTAACTTTGGCTGCCGACTGGACACCACCCACTGTAGCCGTAAGTTTTTCAGGCACAACGATTTCAACCGGCGAATCAAAAATTGTAACATTTACGTTTAGTGAAAATCCGGGTAGTTCGTTTACAACAAGCGATATTACAATAACCAATGCTACTTTAAGTGGCTTAGCACAAACAGCTGACCCAAAAATATGGACAGCCTCCATCGTTTCTACCAGCTCCAGATACTCGCCGGTAGTAACTGTTTTGAATAACAGCTATACTGACCCGGCAGGTAACCCCGGTTCGTCGGGAACTAATACAATACGTTTAATACCGCCAAGTATCGATTTGAGTAATGATCCTGTTTCGGATACAGGTGTATCGTCTTCCGACAATATTACTACAAAACGAAACCCCATAATTGCAGGTAAAAACAACAATGCATTGGCATTTACAAGTGTACTTGTGCAATATTATGTTTCGGGAACATTAACCACATTAACCTATACAACAGGAACAGGGATAACTTATACAGCCGCTGATTCAACATTTACAATTGACCTTAGTGTTGCTACACCCACATCGGGCACATGGCCTTCAGGAGGTCTGCCCGAAGGATATGTTACACTGAACTTAACTACCAGCACAGGTGCATTGGCATCGAACAGTTTCTTAATTGACATTACCGCTCCAACCCCTATACCAACAGTAACAGCAATGGCTGCGACCTACGATGCTTCACCAACGATACAGGGTACAGCAACAGTTTTGGATGGCGAAGTATTAAAAGTTTTGGTCAATGGTGTAACTTATACGAATGGCGATGGACATTTATCGCTGAACGGTACTGCATGGACATTAATTGTACCTGTAGCAAATAAAATACCGGCAGGTTTTACATACGATGTTACAGCCACAGTTACCGATGCTGCCGACAATGTTTCGACCGATGCAACTTCGGGTGAATTAACAATTAATGCCTCAAATGTTACTATCGACCTCGAAAACACAAGCTACTCGGATACAGGCTCCTCATCTTCCGACAATATTACTACAAACCGAAAACCTATACTTAACGGCACCGCAAGTGGTTCGGACACAACTGTAAAAATCAGTATTTTAGATGATGGCATTACCTATATTTATAATTCGGTGTCAATTGTTGATGGTACATATTCGCTTAATTTGAGTACTACAAGTCCGAATTCAATTATTCCTACAGGTAGCTTTCCTGCTTACGGGTTACCAGCGGGAACTGTAAGCATTTCGGTTGAAGGAAATACTTCCGGCTCTATTGGCACCAATTCATTCACAATCATAGAGTTACAAACCAGCAATATTGTAGCGAATCCCACATTTACAACAGCTCAGATTTCGTGGACAAATGGCAGCCGGGGTTCGCGTGTGGTATTTTTGAAAGAAGGTACGGGCGATATAACCAATCCACATAATTTTACAACTTTTACTGCCAGCAACAACTGGAACAGCAAAGGCACGCAGCAGGAAACAACCGGATATTATTGTATTTATAACGGTTCGGATGCCGTGGGTTCGGTTTTAGTTCGTAATTTGTATCCCGGACTTACTTATACTATCCGGGCTTTTGAATATGATGGCAATGAAGGTACTGAAAATTACCTGACAGATGTAAGCGGTGCCAATAACCCGAATACATTTGTTCCCTGGCCCTCTACAACTTTCACCAATAGCGTTGGCGTTTCCACCCCCGAAGCGTGGAGCACAGCAGCCCGCTGGAATCACGATACCATACCGTCGGCCAATCTGCATCCTGCCGTACAGGTTTACATAGATGGAAATTGTGAAATTACAAGCGACGAGGCAGCACATAATTTAACAATACTGGCTTCGCACGATGCTGTTAGTCCGAAACTGACCGTTAATGCTAATAAATCATTAAATATTATCGGAACTTCAGGAGGACAGTTAGTGAATAACGGAACAGCTGCTTCGCTCGTAATAAAAGCTTCCGAAACATTAGCTAATGGCACACTTATGTATGCCGCAGGAACACCACAGGCAACTGTGGAAATGTACTCAAAAGCCTGGTGGAATCTGAACGAAGTAGTAAACAGTAAATACAACTGGCAGTTTATAGGTATACCGGTACAAACGGTAAGCAATGTAACATCCATTTTCTCCGGCGGCTATGTACGTGTTTACAACGAGACCGGCTGGGGTGTTACAAGTAGCACGAATACAGCACCCGTTAAACGCTGGACACAATTGTACGATGGAGCATCCATGCAAAACATCAAATGTTATGAAATTGTGCAATCAGCTCCCCGATTCTTTACCTTTACTGGTTTATTATTCAACGGAAATATAAATCTCAACCTCAGTTTTACTCCCAGAGAAACAAACGTAAAAGGCGAATATCCCGGACAGCATTTAATAGGAAATCCATATACATCTGCAATTGATATTAAACAAATTCAATTTGGAGCTAATATGGAAGAAACGGTTTATATCTACAACACCGGAACTTTCAATAGTTGGGGAACAAACAAAGCATCATCGGGTAGTAATCCGGGTCAATATGTAGCAATTCCGAAAAACATAGCGAGCCAGACTACACCGACAAACCTTCAACGTCAAATACCTTCCATGCAGGCATTTTTGGTAAAATGCACCGCTGCCACAACGTTGAATATAAATTATAGTACAGCAAAAGTAAAAGATAGTGTGATGCAACGCGCACCCAAGGAAACAAATTTACCCTGGCTTCGAATAGAGTTAAGAGGTGCTACTAAAGGAAATGATGTATTGTGGTTATTTAAAAAGGAGGGCACTACACGCGAGTTCGACAACGGCTGGGATGGTTACAAAATGACCGGCGATGCCGGCATGCCCCGCTTATTCGATTCGGAGCTTGTGAGTAATTATCAGATTAACACCATGCCCGACCTGAACGAAACAAAGTTAGGCTTCAGAGCCGGAACCGGTGAAACCGAATATACACTGACCCTCGAAAACTACAATATGGATATTACTTACGATGAGCTCTATTTGTTGGATGTAACCACGAATCAGCTTATTGACATTCGAAATAAAACCGAATACAGCTTTACGGCTACCAATACGACTTCGACACAGGAACGATTTAAAATACTAACTTACAGACCTATTACCACAAAAATCGATGAAATAAAAGCAAATGTCTATTATTCCGACTCAAAATTATTCTTTCAAAACATGTCGGAAATGAATGCACATATTTTATTATACGACATGAGCGGACGTGAAGTATTTTCGTCGAAAGTATCAGCAGAGGAATCAATGTCTTTTGATATTCAACTTTTACCCGGAGTTTATGTTTGTAAAATAATTTCGGACAAAATGAACACAAAAAAAACCGTTATTGTAAAATAGTTTAAACGTTTTTGAGCTTTGTATTTTAATGCTATCAAATAGCGGGGAGAAAGATTTCAAGCAACTAAAACCTTAAGTTTTTTACATAAGAGATTGAGATAACATATTCGAAATAAACCTGTTTATTGATTCACCTCGCATTTTAGCCGAAATAGCTACACGTCTGTGCAGTTCGGGGTTAAGCCGAACATTAAAACTACCTTTGTAACTTTTTTCAACATCAAGGTTTTCTGCGGCACAATCTTTAATATGCTCATCGACCATGAAATGAAAAGCATTTTCAAGCTCATCAACACTTCGTCCTTCAAAAGTTATTAAATCATTAATACCTTCAATCTTACCAAAAAACACTTTATCGTCGGCAGAAAAGTGAACACTGCCAATAAACCCTTTATAATTTAATACGTCCTTCATATTCAGATTACTTTTAAATTAATCGTTGCTTTTTCAATTCTTCGATTATCAAATCTAATTGATATTGTTTCAAAATATTTCCAGGATGAGGTTTGTGAAGTTTAATTTTATGATTCGAAGTTTTAAAACAAACTCTTGAGCCAGCTCCCTGCTCCTCGGTGTAGCCAAACAAAGCAAGAACAGTTTTAAGTTCACTATAGCTAAAGTCCTTTGGTTTAGCCAATAATCGTTGAAGTATTTTCTCAGCTTTCGACATCCTTTTAAATTATTTGCATACAAAGATATAACATTTTATTGTAACTAATGTTTAGTTGCAAAGAATAATTAAGTCGACCCTCACTTAGGCGTACAAAAAGAGGCTATATACTTTAGTGTACAGCCTCTTTCATTTTAGTATATAAAATCACTTAATTATTTCTTCGTCATGCGTTTACGCTCATTCTCATCTAAGTAAATTTTGCGAAGACGAATTTTTGAAGGTGTTAATTCAACGTATTCATCTTCTTTGATATATTCCAACGCTTCTTCCAAGCTGAAAACAATAGGTGGAATCAATTTGGTTTTATCGTCGGCACCCGAAGCGCGCATATTGGTCAGTTTTTTCGATTTGGTAACATTCACCACCATATCGCCTTCTTTGGAGCTTTCGCCCACTACCTGTCCGCAATAAACTTCGTCCTGCGGAAAAATAAAGAAGCGACCTCTGTCCTGCAATTTATCAATGGCATACGCGAAAGCAGTTCCACTTTCCATGGAAATAATGGAGCCATTGTTGCGTTTTTCAATTTCGCCTTTGTAGGGTTGGTATTCGAAAAAGCGGTGCGACATAATAGCCTCTCCTGCCGAGGCAGTTAAAACACTGTTACGCAGACCAATAATTCCACGCGATGGAATTAAAAATTCCAACTGAATGCGGTCGTTCATTACTTCCATGCTGAGCATTTCGCCTTTGCGTATGGCTACCATTTCGATAATTTTACCCGAACATTCCTCCGGTAAGTTTATGGTCAACTGTTCGATAGGTTCGCAACGTTTGCCATCAATTTCCTTGTAAATAACCTGTGGCTGACCAACCTGAAGTTCGTAACCTTCGCGACGCATGGTTTCGATTAATACCGACAAGTGCAATACACCACGTCCGAATACGTTCCATATATCTGAGTCTAAGTTTTTCTCCACGCGAAGCGCTAAGTTTTTATCCAACTCTTTCATTAAGCGGTCGTGAATATGGCGCGAAGTAACGAATTTACCTTCTTTACCAAAAAATGGTGAGTTATTGATAGTGAACACCATACTCATGGTTGGTTCGTCGATAGCAATAGGTTTAAGCGGTTCCGGATTGAGTAAATCGCAAATTGAATCGCCAATTTCAAAACCTTCGATACCTACCAATGCACAAATGTCACCCGATTTTACTTCAGTAGTTTTTGTACGGCCAAGTCCGGTAAAAGTATGTAATTCTTTAATACGGCATTTTACAATTTTCCCATCACGTTTTGCCAGGTTTACATCCATACCTTCGCGCAGAACGCCACGATGTACGCGGCCTACGGCAATACGACCCACATACGACGAATAATCGAGTGAGGTAATCAGCATTTGCGGTGTACCTTCGAGCATTACAGGAGCCGGAATATATTCGATAATAGCATCGAGCAGCGGAAGAATATTGGTTGTTTCGTTTTTCCAATCCTCGCTCATCCAGTTGTTTTTGGCTGAGCCGTAAATAGTATGAAAATCAAGTTGCTCTTCGGTAGCATCGAGGTTGTACATCAGGTCGAACACCATTTCGTGTACCTCATCAGGCCGGCAGTTTGGTTTATCCACTTTATTGACAACCACAATCGGTTTTAATCCAATTTGAAGTGCTTTTTGAAGCACAAAGCGGGTTTGGGGCATAGGGCCTTCGAATGCATCGACCAAAAGCAGTACGCCATCAGCCATATTCAACACACGCTCCACCTCACCACCAAAATCGGCGTGCCCCGGAGTATCAATAATATTAATTTTGTATCCCTGATAATCGATAGATACGTTTTTGGCAAGAATGGTAATACCGCGCTCACGTTCGAGGTCGTTATTATCCATTATTAACTCGCCGGCGTTTTCATTGTCGCGGAATAGGTGCCCTGCCATAAGCATTTTATCAACCAAGGTAGTTTTACCGTGGTCAACGTGGGCAATAATTGCAATGTTTCTGATTTTCTGCATTTAAAACAATCTTTTTAAACCTTATTTTTGAGGGTGCAAAGGTAGTAAAAAAGTATCACACTGCAAATGAATAATTTGTGCATATTAAGCGCCATGTAATTCAAACTCAGTTTGTAGGCCACACTGAATGACACCTAACCTTCGAATCAGCCAATATTCCCCCGCTCGGGAGGTATGGGTAATGGGCATTTTGACCTGAATTACAAATTCTTTATTGCACACAGGATTTAAATCCGTAAAATAGCACGTTTTGTTTTCATGTTAAAAAAAAGGAACTGTCCGAAAACAATTCCTTTCTCAAAAACACAATCAAATCATTATTTACTTAACCTTTACTTAACCATTACTTTTTCGATAAATTTATCCGATTTCACAATATAAACACCTTTTGTAAGGGAAATATTTACGTTTCCTGATACATTGTTGAGCGATTTTACAAGCTGACCCGAAATGGTATAAATAGCGATATTTAATTTTTCGGCGCTTTGAATGCCGATTCCATTTTGAGTAGCATAGCAATATACTTTATCCGACAAATTAATTTTTTCGGAGGTAGTAAGGCTTGAATACTGATAAGCACCTAAATCCAAGTGACCGCTTGTAGAAACAGGACGTTCAACACCCATTAAATCGGTAGTTGGGATAGCTGCTGTAATTGAAATTGTATAAACAGTGCCTGTTGTAGTGTAGGTTGCTGGCAACGATTTTGCACCTGCAAGTATCACAGCAGGAGAACTACTGCTTGTAAGTTTGAAATTTGCCTGACGAATAGCATTGTATGCAGCATTGTCAAATGGCAATGTGTAATCAGGTATCATTACTCCACTAAATGTTGTAGGAGACGAAAAGCCAAAATCGGAAGTAATTTTTGGTCGCATGGTTGTCGATTTTGAGCCACCAGCAGTGTAGGTAGAATCGCCATATACAGTATTACTAATATATGAATTAACAGTATTAGCACGTATTTCACTACCAGTTTCGGTCAAAGCAGGATTCACTACAATAGAATTTACTATTGTTCCTCCATTAACAAATTCAACGGTAGCCTGACTTGATCCTCCGCCAAATCCTGATTTATTATTTACAATTGTTGAATTGATTATTTGCACTCCACGTTTACCCGGCTGACCATCAATTCGTATAGCACCGCCTTGTGCCGAAGCAGCATTGTTATATATCACACAGTTTCGAACTATCCCTACATTCCCTGAAGTTGCAACCGTAGAAATACAAATCGCTCCGCCACGACCTGCAGTTGCGTGTCCAGCAATGTTATTACGTATAACACAACCTTCTACCTTTCCACCATAAGAAATCATATTAATAGCACCACCTGAGTTACCTGCCAAATTAACAGTACTCTCTATCAAACAACGATCGATAAGTGAATGTGGATTAGTCATAACAATACTTCCGGCAACTGCTGTTTTTATTTTTCTTACTGTACAAAATCGGAGTGTTCCAGCCAGAGTTGCAACCGTATCAGCTGCGGCAGGTGATGAAGCTGGTTTTCCTAACATAATAGGACCAGCATAAGAAGTGTAATTATAATCACTTAATGTAACACCATTTACTTCGCCTCCATTACCGGATACAATTAATAATCTGGAAATATTTGAACCGGTTCCTGTAAAACTACTATTTGCCTGACTTGATTTGATGCTTACCTCGTTTGTAAACTCCCAAGGTTCAATAACACCATTATTATCCAAATCTGAAAGAGGTCGGGCTGCAAGGTCGATTGAAGTTTCGTCGCCACTAAATCCACCATAAATTTTACCTGAAGTTACACTTAGTCCACCGGTAGTATAATTGCCGGCAGCTACGTAGTAAGTAAATGTAGGATCTATTGAAAGAACATTTCCTTCATTGATAACATCCGAAGTAATGACATTTGCAGTAACCAAATTGTTCCAAGCTGTAGATCCTGTAGGTCTGATATAATAAGTTGTAGGGATATCGGCAATACGTTTCAACGAAATATTGTCAACGGTAACACCACCAACTTTAGGAAATACCAGATAAATACGAATAGCTGAAGGCGTAGCATTTGCTAAATCTAAATCGGCAGTGTAAGTGGTAGCTGTTTCAGTAGGAGTAATCTTCAGCGAATATCCACTGTAATCTGCAGTTCCTTGTTTTTCGATGGCACTACTTGATGGATTTCTCAGCATATAAGTCGACTCTGTTCCTAATGCAGTAGCAGATGAAATTTTAATGTAAAACGGTTGCGTACCCAATGCATTGATTGACAAGTGGTAGCGACCAGAATTGACAGTTGTTTCAGTAGTAAGTTGTCCCAAAAAATTATCAAAAGCATTTGTTGGCAATGCACCTGTTGTTGTTACAAATGCACCTGTACTTGCATCGGCAATAAATCCACCTGCAGTATTCCATGTGCCTAAAGTACTATCACCTGCATACCACATACCTGCAGTACTAGTTCCGCTTACTGTTTGAGCAGCTGTAACATTTGTGGCAAAATCGGAATTACCAATTAATTCAACATTGTTTTCGATAGCCAGTAGCGAGCCTGAAATTAACAAGCAAAAGGCTAGTAGTTGTTTTTTCATAACATTATTATTTTAAAGATTTGTAATTTGAATTTCTGAACTCAAAAATAGATTTCAAATACTGAAATTATTCGCATTTGACATAAATTTAACAATGTAATCGTTTACAATACAGCAAAAAACGTTGTAATCGTTTACGAAAAAGCGAAATTAAAACATGATAAAAAAAACCTGTCGGAATTTATAAAAAAGTCCGACAGGTAAATCAATCATTTAATTATCAAAAAACTATTTAGGTTATGCAAAATTACCTTTATAGGGATTGTTCTGATTCAATTCGGGTACATTGTAAACTATTTCGCCCGGACCTGCTGGTGGAGCCGATTCTAATGCTAATGAAATATCTTTGTCGAGTGGAATCCATTCGATACATGGTTTGATATATTTTTTCTTTTCCATAATATTTTGTTTTTTACCACACAGAGGAAACAGAGTTTAACACAGAGAACGCAGAGCTTAAACTCTTTTTTTTCTCTGTGTGTATTCTCTCTGTGTTCTCTGTGGTTAACACTTTATTTAATGATTACTTTGGTTGATTGATTGCCTACTTTCACAACATACACACCTGTAGTTAGCTTTGAGTTTTGAGTTATGAATTTTGAATTCACAATTCCGTTTTCAATCATCTGCCCCATAGCATTGTAAATGCAATAATTGCTTCTTTCGGGAGCAATAATGGTAATCTGATTAGCAGTATTTACAAACACCTGTGTATTTTGTTTTTCGTCATTTTCAATACCTGTTGCAGAACCGGATGTACGGAAAATGAGGGAGAAACGACTTTCGTTATTAGTAGTTGCACTACTTGTGCTGAAATTGTATTCGGTTTCGGGAGCTAACTCTGTTTGTGTTGATTCCTGCTTGTCTAATAAATAAATACGAGTTCCGGCAGGGAAATTGCTTATTTCTGTTGCTTTCAGTTTCAGTGTAGTAGCAGCATTCAGGCTAAAGCCCAATGCCAGTTCCAAATTGTCGGTTATAGCATTTAAACCATTAATAACTAAGCGTTCACTACCAGCTTTGCTGTATAAATCAGGCGTTTTAGTGCTGTTGTTTAGCATTTTTGGAGAATCGTAACCGTTGAAATCATTTGTTGCTTTACTGTCGAAATAAATCAATGTTTCGTCTGTTTCAATTCCATTCATAAGGAGCAGACGTAAGCGTGAACGTTTACTTACTTTGGGTGCTTTCATTAAATCACCACTAATGAGTTGGTGTTCGCGCATTTGGTTGGTGAAACTCATGGTTGTTGGTTCAGTTTCCGTTTTTACGCGTACCCAAAATGCTTGCATTGGTGGAATATATTTCGTTATTGTGGTGTTTGCATTATTTGCTACAATTTCTATTTCTTGCGGATCTTCAACATTCACCGAAGCAAAAGTATAATCTCCACCTTGTTCTGAAGTTTCCTGAGTTCTAAACCACGCAGTCGACATAAGGTTTGTATTGGCCGCAGCCAACTTACTCCAATCTAAGTACGAAGGATAAGGATTACCTACGAGGTTAAATCCTTTGCCTTTGGCATCGTTACGGGTAAGATTAAAAGTGGTTTCAATATTGCCATTATTTGGCGTACCGCTAAACTGAACAGTTGTGCCTGCGTTTGTTTTGGCAATGTAACCCTTGCCAACTTCCATGGTTGTTCCGTTAGCTAATCCTTTCCAATAAAGGGTTGGACTGCCCGGTTGCGATGCCCATTCATTATTACCATTTGTATTATTTCCACCTTCCATGTATTCGTAATAATAATCCATATTAGTGGCTGGAGCACTTGCACTACTTACCGGACTCGATACATACCAGTTACGTGCCGAACCTAAGTATTGCTTAGCATTAAGTGTACCTGTAAATGTTCCGCTATTCAACAAAGTTGCCGTACCATTTTCATCACTTTCGAGGGTGAGTGAGCCGATAGTGACTAATACATTCTCGTCGATGGTGAGTTTATTATTTGCTTTTACAACTAATGAAGCAATGGTAGTTGGTTGCGTAATTGTAATTGTAGCGCCAGGAGCAGTATTGTAGGTTGCCTGATATGCACCCAAATTATAGTTTCCACTTCGGTTAAAACCAATCATATCGGTAGCAGAAATTGTGGAATATATATTTATAGTTGAACCATAGCTTGCAGGAACAGTTGTTAATCCTGTTGTGGTAATAGCAGGTGATGTTGAACTGGTAATTGCAAAGTTGGCTTTATGTACATTGATATAATCGGTGGTGCCGGCATCAATGCCTACATAGCCCTGAACAGTTGTAGGCGTTTTAAATCCAAAATCAGCAGGTGCTTTCCCTGAAGCCATATTTGTAGCTGGACTAAATGTTGCAGAACTGGCTCCTTTGGTATTATAAGCTACACTTTCAATATAATTTCCTGACCCCGATGTAACATTAATATCTCTAATAGGGTCGCCGGTAACTATACTGTTTGCTATTACACCGTTATTCACTATCTCCACCGAAGCAGTGCCTGAACCTGTTTTGTTATTTACAATGGTTGAATTTACAATTTCAATTCCCGATTCGGATGTTGAATAGGAAGTTGCGTAAATGGCACCTCCATTTGTTGTGGCTTCGTTGTTGTAAATCACACAATTGTTCACTAATGCCTTCAGATTTATACCTGAAGCTCCATTTCCTGCATAAATAGCACCTCCCGAAGTGTTTGCTTTGTTATTGCGAATCACTGAATTAGATACAACTCCTCCATATTTATTAAAATAAATACCAGCACCATAAGTGTTACTTGTAATATTGTTTTCAATCAAGCACTGATCTACAACCGAAGCGGGATTGGTAAGCATTAATACACCGTAAGAAGATTTGATTTTTCGTACGATACAACGTGTTAGTTTACCCTCGTTATTGGTAATATTTGAAGGTGTAGTAGCAGCTTGCCCAAGCACAATCGCCCCCGGATAGCTTCCCATATTAAAATCTGTGAGTGTGATACCATTCACTTCTGCACCGATACCGGAAATTGTAATAAAACGTGAACCGGTAGTAGCTGTTCCGGCATAATTATTACTTGCAGCCGAAATAGTGGTAGTATTTGTAAGCTCCCAAGGTTCGGTAATTCCATTTTGATCAATATCGGAAGTAGCACGGGCATTCAAATCAATAGTTGATTCATTTCCTGAGAAACCTCCATAAAATTTACCTCCTGTAAGAGCAGTAGTTATTGGAGTTGTATAGTTCCCTGCTGCAAAGTAATAGGTATCTAATGCTGTACCCACTGCACTGGCAGTGGTGTTGCTTGTTGCAAAAGCACTAAAAGCACTATTGGTTATCACTTGCGAAGGACTTGAATTGTAGAAAGATGACCAAAGATTTGAACTTGTAGGACGTACATAATACTCTTTTGCAATTGAAGTACGTGTAAACTGTGTAGCAACTGTATTCCCATTTGTTGCACCATCTGCTGCTACACCCGCTGCAATATCTAAAGTAACAGTCCCTAATGCGGTTGGGAGTAAGTTAACAGTATAAGTTGTTCCGCTACCTGAAAATCCGCTGGCTGTACAATTACCTAATGTTAAATCGCCTACCACAAAACCGGTTACACTTTCGTTAAAAGTGATAGTTACGGGTATAGGTTTGCGGCTCGTAGTTGAAGGCTCGTCAGAGGAAATTGAAACGGTGGGAGCAGTAACATCTACATACTGATATGCACCAATAGTAGAGGAACTTCCACGTGAGACACCAAGCATATCACTGGTTGGAACTGTTCCGGCTAATGGTACTGTTTTGGAATCGGCGGTATAGCTTGTGGTTATATTAGAACTTGTAGTAGTTACAGCCGCAGATGTTGCACTTGTAATCGAAAAATTTGCGGTTTTAATATTGCCTGCTTTTGTTGCATCGTAATTGGCTTCGCCTACATTACCTACCGCTCCAATGAATGTCGTCGGAGTTTTAAATCCTAAATTATCAAATGTAGTTTTTGGATTTGCTGTAACATCGGCGATGCCAGAAGTGTTGTTATTGTTAGTTGATGGGCTAAGAGCGCTACCTGCTGCAGCTCCATATATACTACTCACCACATAGTTACATGGATTATTAGGACGAACTTCTGTTCTTAAATCAGAAACCACAATGCTGTTTTCAATCAACCCATTGTTGATTAATTCTACAGATGAAGCATTAAATGTTGTTGCAGTAGTATAATTATTTACTACTGTGCAATTGATAACCTCTATGCCCTTTGTAGATGTAGTTCCTGTACCATAAATAGCTCCTCCAGCACCACCAGAAGTATTGTTGTAAATTGCACAGGTTTTTACTACCGCAGCAGAACCTGCAACTAGAGTACCTGATAAGAATACAGCACCACCATTTCCACTTACATAATTATTCCTAATAACTGAGTTTGAAACAGTGCCACCATAAGTATTTAGATAAACTGTGCCACTACCAGTAACATTACAATCTTCAATTAAACACTGATTCATTTGAGAGGCTGCGTTTGTCATCATGATAATTCCACTTCCATTCGTGTTTTTAATTTTACGTACAATACAATTATTCATAATTCCTGCCGTGGCCGTTGTATTTACTGTAGGAGGATTTGCAACCTGACCCAAAACAATAACACCACTACCACCAGTAGAATAGTAATAATTGTAATCGCTAAATGTTAATCCATTAACTTCACCTCCTGTACCACTAATAGTGACAAATCGCTGATTATTTCCAGATTCTGAATATTTTGAATTTGTAGCACTTGTTGTAAATGTAACCACATTTGAAAACTCCCATGGTTCCACTATTCCATTACCATCCAAATCGGAAGTTACACGCGTTGTTAAGTCTGAAACAGAACTTTCAATACCTGAGAAACCACCGTAAATCTTACCTGTGGTAAGAGCCAAAGTTGCATTAATGTTGTATGTGCCCGGTGCAAAATAATAGGTGTCTGTACCTGTAGCTGAAGCATTAATAGTTGTAAATGCTGTAATTTCATTCCCAGCTCCAAGTTCTTTAACTGTACCTCCTGACACATTTGCCCATGCTGTTGATCCATTTGTCTTTACATAGTACGTAGCACCCTTCGCACTCACTCCCATTAGCAGCATCGCACATACTGCCATCGTTTTTAAAAAGAGAAGTTTTTGTTTCATAATATTAAATGATTAAAGAATTAACTAATTTGTTGAATTTGAATAGTTTGTTGTCAAAGAAATTATACAACAAATATATTCCTGTATTAGAAAAATGAATTCAGTGCAATTTTAATTTTAACATTGTAATCGTTTACATAAGGTGAAAAATCGTTGTAATCGTTTACGAAATGACACAAAAAAAGAGCCTGCTGTTATTATTTTGCAGACTCTTTGTTAGTTTTTCGGATACTAATTAGTGAAATATTTTTTATATGGAAGATTCTCCTGACAAAAACTCATCAGTAAAATGAATTTTGAGTGTAAAAGTTAACCTGAAACTTTATATAAAACTGCACAAAAAATTCAGTTTGAATTGGCATACATCCCAATCACCGAACCCACAAATCCACCGGCTTTTTTGGTGCTCAGGTTGGTAATATCTACTTTTTCGGTCAACAAAATTGATTTTTCACCTTTGAATGAATAGCTGAATGAAGCTTCGCCAGCTTTGACAGAAATGCACAGTAACAGCTCATTAGTTTCTGACACGGAAGGCAGTTCTTTTTCGGCAACAACAGAAGCAAGTCCATTGACAACACTTTGTAAAACAACTACTTGCTTATTGTTGTTGAGTGTTTTGCCTATCACAAAATAGTTTTTCTCATTCTGAAAATATACCATTCCTGCCAATTCTTTGTCTGTTTTTGGGGTGAAACGAACAGCTGTAGATGCTTCAAAATTAATATGTTGCTGACGGCGGGCAATAAATGCAGGGTTTTCTTTTTGCGACAGGCTACGAGGAAGAACCTCCAGTTCCAGTTTGCCTTTGGCTATTTTCCACCACTGCTCACGGGGTGTTCGCAGCATCAGCCACTTCATACAGAGTGTTGGTTTATCGAACTCATCCCGCCAGGAGAAGTTGCCCGATTGTGTTTCGCCTTTGGAGGCTATGTTCGATTTTGTAATTACCGGAGCTACTGTTTTTCCTTTTTCCAGAATAACAGGAAAGCCATCCACCCATTTCACGGGGAGCATAAATGTTTCGCGACCGGTATTGAACTGTTCATCGGGGTATGGTCGACAGCCGAGAAAAACGGCAAACCACTCGCCCTGAGGCGTTTTAATCATATCGGCATGTCCCACATTGGTTACTTTGTTGGGTCGTTCGGCAGGAAGTCCCAATTGTGTAAGTATCGGATTATTTGGCCCCTGAACGTAAGGACCTTTCGCCGATTTACTTCTAAATATCACCTCTTTGTGACCCGATTGTGTACCACCTTCGGCAGCCATCAGATAATACCAGCCATTCACCTTGTAGATATGAGGTCCTTCGAGCCAGCGCGGATGCTGTATGGTATCCGGCCCACCATCTACCACAATCACACGTTCGGCAGAAGCTTTGTCATTCTCGGCATCAAACTCGTGCATCCATATTACGCTGTGTCCGCTCCATTTAGGCGCCGGGCTTGCCTGACTGCAAACAATGTAGCTTTTGCCATTCTCGTCAAAAAACAACGATGGGTCAATTCCTTTTACTTCGGGCAGTTTTATCGGTTCGTCCCAGCCTTTGAACGGGTCTTTGGTTTTTACAATAAAATTACCAATACCACCCACCACCGTATTGATAATGTAAAAAGTTTGATTTCGCTCGTTATACTCAATGGCCGGTGCATACACACCGCCAGAAACTCCTAGCCCATCGAGTTTGAGCTGAGAAGGTCGATCGAGCGCATTGCCAATTTGCTTCCAATGCACCAAATCGTTGCTATGAAAAACAGGTATTCCGGGGAAATAACTGAACGTGGAATTGATCAGAAAATAATCATTGCCCCGCCTACAAATGCTCGGATCGGGATAAAATCCGGTCAAAATGGGA